>SMUY01185695.1_pt1 | contig 14880 bp, 19 predicted proteins | sample 2456441 | NCBI WGS metagenome assembly SMUY01 (sample SAMN11095931, study PRJNA526329) | marine sediment metagenome | biome: Marine sediment; feature: Surficial sediment; material: Deep marine sediment; isolation source: Hadal surficial sediment | place: Pacific Ocean | collected 2014-11 | depth...
ATAATCCTATAAATATTCAAGATGGCGTTAAAGTCGAATTTAAAGACGGAGTAGTCAAAGTTTCCGGACCTAAGGGTAATTTGTCAAAGTCATTTTCGAAAGTTATTAAAACAAAGCTGCAAGACGGGAAAATTATTGTTGAGAGAGAAAATGAAGATAAGAAAACCAAAGCACTCCATGGTTTGACGAGATCTTTGCTAGCTAATATGGTTACAGGCGTATCGGAAGGGTTTATGAAAACCCTTGATATAGTTGGAATAGGTTATAAAGCGGAAGCAGTTGGCAAAAATGGAGTGAAATTTACTCTTGGTTATTCAAACCCTATAGATTTCAATTTGCCGGATGGAGTTTCTGCTGTAGTTGAAGAAAGGGGAACAAGGGTGATTTTAAGCGGGATAGATAAAGAGATTGTGGGGCAGACTGCTGCTAAGATGAGAGCGCTTAGAAAGCCTGATGCTTATAAGGGCAAAGGTGTTAGGTACTTGGGAGAACAACCAAGACTGAAACCTGGAAAATCGGGAATTAAGAGTGGGGCTTAATAAAAAAAAATGATAAAGATTAATAGCAGAAAAAAAATGAAGGATATAAGGCACAAACGTGTCAGGAAAAAAATCTTTGGTAGCTCTGAAACCCCCAGGCTTTCAGTTTTTAAATCTCTTAAGTTCACTTATGTTCAAGTGATTGATGACAGCAACCATGAAACACTTTTTTCATGTTCTAGCCTTACGCCAAAGTTGTTAAAACAGATTAAGAAAGAAAAAAAGAATAAAGTAGATGCCGCAAAGATTATTGGGCAGGAAATTGCAGCTAAATGTTTAGATAAGGGAATAAAATCTGTCCGTTTTGACAGAGGTGGTTTTCCTTATAGCGGGCGTATTAAGTCGCTTGCTGAAGGGGCAAGAGAACAAGGTCTAAAATTCTAAAAACGTTGTAAAAGTGAGGAGAAAAGATTATTGAGGAATGAAACAATAAATGCAAATGGGCTTGATCTGAAAGAAAAGATCGTACACATAAGAAGAGTGGCAAAGGTTACCAAAGGTGGTAAGAGATTTCACTTTACAGCTCTTGTTGTACTTGGAAACGGCGAGGGAATTGTAGGTTCAGCAATAGGAAAATCAAACGAAGTGCCAAATGCAATAAAAAAAGCAATAGATAAAGCAAAGAAAAAGCTTATCAAAGTTCCCAGAAAAGGTCATACCATTCCTCATGAAATAATAGGTGAACATAGCTCTAGCAGGATAATGCTAAAGCCTGCAGCTCCGGGTACCGGTGTTATAGCCGGCGGAGCGGTAAGAGCGGTCATTGAACTTTGTGGTATTGGAGATATTTTGTCAAAAGTAATGGGGTCTACTAATCCTATAAATGTTGTAAAAGCTACAATTCAAGGACTTTCATCTTTGAGTATGGCAGATGAAGTCGCTGCAATTAGGGATAAACAGCTAAGTGATTTAGATATACCTACTGGCAGATAGATTTTTATAAGCTTTAAGTTTAATTATTCTAATTTGTGCAAATGGAGATTTGTGTATGTTAAATAGTTTGAAACCAACTGAGGGATCAAAGAAAAACAAAAAAAGAATAGGTCGTGGGCCGGGTTCTCAGGGCAAAACCAGTGGTAAAGGCCACAAAGGGCAGCGTTCTAGATCCGGAAGAAGCGTCCACCTGTGGTTTGAAGGTGGTCAAACTCCTCTTAAGATGAGGGTGCCAAAAAGGGGTTTTAATAACTTTAATAAAATCGAATACGATATCGTGAATGTTGGCAAATTAGACGTTTTTGAAAGTGGAGACATAACCCTGGAAAATTTACAAGAAAAAGGGCTTGTAAGCGGTAAGAGTCCGGTGAAAATACTTGGAAACGGCGATTTAAGCAAAAGCCTTAACATAAAAGCAAATGGATTTAGCGCAAGTGCGAAAGAAAAAATAGAAAAGCAGGGTGGCTCTATAGAAATAATATGAATAAAAGTTTATCGGCACTTCCCAAAATCCCAGAATTAAATAGAAGGCTTATGTTTGCTGCCTTCATGCTGGTTGTTTACAGGCTTGGAGTGTTTGTTCCAATTCCTGGCGTTGATTCTGAGCAGATTCTAAATATATTTGATCAGGCCCAAGGAACCATATTTGATATGCTCAACCTGTTTTCAGGCGGAGCGCTTGAAAGGGCTTCTATATTTGCACTCGGGGTCATGCCCTATATTACTTCCTCTATTATTATGTCGCTTCTTGTAAAAGCCTTTCCTACTTTAGAGGCAATGCAGAAAGAAGGTGAAGCCGGTAGAAGGAAAATCAATCAATACTCAAGATATGGCACAATTCTAATCTGCTTGGTGCAGGGCGGAATGTTATCTGCAGCGCTTCAAAGCGGTCAACTGGGAGATGTAGTCAGCAACCCGGGATTTTCATTTACAGTAACTACTATTTTGACTCTTACGGCAGGCTCTATGTTAGTGATGTGGATTGGTGAACAGATATCAGAAAGAGGTATTGGAAACGGTATATCGCTTATAATAGCAGCTTCTATAATTACATCGGTTCCCGGGGCTTTTTGGGACCTTGTAAGATTTGTTAGAACTGGTGAAATGACTATTTTTGGAGTACTTATTTTATTTATTTTCTTAGCGTGTATTGTTGCGGCAATTGTATTTGTAGAAAGGTCTTTTAGGAAAATACCTGTACAGTATCCAAGGAGAGTAGTTGGCAGGAAAGTTTACGGAGGACAGTCTTCTTATCTCCCGCTTAAGGTTAATACTGCAGGAGTTATTCCTCCAATATTTGCTTCATCTTTACTGTTTTTTCCCGCTACAATTCTGCAGTTTGTGCAAATTCCATCCTTGCAGGAGATAGCGTCATTAATTTTAGACAACGGTTTTATTTATAATTTCATTTACGGAGCTCTAATAATATTCTTTGCTTATTTTTATACTGCAATAATTTATAATCCTGATGACTTGGCTGATAACTTGAAAAAGAACGGGGGATTTGTTCCAGGAATTAGGCCTGGTAAGAAAACGGCTCAGTATATTGATAAAATTCTAAGCAGGCTAACGTTTATTGGCGCTATATATATAACTGTTGTTTGCATCATGCCATCGATGCTAAGAGAAGAACCATTTAATGTTCCATTTTTCTTTGGAGGAACTTCACTTCTTATTGTTATAGGGGTAACACTTGATACTGTGCAGCAAATTGAGTCATTTCTCATTAGTCACAATTATGAAGGACTTGTAAAGAAAAAGGGAATGAAAGGACCAAAGAGGTATTAGCAAACAAGTAAAATGCAGGGAATATATTATAAAATAAAATGAATTTAATTATATTTGGTCCTCCGGGTGCTGGAAAAGGTACGCAAGCTCTAAAAATATCAGATAAATATGGAGTTGTTCATATTTCTACAGGTGATATTCTGCGCTCGGCTTTAAAAAACGGCACAGAGCTTGGACTTAAGGCAAAAGAGTACATGGATAAAGGTGAGCTTGTTCCTGATGATTTGGTAATCGGAATAATAAAGGACAGGATTAAAGAGCAGGACTGCAGGAATGGTTTTTTGCTCGATGGTTTTCCAAGGACACTTCCTCAGGCTGATGCACTTGACAGTATGCTAAGTGCTGAAGGGATGGAAATAGCGTCAGTGGTTTCAGTGGAAGTTGAAGACAGTGAAATAGTAAGCAGAATACTGAAAAGACAGCAAGAAGAAGGAAGGTCAGATGATACTGAGCAAGTGGTACAAAATAGGCTGCAAGTATACAGAAATCAAACAGAACCACTGAGGGGATATTATGATGATAAAGGTAAGCTCAGTGAAGTTGATGGTATAGGTAGTGTTGAAGAGGTTTTTAGCAGAATAGTTGTAGCAATAGGCTAGATTTCATATGATAGTGTTGAAAAATAAAGAAGAAATAGAAAAAATAAGATCATCGTGCAGTATTGTTGTAGATATACTTATGAGACTCTCAGAGAAAGTGGAGCCAGGTATTTCAACCTATGAGTTAGATAAAATAGCAGAGGACATGGCTATAAAAAATGGTGCAAAGCCTGCTTTTAAGGGTTATAGAGACTATCCTGGATCTGTTTGCTTTGCTATGAATCAAGAGGTAGTCCACGGGATACCTTCTAAGAAAAAGATTGTTAAAGATGGTGATATATTAGGAATGGATTTTGGAATATATAAAGATGGTTATTATGGAGATTCAGCTATTACTACGGCAATTGGAGAAGTTAACGATAGAACCTTAAACCTACTGAAAATTACAAGGGAATCGTTATATAAAGGAATAGAACAGGCAAAACCCAAAAATAATCTATTTGACATATCATCCGCTATTCAGGATCACGTTGAACAAAATGGCTACTCAATTGTAAGGACTTTTGTTGGTCACGGAATAGGTGCTAGTTTGCATGAAGATCCTCAGGTGCCAAATTTTGTTCCAAAGAATAGTGGTTGGAGTAAGGGGGGAAAGCTAAAACCAGGGATGGTAATAGCAATTGAGCCTATGGTGAATATTGGCAGTCCAGATGTAAAAATATTAAAAGATGGCTGGACAGCGGTAACAGTTGACGGAGAACTATCTGCTCATTTTGAGCATACAGTAGCAATTACAGAAAACGGACCTGATATTCTTACAGAGTTCGGGGTAATTTAAATATGGCCAAAGAGGAAAGATTAGAGTTTGAGGGTACAGTAGTTGAGGCACTGCCAAATGCTATGTTTAGGGTAGAAATTGAGGGTGGCCATATTATATTGGCATATGTTTCGGGTAAGATGAGAACAAGATTTATTAGAATTTTGCCGGGAGATAAAGTAAAATTGGAGATTTCTCCTTATGATTTAACAAAAGGGAGGATCACATACAGACTTAAGAAATAGGTTTGGAGGTGTTTTTTTAATTATGAAAGTAAGAGCATCAGTAAAGAAAATTTGCGATAAGTGTAAAGTTATTAGAAGAAAAGGCACGGTGAGAGTAATCTGTGTAAATAAAAGACACAAACAGAAACAAGGGTAGGAGGTAATTTATGCCTAGAATAGCCGGAGTTGATATACCTGATAATAAAAGAATAGAGATAAGTCTTCAATATATATATGGAGTAGGTAAAGATATTTCAAAGAAAATATTGACTGAAGCTGGGATTGGTTTAAATACTAAAAGCTCAGAATTATCTGAGCAGGACATTGCTGGAATTAGAGACATCATTGACTCTAACTTTATAGTAGAAGGTGATTTGCGCAGAGAGGTTCAGAACAATATAAAGAGACTCGTGGAGATCGGATGTTACAGGGGTATCAGGCACAGATCGAATTTACCTGTAAGGGGTCAGAAGACCCAGTCAAATGCGAGGACCAGGAAGGGTAGGAAAGGAACCGCTATTGCTAAGAAAAAGAAGGTTAAAGGCTAATAAGGAGGGGTTAAGTTGGCTAAAAAGAAAACTACAAAGAAAAGTAAAAAGTTTTTAGAAGAGGGCATAGTTCACATACAGGCTACATTTAACAACACTGTAGTTAGCATTAGTGATAAGGCCGGCAATGTTGTAGCCTGGTCCAGTGGTGGTGCAAAGGGTTTTAAGGGTACAAGAAAGGGTACTCCTTTTGCAGCTCAAATTGCATCTGACGATGCTGCCAAAAAAGCGATTGCCATGGGACTTAAAAGCGTATCAATACATATTAAAGGGCCTGGCCCCGGAAGAGAGCCTGCAATGAGGTCAATTCAGGGAGCAGGAATAAAAATAACAATGATTAAGGATGTCACACCAATACCGCATAATGGGTGCAGACCGCCGGGGAAAAGACGTGTTTAAGTTGCATGAATGTTCAATGAAACTAAAAGGAGGCATGAGCAAGAGTGTCTAGATATATAGGTTCAGTATGCAGGTTTTGTAGAAGGGAAGGCATGAAGCTGTTTTTAAAAGGGGACAGGTGTTTCAGTGAAAAATGCTCAGTAGATAAGAGACCTGAGCAAACCCCAGGTGATCATGGTTTGCGGCGTCAAAAATTTTCAGAATATGGCATTAGGCTTAGAGAAAAACAGAAAGCTAAAAGGATGTATGGTCTTTCTGAAAAGCAGTTTAGTAGATATTTTGAAACTGCTGCAAGTAAAAAGGGTGTAACTGGCAGCCTGTTGATATCACTTTTAGAGAGAAGACTCGATAATGTAGTTTATAAACTGGGTTTTTCAAGTTCTAGAAAAGAAGCAAGAATTATGGTTAGACATGGACACTTTATGGTAAACAACAGTAAAGTTGATATACCTTCTTATCAATTAAAGGTTGATGATGCAATTGCTGTATCAGAAAAAAGCAGAAAAGTTGGCAGAATCTTACAATCTTTAGAAGGTCTGTCCAGAAGAGGATTTCCTGAGTGGCTGGAGCTGGATCAGGAAAAACTGGTAGGAACTGTAAAAAGACTTCCAGAAAGACAGGATGTTACTATTCCTATTGAAGAACAGCTTATAGTGGAATTTTATTCAAGAGTATAAATATAAATTTATATCTTCCTAACAAAAAAAAGAGAAACGGAGGAAGGAAAGTGAAGGATCTTCAACTAAATTGGCAGGATTTAATTAAACCTAAAAGGGTTGTGATAGACGAAAAATCGTCTACCGACTATTATGGAAAGTTTATATGTGAGCCCCTGGAAAAGGGTTATGGCATTACTCTTGGTAATGCTTTAAGAAGGGTTTTACTATCATCGATAAAAGGACCTGCAATTACTTCAATCAAGGTTGAAGGAGTTCTTCACGAATTTTCTACAATACCGGGTGTAAAAGAGGATGTTACTCAAATCATACTAAATTTGAAAGGATTACAGCTTAAAGTTCATACATTTGAAAAACAAACAATAACGATAAGCGCTATGGGTGAGTGCGATGTAACTGCTGGAGATATAATCACAACTCACCAGGTAGATGTACTAAACCCAGACCACCATATCGCTACTTTATCTGAAGGATCCAAACTTGAAATGGAGATGACAGTTGAGGTTGGTTATGGATATGAAGCTGTAGAAAGCAGGGGAGACATACAAACCTCGATTGGGTTATTACCTTTAGACGCAATTTACTCACCGGTAAGAAAGGTTAATTATTCAATAACCAATGCCAGGGTAGGAAGAAGGACTGATTATGAAAGGTTAAATCTTGAAATATGGACCAATGGAACTGTAATTCCAGAAGATGCTGTTGCTTACGCGGCTAAGATTATAAAAGAACAACTAACAGTATTTATTAATTTCGATGAAGAAGAAGTAGATGCAATAGTTGAAGTCGAGGATGATAAGGAAATAAGCGGCACAGAAGAGATTCTATTCACTACAATTGAAGATATGGATTTATCAGCGAGGTCACTTAATTGTCTTCGTAAAGCAGAGATAACTTACGTAGGTGAATTAATACAGAAGTCAGAGGATGATCTTCTGAACTTGGAGAATTTTGGCAAAAGGTCTTTGCTTGAAATAAGAGAAAGGATTGAGGAAATGGAACTGTCACTTGGTTCAGTTATAGATGTTGAAGCATTTGAGTCCGAAAAACTAAAAAAACTTGAAACCGAGGAAAGTTCGTAATATTTTTAGTTTTTGAGAATTAAAGTGGAGCAATAATTAATATGAGACACAAAAGAATTGGAAGAAAACTGGGCGTTAAAACTAAGCATAGAAGATCTATGTTTAGGAATATGGTTACTGACCTGTTTAGACATGAAAGGATCAAAACTACTGATACCAGAGCAAAGGAACTCAGGAGAGTTGCTGAAAAATATATAACCATTGCAAAGAAAGGGACATTGCAAGCAAGACGTATGGCAGCTACCTTTGTCAGAGATAAAGATGTCTTGAAAAAATTATTTGACGAGCTTGCCAGTAGGTTTAAAGAAAGGCCCGGCGGATATACCAGAATAGTCAAATTAGGTGTAAGAGCAGGGGATAATGCTCCAATCTCACTCATTGAACTCATTGCCGAAGAATACAAACCTAAGAAGAAAAGACCCAGCAGAGCTAAAAAGAAAAAAGAAGATTCTGTAGCTTCAGAACCAACAGCTAAAAGTACAAAGAAAGAATCGGCAGAGGAATTGGGTTTAAGTGAATTGGAAGAAAAAACAGATGAAACCCAAGCTAAGACTGAAAATGCTGAAGAAGTAAAACACGAAACCAAGGAAGAGCAATCTGAGGTAGAAGCTAAGAGCGAAGATGACGATAAAGTAGAAGAAGCTAAAGAAGTGGTAGAAGCTTCAGCTGAAGATCCAACACCAGAGGAAAATACGGAACAAACAGAAGCTAAGACGGAAACAAAACCACAAGCTGAAACACAAAGCAAAGCAGATGAATCTGCCAAGGAGCCTGAGGCCAAATCTGAATCAGATGATACACCTAAAGAAGTAACAGAAGATAAAGAAGAAAAAACTGAAGAAGAATCTTCAGATAAAAAAGAATAAATCTTAATAATATTACTATACGACTATTTTATAGACGATTTAGTTTACTTCCTTTCATAAAATGAATGGCATAGGTCTGATATTGGATGCACATAGAATTTCGGATCTTGCCCGTCTTGCCAGCCAGGCAGAAAACCATAATTTTCATTCAGTTTGGACAACAGAGCTTTACAGAACTTCTTTTCAACAATTGAGTATTGCAGCCGGGGCCACTAAAAAGATTAAACTTGGCACTGCGGTTGCGCTGGCATTTATAAGAAGCCCTTTTATAACTGCAATAACTTCAATGGATATTGATGAAATCAGCAATGGACGTTTAATTCTAGGTCTTGGCTCGGGTGCAAAGCGTACAAATGAGATGTGGCACGGGGTTGAGCATGGAAAGCCAGTTGTAAAGATTAAAGAATGTATCCATATTATTAAGAATATAGTTCTAAAATCTCATCTAAATGAAGATTTTGTATTTAAGGGTAAGTATTTTAATATAAATACAAAAGGGTATTACAGAGCTTTTAAACCGGCAAGAGAAAATATCCCTGTATTTTTGGCGGGTATAGGAAAACAGATGACCCAGGCATCGGGAGAAGTTGCTGATGGTTATTTAGGGCATGTGGTGTGTTCAAAAAAATATTTATCTGAGATAACAATTAACAGTATTAAGAAAGGTCTGGATAAATCTGGCAGAAACAAAAAGGATTTTACTATTTCATCTATAATTACGTGTGCAGTGTCGGATGATAAAAAAGAAGCTTTTGAAGCAGCACGCGCAACAATTGCCTTTTATGCAACCGTAAGGACTTATGAACCACCTTTTAAACTGCATGGATTTGAAAACCGGTGCAAAAAGATAAGAGATGCATATTTTAAAAAAGATATACAAACCATGATCAGAAGTGTTACAGACGATATGGTCGATACATTTGCTGTAGTTGGAAATGCGGATGATTGCAGGAAGAAAATCAAACAGTATAAAAAGTATATAGACCTTCCAATATTAAGCGCCCCGCATTACTTTATAGATTTTGAGTTGGTTGAAATATTTCAAAAAAATATTCTCGAGGCATTTGGCAAATAATGGAATTAGAACATAAATAAATCTGAGTTTCTTTTAATGAACAATTTGTACTATATTATCTGACTTAAGTATTGAAATTGCTTTTAATAAATAGATACTTGTAAAAAAGGTGTATTTATTTAATTAAATAATTTATAATTAATTCACTTGATATTTTAGTTCTAAGTTTATGAGTTTAAAAGTAATAGGTGGAATAGTTCTTGGATGTATAATTACAATAATCTGTTTGCAGAATTATGAGACTGTTGAACTTAGTTTTTTATTCTGGAAATTTTCAGTACCAAGGATTTTAGTAATTCTGGTTGTTTTCTTTTTCGGATTTTTATGCGGCTTAATCTATAAAAGCATAAGAAGAATTAAGAAATGAAATATTTTGCATATGGCTCCAATATGAATATAAAAAGAATGGAAGCAAGAGGAATTACATTTTCAAACAGGCTAAAAGCTTGTCTGTTCGGTTATAATCTTAAATTCAATAAAACTTCTACCCAGTTAACTGGACAAGGATATGCTAATATAGTTAGAGAAGATAGTGGTCTTGTTGAAGGTGTATTATATGAAATAACTAAAGAGGGTTTAGAAAACCTGGATAAATATGAACAATATCCTTTTGAGTATGACAGAAGATTGTTTAGCGTACGATTAACTGACGGAATAGATCACATGGCCCATGTTTATATAGCCCAGGCTCATAAGACAGCAGATACTCTAAAACCCACAAGAAATTATTTATCACATCTTCTACGTGCACAAGATTTGCTCTCCGGTGATTATATGTTGAAACTTAGCGCTCAAAAGACAATAGACTAAACTGTATATGAAAAGACTTTACAGATCGGAAAAAAATAAGATGGTAGCAGGGATTTGCGGAGGACTAGGGGAGATGTTTAATATCGATCCCACATTAGTAAGACTTGCATTTGTATTTATATGTCTTGCCACAGCTCTATTTCCAATTTTAATTGCATATATAATGGGCTGGATCATTATTCCGCTTTGCTCTGAAATCGATAATCAATAATTACTGTCTATGAATCAAGTTTTAGATATGTTGAAAAATATAATTGATAATTATAGAAAGATTGCTGTACCTATTATCATTATAGTTATAGTGATTTTGGGTTATTTATTGTATTATCAGGGCCAGAGAGTAAAAAAATATCAAGAAGACTTAGAGCTCCTGGATCAGGAAATTGCACAAAAAAAATCAGAGATTGATGAGAGAGTAGGGCTGTTGGAGGGGCAGCAGAAAAGCCTTATAAACAGGTTTGCCGATCTTAGTATAGCTATATCTGATCAAATCTTTTCGGATCAAATTGGAAAGGATTTCTTCAAATTTATTGATGATCCTAAAGGCAGAAGGCTTTATAGAGAACAGCAAAGAATAATAATTAATGAAACATATAAAGATTTCTTTAATGAAATTAATCTAAACGATACTGAAATAGATGAGCTAAAGGATCTGCTGGTGGATAAACAAATGGTCAACTTAGAAATTATAGTATCTCTGCTAAAGGGTGATATGACAAAACAGCAAATTGCAGACAATGAAAAGAAATTTAATGATATTATTGTAAATGCTGATAAAAACTTAAGAGATTTTTTTGAAGATGATGAATTCGATTTGTTTGAATATTATAATTTATCACTACAATACAGAAACTGGATTTTAGATTTCAAAAATCATCTGACACAAAAAGAGATTTTTATAGATCAGGAGCAGGAAGATAGTTTGCTTGATCTGATAATAAACGAAGCTGAAGATTTTGATTTTTCTGATGAACTGCAATTGCCTGAATTAAAGAATGCCGATGAATTTTCTGAAGCCGATAGGGCAAAGATTAATAGATATTTAGATGAAAGGGAAGAGCTTGATGAAATAATCTTGGATAAGTCTCGCTATTTTTTTAATACTGAAGAGATTGCAGCTCTTGAAGTGTTTCTAAAGTTAAGAAGAAATATGGACGAGATGGGTTTTGAAGTTACTGGTAATACAACGCCTAAGAACTAAACCGAAAGATGATCTTAATCTTATATTTAAGTTAGTCTGCTTATAGTAAGTCCCTGTACAATTATAGAAAATACTACAACTATATATGTAATTGAAACGATTATTTCTCTTTCTGTGCCTGCTGGAATGGACAGTGCAAGTGCTACTGATATACCGCCTCTAAGAGCGCCCCAGGTCATAATCTTGATAGCATTTGGGCTAAAATCTCTTAAATACTTCAAAATTGTTACAGGTATGAACACTGTTATAAACCTGGAAAAAAGTATTACGGGAATAATTAACAAAGAGGCGTATATATAGTTTATAGAGAAGCTTATAATCAGTATTTCCAGCCCTATTAGCACAAATAGAATAACGTTTAAAATTTCATCGATCAGTTCCCAAAAAGTATCAAGGTTGTCTCTTGTCTTATCAGACATTGCTAAAATACGCCCCCTGTTTCCAATAAGAAGTCCAGCAATAACAATTGCTATTGGGCCTGATAGATGAAGATATATTGCAAGCGTATAACCACCCATTACTAAAGCGAGGGTCATTAGGATTTCTACATGATAGTTGTCCACTGTTTGTAAGAGTTTATAAACAATCCAACCTATAACAAAACCAAAAACCGCTCCACCTACAGTTTCACTAAGAAAAAGTACTAAAACACTTGATAGATCAAATTTGTGGCCCGAAAAGGCTATTTCAATCAGAACTAGAAATACGACTATCCCAATGCCATCGTTAAAAAGAGACTCTCCTACAACCTTAGTTTCTAGTGACTTAGGGATTCCTGCTTTTTTTAATATACCTAAAACAGCAATAGGGTCAGTAGGAGAGATAAGCGCTCCAAAAACTAGGCAGTAGATGTAATCTAAATCAACGTTTAATAGATTAAATATAATCCATGTGAAGCTGCCGATTAAAAAAGTAGAAAATACCAAGCCTATGCTTGCAAGACTGATTATTACCCACTTTTGTTTTGCAAGATCGTCTATGTTTACGTGGAGCGCTCCTGCAAAAAGTAGAAAACTCAACATTCCATGCATAAGTGTTTGGTCAAAATCAATGCTGGATATGACCAATTCCGCACTTTTTTCAAATTGGATATATCCTAAACTGCTAATTGCAATTAAGATTAACGAGCAGATTATTGCTATTATTAAAACCCCGATTGTGGTGGGAAGTTTTATGAACCGGTAGTTGATGTAGCTAAAAGCCGAGGATATTGAGATTATTATTGCTATTATATTAATTAATTCCATTGCCTTTATTGTTGTTATTTTTATTGAATTAAATTGTGGTACTATATAAAGTTTTAGTATTTTTGAAACTTATTTTGAATAATTTAATCATAAATTAATTTTTCTACTTGATTAAAAACAACAAATAGGTATTAAATTTATAGATAATACTTTTGTAGTAACGGAGCATATTAAATGAAATGTCCAAATTGTAATTCCAGTGTCCCGAATTCGTGGAATATATGCAGGTGTGGCTATAACTTAAAAGCCGGAGAGTCTGTTACCAAACCTATTTATAAAAGAAATGCAGAAGTAGTTAAAAGCAAAGAAGAAGAAAAACAAGAGATTCGAAATGACATAAGAGAAATTAACAATACTATAAAAAATAAACCAAAACCGCGTATTAAAAAACCTGTAAGTGAAATAACTGAAGTAATAGATACAGACAGCCTGGTTGCAAAACAAAAAGCTGAAATGCTGAAAGCAAGTGAAGCTATAAGACGCCGTAATATCGATGGTGATGCTACTCAGATACTCAATGTTTCAGAAACGCCAATTGGATTGACTGACCCTGGTTACTCAAAAGAATCTGAGCAGGCTCCAGACGGTAATCAATCTGCTCAGGGGGATATGGAAGCAGGAAGAATAGGAGAGGGGATTATATCAAGTGGAACTGGTTCTTCTAATAAATTCAATTTTCGCGGAAAAGGCCGCACCTACTTTAAAATATTCTTTTTAAACAGGCTACTTATGCTATGTACGATTGGTATTTACTACTTTTGGGCAAAGATAAAAGAGAGAAGATATTTGTATAATCAGACTGAGCTTGATGGAGATAGCTTGGATTATCATGCAACTGGCCTAGAGCTTTTATTTGCGTATCTAAAGGTAGCAGTACTTGTTTTAATTGTTGTTGGAGTAGAATACTTAAAAGAAATTTATCCAGGCGAATTAATTGTAATTATAGCAGGATTGGTATTATCATTGATATTTTTCATTGTTACACCAATAGCAATGGTATTAACCCAGAGATTTAGATACAGCAGGACTTCATGGCGTGGAATAAGATTTTCGTTTCGCGGCAAGATAAGAGAGTTAATGAGGATACAAATACCAGGTATTCTTTTAACCATATTGACCTTTTTTATTTATTACTACTATCTGCACTTTAAAACAAGAGATTATAATATAAATAATACATACTTTGGTGATACCAAATTTGGATTTGATGGAAATTCTTCAGATTTAATTAAGAAATATTTACTAGCATATGTATTAACATTATTTACTTTTGGAATATATTGGTGGTGGTTTGCAGCCGAAAGGCATAGATATTACTGGGCGCATACTTATTTTAAAAATATAAGATTCAGATCAACAATTCAGGGCAAACCTTTATTTTGGCTAAAGCTTACAAATTTATTGTTAATAGTTTTTACTTTAGGCTTAGGCTATCCATATGCTGTTATTAGAGAAACAAGGTTTATATTTGATAACTTATACCTTGATGGTGAATTAGATTTCCAAGAAATTATGCAGGATGCAAAATCACCTTCTGCAGTTGGTGAAGGAATAGCCGATGCCTTCGACATTGATTTAATTGGCATGGATTTAGGTATATAGTTATGATATGAATGAAGATTCTTCTTATAAGACCCAGTATCTAGGTTTTTATTTTGATGGTATTAATCCCATCAAGCATGAAGTCAATGTAACCATTACAAGAGATGGGCTTAAAATTCAAAAATTAAAAGTCGATACCTATTTTTGGTGGGACCTTTCAGAAATTAACCAATCAAATGATATATATGCCGACAAGGAAGTAAAGCTTGAAAAAGGCGACGACATCCCAGAGATACTAATTATAAAAGACGTCTCATTCATTAAATCACTAAAACAGATATCACCTGATTTTCAAACCAAATTTCAGATCTCTGCCAGCAGATCAAAATGGCTTAAAACGATTGTTTATTTATCTATTGCATCGATCATTATAATCACAGTTTTTTATAAGTGGCTGTTTCCTTCTTTTGCTGAGCTGATTGCTCAAAATATTCCGGTTTCCTGGGAGGTAAAACTTGGTCAGAACTACAAAAAGTATTTCGTTTCCCAATTTAAAGAATGTGAAAAAAAAGAATTAAAAGACAAAATTGAAT
>SMUY01135255.1_pt1 | contig 14879 bp, 17 predicted proteins | sample 2456441 | NCBI WGS metagenome assembly SMUY01 (sample SAMN11095931, study PRJNA526329) | marine sediment metagenome | biome: Marine sediment; feature: Surficial sediment; material: Deep marine sediment; isolation source: Hadal surficial sediment | place: Pacific Ocean | collected 2014-11 | depth...
ATGACGCTTCACTAACACCTGAAGAATGGACTCCAGTTGGATCAATGTACGATAGCGCAGATCGTTGGAATTTTGCGTATCCAAGACGTTGCCTCCCTTCCCGGAACGACCGACGCGCCAGTATGCCACCGCCGAAGAAGATGGAAAGGGCAACTAAGGTCAGTAGGATGTGAATGCGCCGGCCGCACCCTATTGGTGCGAATTATCCACCGGTGTCTGTATTGATTTGGTTTATTGCTCGGCCTGAACTCGCTCGGCGTGAACTCGCTCGGCCTTAATTCGCTCGGCCTGAATTCGCTGATAGATCTCTTCGCGATGGACACTCACGTGAGACGGAGCATCGATGCCAATGCGTATTTGATTACCTTTCTGGCTCAACACGATCACGGAGATATCATCTCCAATCCTCAAGCACTCACCAACTTTGCGGGTCAATATCAGCATTGGTAATTCCTTTTGAGCGACGCTTCTTTCGTGGCGACTTTTGACCATGACAACACGATGACTCGCCGCCGACAACGATGGTCACAATTAGGGACTAGTTGACGGTGCTGATGCCGTCAGAGACGCACTGATGCGATCTGCGAGATGGCAAAAAACTAAGCCGCAAATTTGCCCAGATGGTAGTCGGCGTTGCCGAATTGCGCATCGATAACGATCATCCGCTTGAAATAGTGGCCAATGCGTAGCTCCTCGGTCATACCCATGCCACCATGTAATTGAACGGCGTTCTCCGCGATGAAGATCCCCGCCTTGCCGACGAGATGTTTCAGTGCATGTACGGAGCGTTGTGCGGCACTGCTTCCCTGTGCCGCTTCCATCGTGGCGCGATACAGTAGCGATTTGCACTGCTCGTACTCCATGAACATCTCAACCATGCGGTGTTGCAGCACCTGAAAATCGGCTAATGGGTGATCGAATTGTTCACGTTGCTGCGTGTAGTCAACGGTGTCCTTGTAAAGAACCTCCATGGCGCCGACCGCTTCGGCTGAGAGTGCGAGAATCGCATCACTGGCCACGTCGTTGAGTATTGCGAACCCACCGTCGAGTTCGCCTATGAGACGGTCCTTGCCAACAGTGACGTCTTGCAGAGTAACTTCGGAAGCCCGCAGGCCGTCGACAGTGGGAAAGTTGTCGCGTTTTACCCCGTCGGCGTCCGCATCGATCAAAAAGAGCGAAATCCCCTTCTCGTCGATCTGGCCGCCACTCGTACGGGTCGAGATGACGATCTGGTCAGCCGTTACTGCATGTAGAACCATCGATTTATGACCGTTGATGACAAATCCATCACCGTCGCTGCGGGCAGTTGTGGTTACGTCATGCAGATCGAAGTGAGCTTGCTCCTCGGCGTATGCAAGGGTCAGTTGCCGGGAGCCGTCGATCAACCCAGGTAGAATCTCCGCTTTGAGCTCGGTACTCGCGCCTCGTTTGAGTGCGCCGCCGCCGAGAATGACGCTTGCCAATAGCGGTTCGAGCACGAGACCTTTGCCGAATTGTTCCATCAGCAGCATGGTGTCAATCTGGGTTCCACCGAAGCCGCCGTCGGCTTCATCGAACGGCAAACCCAACCAGCCGAGTTCGGCCATGGTCTGCCAATGATCCTGGCTGAAGCCGAATTTGCTCCCGGCTGATTTGATGCGCGATTCCAGATCGTAGTTGTCTTGAATAAAACGCGAGACACTGTCTTGCAGCATCTGCTGCTCTTGGCTGAAATCAAAATTCACTTGGATGACCTTTTGAGACCCAATACGTTCTTAGCGATCACGTCCTTCTGCACCTCACTGGCTCCGCCGTAGATGGTAAACGCACGGCTCGCGAGATAACCTCCCATGCCACCTTTAGCGAACTTGTGCCCTACGGGCTTACCCCATGCCGCGGAATAGATACCACCTGCCTCGACGGTCAGTTTCGCGATGCGTTGCTGAATCTCCGTCCCTTTCAGCTTTAAGATCGAAGATTCCGGGCCCGGTGCCGAACCGGCTGATGCGCTTGCGAGGCTGCGCAGTTCGGTGAACTCGCTCGCCATGAGGTCGATCTCGAGCTCGGCAACCTTTGCCCGAAAGGTTGGCTCGTCCATCAGGGAGCCGTTGCCGCGTTTTACGGTGCTGGCCTGCTTTTTGAGATTTTCCAGCGCAACAATAGACCGAGAGATACCAGCAAGGCCTGTGCGTTCGTGCTGCAGGAGGCCCTTTGCGTAGGTCCAGCCTTTACCCTCTGCACCGATTCGGTTCTCAACAGGAACCTTCACGTCGGTGAAATGCACCATGTTCACACTGTGTGCGCCGCCGAGCGTGATGATCGGCTTTACCTCGATACCTTCCTGTTTCATGGGGAACAACAGGAACGTAATACCTTCCTGTTTTATGCCGGAATCATCCGTACGAGTGAGACAGAAGATCCAGTCGGCGATCTGGGCCATGGTGGTCCAGATTTTGGTGCCATTGACGGTGTAGTAAGTGCCGTCATCAGAAAGTACCGCCTTGGTTTTTAAGGCGGCGAGGTCGGAACCCGCGCCCGGCTCGGAATAGCCCTGGCACCAATTTACCTTGCGCCCACGAATGTCGGGAAGAAACCGTTCCTGTTGTTCTTCGTTCCCGTGGGCCATGATGATCGGCGCGATCATGCCGATGCCGAAAGGCATATCCCAGGGTAGCGTTGCCTGCGCCGTTTCCTGCTCCCAGATGTAGTGCTGGGTGGGAGTCCAACCCGGCCCCCCGAACTCCGCCGACCACTTGGGCACATCCCAACCGCCTTTGTCCCTTGCCTTTTTGAACCAATCCAAGCGCCACACGTTGTAGTCTTCGCCTGCCTTGTGGGCGTTCTCGGCAAAAAAGCTGCGCACGTCTTCGCGGAAAGCGAGATCTTCAGGGCCGAGCTCGATATCCATGGCTGTTCTCCTCACGGAAAAGGCAAAGCGAGGGAGCTTAACCAAAAATAGAATCTTTTACTAGAACGAAATTCTAGTTACCATAGCGTCCATGGCATCGAGAAACCCAAGCCGCCCCGAACGGCCAGCCACGCTGGAACGCAAAGCCAGCGTGCTCGAAGCGGCACTGGCATGTTTTGCTAAAAATGGGGTTGATGGCACCACCATTCAGGACATTCAACGTGCGGCCAACTGCAGTATTGGCAGTCTGTATCATCACTTCGGGAGCAAGGATGGAATCGCCGAGGAGTTGTTCATCGATGGGATACAAAACCTGAATCACGGTATGTTGGCGAAGCTAAGGCGGTGTAAAAACGGCGAGGAAAGCGTTAAAGCGGTTGTTGGACAGTACTGTGATTGGTCGATGAGGAACAAAGATCTCGCTCGCTGCCTGCACTCCCGGGATATTGAGTTTTCAGGCGAAGCACGCGCGCGCTTGAAGGAGATTCACCGCGACTACATCGGTGCGATATACGCCTGGTTTGCGCCGTTCGTGGAATGCGGGGAGGTACGAGTGTTGCCGGTGGATGCATACGTGCCGCTGATCAGTGGACCGATTCAAGAGTATGTTCGGCGCTGGTTGTCGGGCCACCACCCCAACCCTCCCGCAAAGGTCAAAACATTGTTTGCGGACGCAGCCTGGAATGCGGTAAAAGGCTAATCTCAAGTTTTCTCGAGGGCTTGTCCATGAATTTTGAGACCTTGATCTTTGCCGTGGCCGACGGCGTCGCCACGATCACCTTCAACCGCCCGGAAGCGGCCAACGCCATGGGTCCTGATTGCGCCAGAGAGTTGTCCGAGGTGGCCATTCTCTGCGATGACGACCCGGAGGTACGGGCCATTGTAATGACGGGTGCTGGAAAGATGTTCTGCGCGGGCGGAGATCTGGGTGCTTTCGTACAAGCCGGGGCTGGTGCAAAGAGCCTTCTGAAAAAAATGGCCGGTGATCTGCATATGGGCTTGTCGCGTTTGTCCCGAGGTGCGGCACCTGTCATTGCGGCAGTTAACGGCACCGCTGCAGGGGCGGGTTTCAGCCTGGTGATGGCCGCAGATCTTGCTATCGCGGCAGAGTCGGCAGTATTCACCATGGCATATACCCGTGCAGGTTTGTCGCCGGACGGGAGTTCTACCTACTTCATGCCGCGTAAGATCGGTGACCGACGAGCCAGGGAGCTGATGTTGACCAACCGGGTACTGAATGCCACCGAAGCGCTCGCCTGGGGGGTGGTCAATCAGGTGGTTGCGGATGACCAGGTGGTGTCGGTGGCAACCCAACTCGCCAGACAACTGGCGAAGGGTCCTACGCTTGCCAATGCGGCGGTGAAGACCCTGCTCAACGGCAGCTTCGATCAGTCGTTGGAATCCCAGATGGAACTCGAGGCTCGCTGCATCGCTGAGCTTTCCGTTAGTGAGGATGGACAGGAAGGAATGAAAGCGTTTCTCGAAAAGCGCAAACCGGTATTTACCGGCAAATAAATCAGTATCGGAGGTAGTTTGTGTCGCAAACTGCATAGAATCAACAGGAGCCAAACCATGGTGAGTGCGAGCGAACATCCAAAAAAATACGTCGAGGTGCTGGGTAAACAGATGGCCTATGTGGAAATGGGCGAAGGGCGGCCTATCGTGTTTCAACACGGCAATCCGACCTCGTCCTATCTTTGGCGCAACATCATGCCGCACGTTCAAGATCTTGGTCGGTGTATCGCGTTGGACCTCATCGGCATGGGTGATTCGGCCAAGCTCGATGATTCCGGTCCGGAACGTTATACCTTTGCCGAACATAGTCGATATTTTTCCGGTGCGCTGGAAGCCCTGAATATTTCCGACGATATCGTATTTGTTATTCACGACTGGGGTTCAGCGCTCGGTTTCGACTGGGCAAACCGACACCGCGACGCGGTAGCGGGTATCTGCTACATGGAAGCAATCGTGACCCCGTTAACCTGGGATACGTTTCCCGAGGGTGCTCGTCGTATGTTTCAGGGATTTCGCTCCCCGGCGGGTGAGGAGATGGTGCTCGAGAACAACACGTTCGTTGAACGTGTGCTGCCAGGCTCGGTGCTGCGCGGTTTGACAGATGATGAGATGGCCGTATACCGGCGTCCGTTCAGCGAGCCCGGGGAAGGTCGTCGACCAACGCTCACGTGGCCACGGCAGATTCCCATAGAAGGCGAGCCCGCCGATGTTGTGCAAGTTACCGAGGACTACGCGCAATGGCTCGCCGTGGCGCCGATGCCCAAGCTTTTTATCAATGCGGAACCCGGCGCATTGCTCGTGGGTCCGCAACGCGAATCCTGCCGAACCTGGCCGAACCAGGTCGAGGTCACCGTTAAAGGCAGCCATTTCATTCAGGAAGACTCTCCCGACGAGGTTGGCCAGGCACTCCACGACTGGCTGGAAACCATCTGAGCGCGTTTTATACGGCCGGTCGGCTCGGCCGGCCGGTTACCACGATCCCGGCGACGATTACTCCTAGACCGATGACAGATGTGTAGTGAATGCGCTCGCCCAACACAACGCCAATTAAGATCAGCGAGAGAAACGGTGCAAGAAAAATTAGCTGTCCAATACGTCCGGCATTCGTGGTAAGGCGAAGTGCGCGTTGCCAGAGAAGAAAAGTAACACCCATTTCAATCAACCCCACCCACAATCCGTAACCGGCGATTTCCCAACTCAGTGGTGGTAGACCAGGACCCAGGACACAAACGATCCCGATCAACGGTGTCGCGAACAGGAAACTCAACGCCATCAGCGTGAGAGGATCGGTGTGAGAGCGCGTATTCAGCAACCAGTAACTTGCCCACAACAACGTACTACTCAAAGCGAGTATCACGCCAAGCCAGTTGATGACTGGCCAGCTGTCGATGCGTCCCTGCGTCAGTAAAATCAACACTCCGAAATAGCTGAGCAAGATGCCAACGGTGGTATGGCGGGTAAGAGGTTGTTTCAAAAGCGGTACTGCTAACACGGCGAGGGCAATGGCCCAGGTGTAGTTCAGTGGTTGGGCGATCTGTGCAGGCAACCGGTCATAGGCTTCGAAAAGCACCAGGTAGTATAGAAACGGGTTGATAAGTCCGAATAACAGGCTTTCTCCCACGGTTCGACGGTTTACTTGCCACGTACCCGAGATGCTGACTGCGACAACGAAGATGATCGTTGATACGAGCGTACCGAGAAACAACAGCTGCACCGGCTCGAGCAGTGCGAGTCCCAACTTGAATCCGGTCGCCACCGTAGACCACAAAGCAACCGCTGCGAGGGCGAATTTGAGTGCATTTTTTTCTTGCTTGTCCAACTTTATTCAGTATGCCTCTTAATCGAGAAATGAAGTGGGAGGTGATTGAGTCATCGAGTGAGAACTGGCAACCTTAGGTATTCTCCAGAAGTCCGGTAATCCATGAATTGTGATGATAATCTGCGAGCCCGCATTGTCGGCAACTTATCCGAGTTCAAAGTGACTGAGGCCGACGCAGACGAAGCGCATCGTGCAGCCGTGGCTATTACCGTCACCGACGTTGCGTACGGACCCAACTTGCCGGGGCTGCCCAATTACCCGGAGCGTCAGGATACCGCAGCGCTTCTTCTCACCCGACGGTCAGCGCGACTACGTAATCACCCGGGTCAATGGGCGTTTCCGGGTGGGAAATTGGAGCACGGCGAAACGCCGATACAGACCGCACTTCGAGAGATGTTTGAAGAGGTCTATGTTGACCTGGACGGGGCTGCCGTGCTCGGCAGGCTGGACGATTTCGTAACGCGTTCGGGTTTCGTGATGACGCCGATTGTCGTTTGGGGAGGGGTGGGTCTGGAAGCCGAGCCAAATCCTGATGAAGTGGCTTCCATTCATCGGATACCGCTCAGCGAGTTCCTTCGCGAGGATGCCCCGTTACTGGACGACGTTGCAGGTAGCGAACACCCGGTACTGCGTATGCCGGTGGGAACCGATTACATCGCGGCACCGACGGCGGCTTTGATTTACCAGTTTCGCGAGGTGTGTTTGTTGGGAAGGCATACTCAGGTTGCCCATTACGAGCAGCCGCGGTTCGCCTGGCGCTGAACTGGCCACTACTCATCAAGGTTAATGTGCTGCGCTCCCAGCCAATGGAGCGCCTCGTGCCAGTCCCTGAAGACTCGAACTTCGTTGGCGAGTTCCGTTGCGAGGGTTTCGTATATCCGGCTCAGCCCGAACGTCAGGTCGACGGGGGCAACGATTGCCGCTTTGTCGGCGCGTATTCGATCTTGATTGTGCAAGGCTTTGCGGAAACCAATTTCGGTGAGATCGATGTGCTCTACGCCTCGCAGGTCTGAAAGAACTCGAGCGTTGGGATCTATGCGTTGGTCGTTTGCCAGCGCCTGGAAATGTAGAGTAACGTCAGCGTCAGACAACACCCCGCAACCTCGTTCGAGAATAAGTGAGCCTTTAGCGTGAATTGTGTAGTTCAGTGGCATGTTGCACGTGGCCGTTATTCTGGTTCACCAGCATCTATTTCGTATAGTGCGACGGCATGTTCGAAGTCCAATTCTGTCGCTTCAAGTGTTGCATCATCCACTTCGGCTTCGAGGCCGATGTGAAAGGTGGCGTATCCAGGCATCACGAATTGATTGAGGGCCATGCCGATGATGCGGCCGTTATGGGGCGATACGATGGACGAACTCTCGTTGGTAATTGGATCCGTTACCGTCCCGAGTACATCGCCTTGCTTCACCCGTTTACCCAGCTTGACTGCACCGAAGAGGATGCCGCCCTGGTCGGCTCTTACCCAGTGTGAAGTGTAGTAGGTAGGTTCTGGATTACCCCAGAAGCGGCGCTTGGCATACATACCGAGCGTGTCGAGTAGGGTATGAATGCCTTTGACTGCATGCTGCACCGCGTCGTCCTGAACGCGCATCGGCTCACCCGCTTCCAGGGTTACGGCAGGGATACCGGCATCGACTGCAGCGCGGCGCAGGGTGCCTTCTCTGCCTTCGCTATGCAGGATGACTGTAGCGCCAAATCCTTCGGTGAGCGCAACCACATCGGGGTTGTTCAGGTCTGCTCGAAGCTGCGGCAGGTTGGTGCGACGAAACGAACCGGTGTGTAGATCGACGAGGCCGTCGCAGTGGGAGACAACGTCGTGAAAGAAGGAGTAAGCGATGCGCGATGCTGAACTGCCCCTGGGGTTACCGGGAAAGAAGCGGTTGAGATCGCGTCGATCGGGGAGATAGCGGGAATGTCGCTGAAAACCCTGCATGTTGACGATGGGTACTCCAATCAACGTACCTTGAAGCTTCTCCGGGTTGAGGTTGTGAATTACCCTTCGCACCGTTTCGATCCCGTTGAGTTCATCGCCGTGGACCGCGGCCGTTAGACAGAGCACGGGCCCTGGCTTGCGGCCGTTTACGACCAAGACGGCATTGGGAATTACGGTGCCCGAAAAAGTTTCGGATGCGGACCAGGTTACGCTCTGCAATTGACCGGGGGGAACCAACTGGCCGAGAAGTCGAAAACCGAGTTCGTGACTCTGGTGGGTTTCAGGATCGGGTTGGTCCGTCGAGACGATTTCCGATTGTATGGCTGTTTTTAATGGCGCTTCAGCCGCTTCCTCTTCCACTTGGGCCGAAGGTTCCGTCTGCAGTACGGGTTGCGGCTCGCGATGTGCAACTCGTTGCGGTTCATCAGAACCGATATCCGGCTGAATTTCTGGAACCGGATTGGCTGGTGGCTGGACTGCTTCAAGTACCACCTCTGGTTTGATGTTTGCTGTGACGTGGCCAGCTGGAATTGGCGTACCATCACAACCGCTAACGGTCATGATGAGAAGCGCAACAAATAATCGTACGACCGACGAATCCATATCCGGCATGAGGCAATCTACCACTCCATGGACCAGTATATGCGCCCGCTGCCTGCGCGGTGGCCGCGCGAACACTCAGTGTGCGCTGCCGCAATGCCAAGTTGGGACGCGGTTCACAAATAGTGCTCTATTCCCCCGAGCTTCCCCCGAGTTTCGCCCGAGTCGCGACACATTGACCAGGCGCACGCGATTCTCCAAACTTCCCTGTTCTGCGTTTCGTCCGATAGATCACAAAGGAAAGACTATGGCCATACAAGAAGGCGATAAACTGCCAGAAGCCACGATGCACACGATTCAAGAAGGCAAACCCACTGCGGTGACCACCAATGATCTTTTTGCGGGTAAGAAGGTCGTGGTGTTTGTCGTTCCCGGTGCGTTTACGCCGACCTGCTCGCAAGCCCATCTGCCAGGATACGTGGTACATGCGGATGCCATCAAAGCCAAGGGTGTTGATAGCGTCATTTGTATTTCTGTAAACGATGCCTTCGTGATGGACAGTTGGGGTAAAGACCGTAACGCCGAAGGGATTTTGATGGTGGGGGATGGTAACGGGGATTTTACCCGTGCGATGGGGCTCGAGATGGATGGTAGTGGGTTCGGGCTTGGTACTCGTTCACAGCGTTACGCCATGATTGTGGACGATGGCACCGTTACCAAACTTGTCGTTGAAGAACCTGGTCAGTTCGAGGTGAGCAAGGCAGAAGCCATACTCGAATTGTTGTAGTACCGGGCTCAGCTATCGATGGTTTGGATTACCGCGGCAACCTGGGTACGCACGAGAAAGAAAAACGACGCCAGTAACACACTCAGGATGCCGGTTGCCGCGAAGGCGATTTCCCAGTTAGCGAATTGGGCGATCGTGCCGAGAAAAAGATAGAGCAATATTCCAGATGTTTCCATGCCCATTCTTGCAAACGAAGTAATCGTCGCTCGGGCGTGCCCTGATATGTTCGCCTGCAATTGCCCTTGCAACAGAACTTCTCCAACGCCGCAACCTGCGAAGTAGATGCCCAGGAGTAAAGCGAGGCCCCAATCCACTATGGTTGGGACAGCGACAAGCAGGAGTCCGGTCACCATAAACAGCGCTGCCAGGCGTCGGGTAGTCGGAGAGCGGAAGCGATGCGCAACACTTAACCCTAATGTGCGGGCGACGAGTGCAAACGCGGCGACCGCACCAATCTCAGTCATCGAAAACGTCTCGCGCTCGTGAAGCATCGGACCTATGTACTCCTCAAGCACGCCATAAGCCATGGGAAGCATGGCGAACATGCCGATGATTAGGCCGACGGACCGGTTGCTCCTGGCTTCGTGCATACCTGCCATTAGCGTCCCGAAAAAAGACTCCGCTTCGGCACCCGTCGTTCTGGGCGGTTCCTTGAGTCCCGTTGCCGCGATTGCTGCGGCCGCCCAAGGTGTAATAACGCTAAGCAGTAGCGGTAATAGGAAACCTGATTCCGCGAGCCAGCCGCCAATCAGCAGGGCCACTGCCACGCCGATACTGTTGGCGGCGACGCCCCATCCGTAAATGCGTTCGAATTGCTCCTGCGTCCCGTCAGCTTCGAGGGTATCGTGAAGCAATGCTTCGCTGGTGCCCGAGATGAGACTGGAACCAAGGCTCCAGATGACAAATCCCAATGCGTAACCGGCAAAACCAGGGACGAGCCACCAGATTAGGAATGTGCTGCCTTTGATCATCCCGGAGATGACAAGCAGATTTCGTCGCGAGATGCGATCCGCCAGAATGCCTGAAGGTACTTCGAAAACGAATAAGGCAAATGACCAGATGATGAACAGAGTCGAAAGCTCGATTGCCGAGATTCCACCTTGTTGCATCATGATGGCGTAGGTAGGGTAGATCAGCACTAACTCGCGTAGAAAGCCGTGGGCGTACCACACCCACTCGAATTTTTTCGCGTTCGTCATGGGTTAGATGTTAGGGAATCTTTGGTTAATTGACGATGAGGAGAAAACGATGAACATCGTGCGTATCTACAGCGGCGACGACGGCGAATCTCATTTCGAAGATGTGGAAATAGAAATGGAAAACCGCGGAAACATCGGCCGTATTTCCGATTTGTGGCGTGGCAAGGGAGTAATGTTTAGAGAGGTCGAAGGTGACTACGAGATCGACTTTCACAACGCACCACGGCGTCAGCTCGTGGTGAATCTGACAGGCTCGGTAGACATTGAAATCGGCGATGGCACCGTGCGGCGCCTTGGTCCGGGTTCTATTCTGCTGGCAGAAGATACTACCGGGCGGGGTCATATCAGTAGAGCTGTGAACGGTGAGCCGCGCAGCTGTCTGTTTGTTCCCTTGGATGCGCCACCGGATTAGCACCCGTGGTTATCTTCTCCATGGAGGGTCTGTATCATCAGCGGCAATACTTACGAAAGGAGAGGGTTGTATGATCGTTCTGTACACCATGGAGAGGGAATATCCCTACGGAACGCTGCGTTCCACGAATGCCAGCAAAACCAAAGTCGTACTTGAAGAGAAGGGTATCGACTATCGAGTCGAAACCGTTCGTCCAGGAGATATCTGGAAAAAGGTTCCCGAGGTTCTGGCCAAACATCCACTTGGCAAAGTCCCTTATATCGACGACGGTACGTTGACCTTATATGACTCAACGGTGATAAACGAATACCTCAACGATGCATATCCCATGCCGTCGCTGTTACCGGCTGATGCCGTGCTGCGCGGCAGAGCGCGGGCGTTAGAGAACTACGCCGATGAAGGTATTCTGTCCAAGCACCTGCCGCCGATCTGGATGCCCTGGTGGTCGCCCGAAGATAAGCGGGATACAGAAGGTATGGAAAAAGGCCGGGAAGGGTTGCGCGTCCAAGCGTTTCCATTTGTCGAAGAACAGTTGGCGGATCGAGAATATCTTTGCGATGAGTTCACACTTGCCGATGTGCCGTTCATGGCGGTCGCAATGGTTTTGCAAGTGGACGGCATGAATCTTGATGCGTTTCCCAGAGTGAAAGCCTATTTCGAGCGGCTGCGCGCACGACCCAGCTACAGGTCCATAGATCCAAATACTTCGCTGGCGGATTCTGCCGGGACTGCAGCATGAGTGATCTGTTGGGGAAACCTCAAAGGCTGCTGCTGTCAGCGATCTCATCTGCACGAATCATTGCGGTTTGCAAAGATCCAAGGCGCCTGACCCAGGGTGACAGCTTATCCAGCTGTGGGGGAATATCCTCAGCTGCTTCGTTTGCGATCGCTGCCGTTTCGTAGATTCCCAGAAGCAGTACGTAGAAAACCTGTCCATCGTTTGCCACGCGAGCGGCAGACATGCCTCGCAGACGATGGTCGCTGACAAAGCCTTCGAGCGCATCGCGGCTGGACATGGCGACGAGTTGAACCGCGTAGAGGTCTGCCGGTAGTTCCACGATGCTCACTGGCTTGTCGGGTTTATATGCGAGCCGCACATGTTTAGGTGCACGCTCGCTCGAGTGTCGCGGCGATGATGCGGGTTCTGGTGTTGGTAAACTACCTGGTGCAGATTCGGCAGGTTCAGAAACGCTGGCTGCCGGTTCGTTCGCCGGAGTCACTGGCTGCACAGGTGCAGGTGGGGGTTGCTCGACGGGGGTGGGTTCTGGCTTGGGCACCGGTAACCTGGACGGCTTGGGGTGTCGGGCGAGTTCTTCGTCCTGCACGCAAATCCATTCTTCTCCGTTGGGGTGCATTTCGCAGAACCAATCGGCACCGGGTTTGTTCGGTAAGTCGATGGGTGCAACGGGAGCAGGGGCTCTGGATGAGCACCCAGCAAGCCCGCACAGGACGATGCAGCTAATCACTCGCAACATGGGCCGTATACTGTGCCGATTGCGCTGGCGTGTGTCAAAACAGCTATTGTGGTGAGTAGTTTGTCGTTCGCCATCTCGTGAGCCACCGCACGTGCGAGCCATTGTATCCATGGCGACGATTCGTCATGATACACGCGTGAGTTCGAAGTGTGTGTTCTAGACTAGAACACCGAACGAACAAACATCGAAAGGTAGAGCATGGTTGCAACTCTGGCAGAGTACGATCGAGTACCGCGCATCCTGCGGCTCAATATCGCCGGCCAACCCATAGACTGGGTTAGCTGGGAGGAAGCCGTTTGTCTCTACGCACGTGAAATCATCGTGTGGACGTTGGGCGATGCGGTGTTGCATATCCGGGGTGGGCATTCGCGCTTTGATGGCTCTCAATCCTACATGGACATCCATAGCATCATTGCTTGCCAAGGCAAGGTTATGCCGGTTGCCAAAGGTGTTCCGCCACTTACCAACCAGGCGTTGTTCGGACGCGACCGAAATGTTTGCCTCTACTGTGGTCATTCGTTTGCAGATAGCAACCTCACTCGCGACCATATCGTTCCGACCTCCCGTGGTGGCAAGGACAGCTGGGACAACGTGGTGGCTGCCTGCAAACGCTGTAATCATTACAAAGGCAACCGACTGCTCGAAGAGTGCAACGTACAGCTGCACGCGTTACCTTATTTACCGAACTTCGCCGAGTACCTCGCACTAACTAACAGTGGCCGGATACTTGGAGACCAGATGGATTTTCTCAAGAGGAGTTTCGGCGCTGACAGCCGACTACTGCATTAGCGTTCAGCTTCGATTTGCGTGGTCGGCCAGCACCTGGGCGACGCAAGCGGTGACTTTTTTCCCGGTAGCAATTTCCAGAAACTCGTTAGGACCGTGGGCGTTCGATTTTGGCCCCAGCACGCCGGTTACCATAAACTGTACATCGGGGTAGGCGTCTCCCAACATTTTCATGAAGGGGATTGTGCCGCCCATTCCCATATACATCGCAGGCTTGTTGAAAAACTGGATGGAAGCTCGATTGAGAGATTCTTCCAGCCAGGGGGAAAATGGCGGTGCGCACCAGCCTGTTTGGGCAGTTTCCAGCTCGAAGGTGACGTGGGCACCTTGGGGCGGATCTCGTTCCAGTTCGGCCTTGATTTCGTTTGCGGCGTCTTCGGCTTCGAGCGTTGGGGGTAAGCGGAACACCAGCTTGGCACTGGTGCTCGGACGAAGCGTGTTACCCGCATCGTGCACTTCGGGCGCTCCACTTAAGCCTACGGTGGCAAGACTCGGGCGCCAGGCATTGTTGATGAGCAACTCGACCGGATCTGACCAGGCAGCTTGCACGCCTTCGAGCCACGGAAACCGATGTACGACTTCTGACCCCAGTACATCCGCAACCGCGCGTAGCTGGCCACGCACTTCGCGAGGGATGTCGACGTACAAAGATGGGTGCAGTTCACCGGTTGCCGCATTCTCGACTCGTTCGAAGAGCTGTCGCATGATGCGAAACGTCGAGGGGACAATACCACCGGCTACACCCGAGTGCTGGCCTTCGCTCAACACTGCGACGGACAACACGCCGGGTAACATGCCGCGCAGCGATGTTGTGGTCCATAACTGATCGTAGTTGCCACACTCTGCGTCCAGGCAGACGACGAGGTCCGGAACGCCGATCCGTTCTTGCAACGCATCGACATAAAACGGCAAATCAAAGCTACCGCTCTCTTCGCAACCTTCGATGAGAACGATGCAACGGCCATGGGCAATACCCTGGTGTTCCAACGCGGCGATGGCCGTGAGCGAACCAAACAATGCATAACCGTCATCCGCGCCACCACGACCGTACAACTTGCCGTCCCGCAACACGGGCTCCCAGGGGCTCAGACCTTCTTCCCAACCGGTGAATTCCGGTTGCTTGTCATAGTGTCCATAAAGCAGCACGGTGCCGTCCCCGCCCGTCGATGGCACCTCGCAGAACAAAACGGGTGTGCGTCCAGGTAACTTGAAGATCTCGTGCGTGAGTTTGTTGAGCGACGGGGTTGAACACCACTGTTGCAACAGCTCGACTGCTTGCTGCATAAACCCGCGGCTTTCCCAATCGGGATCGAAGGCGGGTGATTTATTGGGGATGCGCACGTACTCGCAAAGAGCAGGTACGATACTCTGATCCCAGAGCTCTTCGACAAACCGGCTGGTCACTTCCTGATCGAGCATTTTTACCCCTGGTTGACGTTCAGCAGCACTCTTAAGGAGTTCTATACCCTATCTACAACCCATTAGTCGAATCCCTTCACACAATCGTAGCCGTGGAGCCAGTC
>SMUY01006197.1_pt1 | contig 14875 bp, 13 predicted proteins | sample 2456441 | NCBI WGS metagenome assembly SMUY01 (sample SAMN11095931, study PRJNA526329) | marine sediment metagenome | biome: Marine sediment; feature: Surficial sediment; material: Deep marine sediment; isolation source: Hadal surficial sediment | place: Pacific Ocean | collected 2014-11 | depth...
GGTATATCCAGTGTGGAAGGCGTGCAACTGGCACGCGATAAAGGCATTGACGTGTTGATTACCGATCACCATCTTCCCGGGAAAGAATTGCCGAATGCCAATGCCATCGTCAACCCGAATCAGGCGGGAGATAAATTCCCGAGTAAAATGTTAGCGGGCGTCGGCGTCATGTTTTATATCCTGGTGGCCCTCAGGGCACACCTTCGCGAACAGAACTGGTTTCAAGAGCAAAAACTAACAGAACCGAATCTGGCAGAGCTTCTGGATTTGGTGGCCCTGGGCACAGTGGCAGATGTCGTACCACTGGATCGAAATAATCGTCTACTTGTTTCGCAAGGCCTGGCGCGTATTCGGTCGGGTAAATGTCGTCCTGGGATCAAGGCATTATTGCTGGCTGCAAATCGAACGATAGAAAGAGTTACTGCACAGGATATGGGGTTTGCTGTGGGTCCCAGGTTAAATGCCGCCGGACGATTAAGCGATATGTCATTAGGCATCGAATGTTTAATGAGTGACGATGAGATGCAAGCCAGAAATATGGCGGTCAAGCTGGATGAATTAAATAAGGAACGACGCGAGATTCAGAATGATATGCAGGAACAGGCGTTAATCGACATCACTGAACTTGATCTGGATGAAGCAGAAATGCCATTGGGGGTTTGTTTATTTAATCAAGACTGGCACCAGGGTGTAGTAGGTATCCTTGCTTCAAAGATAAAAGACAAACTACATCGTCCAGTGATCGCGTTTGCCAAAGACAAGGATGGATTCATTAAAGGCTCTGCACGATCAATATCATGTGTGCATATCCGCGATGTACTGGATACCATTGCCGGACAACATCCCGGTTTAATTGATAAATTTGGGGGTCATGCTATGGCCGCAGGGATGACCATTAAAGAATCAGATTTCGAAAAATTCAAGCAGGCATTTGATCAGGAATTAAGACGGTTTGTGACTGCAGAGGATCTGAACGGCAGTTTACATACAGATGGTGAATTAACTCCTAATGAGATTACTTTCGAATTAGCCAATGTTATTCAGGAGGCAGGCCCATGGGGGCAGGGTTTTCCTGAACCACAGTTTGACGGTGAGTTTGAACTGATCGAAAGCCGAATCGTTGGAGAAAAACACCTCAAATTACAATTACGTGCCCTAAGTCAAAGTGGGGCCAAAGGAAAGATAATCGACGCGATTGCATTTAATTTCACAGATGAAGCCTGGTCGAAAAAACCTGAACGAGTACATGCCGTATATCGTCTGGATATCAATGAGTTCCGTGGTCGACGCCAGTTACAGTTGATGATTGAAAATATAGAGCCTGTCTGAATGTGAATTAAAATTCACGTTTTACCAGTATATCTAGAATATTATCAATTAAACATTGGAATATAAATCAATGGTTGAGTTTCAATACAAATCATACTGCAACGACATCCGGGCACTTGACCTAATACCAACAGTCATAGAGATTACTGCGCGCGGGGAACGCGCCTATGATATTTTCTCCCGACTGCTTAAGGAACGAGTCATATTCCTGGTGGGTTCACTCCTGGATGAGCCCGCTAATCTGTTCGACCCAGACTTAATCAGAGGTTCCCTAAGTTTATTCAAGCTGACTCATTATTCATACATACGAAGATGCGGCGGACAACTTCGATATTCATGATCATTGCAATGACAATCAAGGCAAACAGGGGCTGATTGAAAAGCGCAGCAAGAAAGATGATGAAGACTCTAATGTCACGACCCAGTCTAAAATAAACAGCGCCCTGAAGTCTCCTGGCCATCAAGCCATCGTATTTATCTGCCGTGTAACTGATCATAAAGGAACCGATGATCGCCGCAAAACCAATCACTAGAGAGAAGTGCGTGTTATTCGCAGAAAACACGTGCCAGGTCAAACCAAACAGCAAGAAAGCGTCGGCATAGCGATCGAGGATCGCGTCAAACCACCCTCCCGATTGGCTTTCTGAATGTTTCAGCCGCGCAACTTCGCCATCACAACCATCAATGACCGAGGCAAATTGGGCGATGAATCCACCGAGTGCCAGTGCCGGATAGCCACCCACCGCAAACAAGACTGCGGCAAAACAAGACAATAACCATGAAACAAAAGAAATCAGGTTAGGTGTCACCGGTGTGCGTATCAGGTATTTTGTTATCCAGCGGGAAAGCGGTCGGTTGAGATGGCGTGCAACTGGCCCATCGCTGAGCTTGCAACCCAACTCCTGCAATAGACGGTGCTCTGCCTCATGCAAGGCTTGCGGTGTATCAACATCGAGCCATGCTCGTCCGGTCACATCGACCGTGCCTGCCCGACCCTCTTGCGCTAATGCACGCAGGGCATCGGAGAGCCCAAACTTATTTTTCTCAGCAGCCTTTTCTAGTCCTTCGAAAATAGCGCTGGTACAAAGAAAAACACCGGTATCCCCGGCGTCCCATTGCGCAAGATTTTTATCGATCGCTTTGATGCGATTGTCCGTGATCTGTACCCGTGTCACGTCATCAAGATCGAATATACTCGTCTTGTCATGATCCACTGCCAGGCAGACGCTCCCCGAGGCAGGTGGATTTTGAACCAGTGCCTGCGGGATCGCCGTATCGATCAAATGATCGCTCATGACCAGGAAGAACGGGGCGGCGCCGGTATGTCCCTTGGCGGCAAGTGCACTGGCGCCATTACCCCGTTGCCAGTCCGTTGCCTCCTGGAATTCGACCGTCACACTGCGACGCCGGGCAATATCAGTAAAGTGTGCCTTGACAATCTCAGCTTCAAAACCAAGGACGACAATAAAATGTTGAATATTGACTGCTTTGCTCAAGGTGCAGATAACACGCTCGGCCAATGACAGACCCAATACTTTTATCAAGGGTTTCGGCGTGTGTGCAGTCGCGTACAGCCGTGATCCTGAACCGGCAGCAAGAATGACGGCGATCTGGGGCGCCTCAGTTGGCTTGCTAACTCCCGTCATAACTCAAGCGTTCTACAATTTCGTCACACAGTGCCTGGTTCGCTGCTGCGATTAAACTGATGCCATCGGTCAGGCCTGATACGGCCGGTAACGGCGCACCGTCAAGCCCGGTAATACAACCCCCCGCTTCCAGCAGCAAATGTGCTGCGGCAAGATAGCTTTCCGCGGTCAATCTTGCGCGTACATCAATATGGGCATCCGTTTTCCCCGAGGCAACCAGGGTAATTGCACAGGCTCCGCTACCGTAACTGCGTACACCTCTGGCATCCGCCATCATGCGTGTCAGATTTAGGGCAGGGGCATGGTGGTTGAGTTCAATTGAGATCACGGCATCGGCAAGACGAAGTACATCGGAGGTCTGCAGCGGGGCCTCACCTTGCCACGCACCGGATGCGTGTTGTGCCACCCGTGGAATGTCTTGATCAAGCGGACCCACGATCGAAGCGATGACGGACTCAGGCTTTAAGGGTGCATCGACAGGCAACACCGCACAGGACAAAGCGGACAATGGCAATCTCCGAGACCAGTTATCGGAGCCATCGACTGGATCCAGGATCAGACGGTAGGCGGGCGGACTGGTCCCTATCAGTTGTGGCTCGGACTCTTCAGAATCAACAAGAAGCGGAATTGCTGATGTTTGCAGATACGTGAGTGCAGCATCATTCGCAACCAGATCGAAAACCTTGACTACATCCCCTTTGGCATTAGTGTCCCCAGTCGCCTCCCGGCCACAATTGATGACCGCCAGGCGTACTACGCGATGAAGTTCGATCAGCTGTTCTGTCCAGGAATGATCCATGGTTTAGATGGCCTGGTCGCATGGTTGATGTCGCAATTTTCGGTGAGATAAGTTTATTTACCCATGCCGGCTTGTTCGCCTTGTCCGGATAGCGCTTCGTTGCTATCAATGCCGTCAATAAAGTCATTACAAGCCCCATAGGCATCCGAATCACGCATCTGCTGTGGTGGGCTCTTCATATAGTAGGCGGAGGCTTCCTCTAATGGTCCGCTAAGACCACGCAGCAAGCCCAGACTGGCACAGCGGATCGCATCAATCACGACACCGGCGCTGTTAGGTGAATCCTGCACCGACATCCTGAGTTCCAGTTCAATCGGTGCGTTGCCAAAACCACGTCCTTCCATGCGGATAAAGGCGATCTTATTATCTTTCTGCCACTGTACATAATCGGACGGACCGATATGGATATCACCAGTATCCAGCCGATCATCAAGTTGCGACTGCACAGATTCGGTCTTGGATTTTTTCTTGGACTTCAAACGTTCAAGTGCCAACATATTGAGGAAGTCGGTATTGCCTCCTGTATTCAGTTGGTAAGTCCGATCGAGACTGACACCACGATCACCGAACAAGCGCGCCAATGTGCGATGAACGATGGTGGCACCGACCTGGCTCTTGATATCGTCTCCTACAATCGGTAGCCCCGCGTCCCTGAATTTCTGTGCCCATTTGGGATCGGAGGCGATAAACACGGGCATGCAATTGATCATGGCGACACCGGCATCCAGACAAGCCTGTGCATAGTGGCGCACCGCCTCCTCCGAACCTACTGGCAGATAGCAAACCAACACCTCAGCTTTACTTTCCTTAAGTGCATCGACAATGTCCACAGGCTCAATGTCAGCAGGGCGAAAAGCCAAATCGTCGGCATAATCCGCCATGTGTCCCGCCACGCCATCGAGGATCGGTCCCATCTGCACCATGACCCCGGAGACCGGCAAGACCTTCTGGAAAACCAGTGTACAATTCGGTTTGGCAAAGATGGCTTCTTCTACTGGCTTGCCAACCTTACGGCGATCGATGTCAAACGCAGCCACAATTTCAATGTCGCTGACCCCCCACTTGCCAATCTTGGGGTGCATGAGGCCGGAATATTCATTTGCTTTACTACCTTTGTAAAATTCAAGACCCTGTATGAGGGAACTGGCACAGTTACCAACACCAACAACGGCTACCTTAATCATTTCCGTTTCTCCTCCTGATAATGAGATAAATTTTTAATCTGAACAAGCGTCCGCAGATCTCTAAACCACGACCTTTTATATAGTAATGAGAACTGGCGATGCTCTTTATAAATTGCAGAACTATTGGGGGGGGTCGCTTGCCCTACCTGCTAAACAAGTTTTTTATGTTGGACAACCTTGATAGCAATACCGACTGCACTGCATCATAATACAATTAACCGCTTTAGTACATTATTATCCAGAGAATCCGATACAATTTACACCTAAAAAGTTGTCTAAGTAATTGTAAGTTATCAGATTAGTCACTGTTGACAACCAGGGTGAGAGATGATCTAAAACAGGGCGTTTTTGTTTACATTGACAATTAACCATTAACTCGAATAACTCGAAAAGATCGTTTCCGCTAGCTCACGGTCAGACACAATGTGTCAGATTAAGTCCTCACTAACTACACTTCAGCGGAAATGGTCATTCTATAAAAAATATAAAATTATTGACATAGTCGATATAGTCATGACGAATTATAGGACTACGGTGTTCCGATTCCGGATCAAATTGTGTAATGGGTGTCAGTTGCCGATTGCGCAGGAAATATGCTTTATAACCGTAATCCTCTACCTGTTCGATTAATGACTCGATAGCTACCCCAGTGTGTCTTTCTTCCAGTTCAATAAGCATGGTCGGGCGACAGTGCATTAATGTCTCTTTGGCACCTTTAAGTACGCTGTGCTCATAGCCCTCGACGTCGATCTTGATGAATCCAACATTATCCAGTGCGTAGGAATCCAGTGTGCGTGTTTCAATTTGGACGACACCATGCTCGCCCTGGACTTTTTGTCTACTCAGGCTAGCTCCCAAATTAGCGAAAGCCCTTCTTCGTCCACTCGTTGTTCCCTGTAGTTTTGGTACCAGTAATTCTCCAGAACCTGATTGATCAGACAGCGCGATTTCATAGGATCTAGCATTCTCAGGTAATCCCCTGGTCAACACGTTAAACATTTTTGGATTGGGCTCAAAGGCATGGACGAAGGGTACAAGTCTGGCCAACAGATGAGTATAAACGCCCTTGTTGGCGCCTATATCAATGGCCTGCTTGTTCCTGTTCACCAAAAATGGCAACAAGTGTAATTCCGGTTCGCCCTTGCGCAGGTTTTTCCTGACCAGATGACGCATATAATACTGGGGGGGGATCAAAAAATTCTTGATGATCTCTTCTGTTGAGGAAGGCGGAATCCATTTGTCATCATCGTGGGTCATGTAGGCATCATATTCCTTGATTTATTCCGTCTGTTCAATGCATGTTTGGGGTGTCATGTATTCTAACCTAGCCAATAAGGAATTTAGTTTCCGACCATTAATTTATACTTGACCGGCTGCGTCCAATATTAAGGAGATATTCAGTGGCATTAGTTGACAAACTCATTAAAAGCTAAATCCTGGTCAGTGCATAATTATAGATACAGGTAACCATTAACTACCGATTTTGGCCTTGTGGGCTACTATTATGTAACTCGAGCGTCCCTACCAGATCAGAAACATTCTCGATATCATGTTCGTCCAGGTAATCCACAATACCTTGATTAATCTTCGGACAAATCAGTGGATCATAGAACAGTGCCGTTCCAACGCCCACGGCGGCAGCGCCCGCAATAATAAACTCCAATGCATCTTTTGCCGAAGTAATTCCCCCTTGCCCAATGATGGGTACATTATGATGCTTACTGACCTGATAAACCTGATGTACCTTAAGCAAGGCTATTGGTTTGATCGCGGGCCCGGACAGCCCCCCCTGATTGTTCCCGATAACCGGTTGTCTCTTTTCAATATCTATCGCCATCCCCATTAAAGTATTGATGACAGCCAGACCATCTGTGCCGGCTTCTATGCAACGACGTGCATTTTCGGCGATGTCTGTCTGATTTGGTGATAATTTGGTAATGATTGGTTTATTGGTTGCACGGCGACAAACTTCAACAACACGGGCAGACATGTCTGGATCGTTACCAAATTCGACCCCCCCTTGCTTGACATTTGGACAGGAAATATTGATTTCCATTGCGTCAATCGGTGAATCATCAAACAGTCGGGTAATTGCTTCATACTCTTCAACTGTCGAACCAGACAGATTGGCAATAAATCGCGTTTCATCAAAATCCAGATTGGGAAGATATTCATCAACAACAACTGCTGACCCCGGATTTTGTAGTCCGATGGCATTCAACATTCCCATAGGCGTCTCCATCACCCGATGCGGTGGATTGCCCAGACGAGGTTCCAGTGTTGTGCCTTTCAGGCAAACCGCACCAACATCGGTATTGGAAAAGCCATTCACACGTGTATATTCTTCACCAAAACCAACGCAACCAGAGAGGAGTACCTGTGGCGAATTAAACTTCATGCCACAGAAATCCATAGTCAGTTTATGCTTTATAATTTCATCCATTTTAATCTTTCACCCAGGGCCATGCGTCATGATCCATGTTGTTTTGTACGAACCGGAAATACCTCCTAATACCGGTAATATTATACGATTATGTGCTAATACTGGGGCACAATTACATCTGATTCACCCACTCGGTTTTAAGCTCGATGATGCCAGACTATTACGTGCAGGTCTCGATTACCACGAATGGGCTGATGTTTATGAACACAACTCTCTGAATTCATTCATTGGGATCATCAAACCTGAAAAACTATATGCTATTTCAACACGGGGGAAAACTTTATATGCAGAAGCCGACTATCCCGATGACGTTGCATTATTATTCGGGCCTGAAACCCGCGGACTCCCCTCAGCCCTTCTCGATGAACTACCAGATGGTGACATCCTGCGATTACCGATGCTCCCCGACAGTCGCAGCCTTAATCTTTCCAACGCTGCAGCGATACTCGTTTACGAGGTATGGAAACAAAACAATTTCCAAGCATATTAAAAATATGGTATTGAGAAAGGGTGCCTCTATTAATTCGAATTTTTATGTGACCGGTTTTTGCTAGATAACTTGTTCCAGACGTTATCAACCGATTACATCCATATAATCGTCCTGCAAAATCAGCATACCGTATGTCCTGTACATAAGTGCAAGGAGGCGTACCCTAGTCTAATTCCTGCCTTTGTTCACGCATTAATAAAGTCTTAACTGCGTCGCCTGGTAAAACATCCCCATTGACCACCTTGCAAACCTGCTCCGTTATCGGCATTTCAATATTATTTTTTATTGCCAATTGAAATACCTCCTGTGAGGTCTTCATGCCTTCAATCGCCTGACCGATATATTCACAGGCCTCAGTTACCGTTGAGCCCCTGGCTAACTCAAGACCAAATCTACGATTACGAGACTGATCATCAGTGCAGGTCAATATCAGATCACCCAGGCCGGTCAGTCCCATGAAGGTTTCCTGCCGACCACCCATCACAACACCAAGTCTGATAATTTCTGCGAGCCCTCTTGTTATTAAAGCTGCCCGCGTATTTGAGCCAAAACCCAGACCATCTGTAATCCCTGCAGCAATCGCCATTACATTCTTGACCGCGCCTCCCACCTCTACACCAGTGATATCATCATGTGTGTAGGTTCTGAAAACATCATTATGAAATTTATCAGCAAACCAGTTGGCCGTCTCCAGATTACTGCCTGCAATCGTTACCGCTGTCGGTAGACCCGCAGCGACTTCCTTCGCAAAAGAAGGACCGGACAATACTACGGTGCTGGCCTTATCCCCAAGGCAATCTTCAACGACTTGATGATTCAGGTAGTGTGTCGTGGCCTCCAGGCCTTTGCATGTGATGCATATCTTTAGATTGTGATGCCCATATTGATTAATGACCTCAAGGATGCTTCGCATGCCCGCACACGGGACCGCAAGGACTATCTCCTCACATTTGTGCAGACAGGATTCAAGATCATCAACGGGTAGCAGACCTACTGGAAATATTGTGTCGGGCAGATAACGTTTGTTGCAACCCTGAGCCTTTAATTCTGCAATGTGTTTGGCATCACGTCCCCATAGGTAAACAGAATGACCATTACCAGCCAGAACCATTGCCAGGGCAGTGCCCCAGGAACCCGCACCGACAACAAGAACAGGCTTCTGCATTACATCTCTGCTCTCATCATCGCACTCAGAACCATGTCCCCCAGAACCATTTTTTTGGCCTTTTCCGACTCAATGTTTCGTTTCTGCTTCGGTCGGTGCAGCAACATTTTGTTGTTGATTACGCTGTTCCTGTTGATACAAGGCTTCAAAATTGACTGGTGCAAGTAATAGTTGTGGGAATCCGCCTCGGGTAACCAAATCCGCGACCAGCTCACGTGCAAATGGGAAAAGAATATTGGGACAAATGGTTGCAACCATTCGATCTATAATTTCTTCAGGGAAACCGTCGATATGAAAAATACCTGCCTGATGTGCCTCAACCAGGTAAGCTGTCTTTTCTTCCATGGTGACGGTCACTGTGATTGTTAAGACAACTTCATACAGTTTCTCATCTATGGGTTTGGCTTCGCTGGCAATATTCATATTGACTGCAGGATTCCACTCTTCTTTAAATATGTCCGGGGAGTGCGGTGTCTCAAAGGACAGATCTTTTATGTAGATTTTTTGAGGGGCAAACTGACCAGTCTTCGTCTCCTCAGAACCTGCTTCAGTACCTAGTTTTTCTTCAGCCATAACAATAACCCCAGTGAATATTCTTTGTACACATCAAGTATTTTTCGTCAAGGGCAGATTGGCACTCTGCCATGCGGTAATACCCCCCTTCAGGCAATAAAGTTTTTCAAAGCCTTTCATTTTTAAAATTCGTGCGATACGAATGGACTCCTGCCCTTGACCACAACAGAGGACAACCGTTTTATCTTTGTATTTTCCCAGTTCCTTTTCACTTCCTTCCAGCGCCGACGCAACAAGATTGACAGAATTGATGATGTGTCCTTTTTCAAATTCATCAGGACTACGTAGATCCAGAACTTTGGCATTTTCATGGTTTATCAGGCGCGTCACTTCAGTGGGCGCGATTTGGGTCACACCGATGGCCCCAGAAAAAATATTCCAAAGTAAAAGTGACGTGATCGCGACAAGCAATGAAACCAGAAATAAATGATTGGCAATAAACTCCGGAAGTTTTTCCATAATATTTTTAGCGTTAGTTCCTGACAGATGCTGACAACGAGGCGTGCATGATACGTTATATCCAGTGGATAAAAAATACCTGTTGGGTGAAGAATCCAAAAAGCAGGCCATGTTATGTATCTAACTTTTGTATGTTAAAATTCGCGGGAATGAATGGCCATAAGGCGCAATTTACCCGAAATTCGGCAAACGGATTGTGATCTGTCATTTGCTCTTTTCTCTATTGAAACTCTGCCGTCAAATCAGACTTTGTACAGACTTACCCACTATTTACGACGTTTAAGGAATACAAAACGAAATAATCTGTAAATGCAGCAGCCAACAAAACTTCTCATTCTAGTCATTCTGGACGGTTGGGGATACTCAGATAGTACCGTCTATAACGCCATCTACAGTGCAAAGAAACCTGTTTGGGAAAAATTGTGGATTGAATACCCTCGGACATTAATTCAGGCATCAGGAACAAATGTGGGGCTACCCGCACAACAGATGGGCAATTCAGAAGTAGGGCATATGAATATCGGCTCTGGCCGTGTTGTCGATCAGGAGTTTTCGAGAATTACACGTGCCATCGAGAATGGTTCCTTTTTCAGAAATGAAACACTCAATAACGCCTTTCATCGCGCAACGCAAAATGACAAAGCGGTGCATATCCTGGGATTACTCTCACCTGGCGGAGTACACAGTCACCAGGATCACATCTTCAAATTATTGGAATTGGCAACACAATTTGGTGTTGAAAAGATTTATCTACACGCCTTTCTGGATGGCCGCGACACACCCCCCAAAAGTGCAGAAGAAAATATCCATCTTGCCCTGTTAAAAATGAAGGAATTGGGTCGGGGAAAATTTGCCAGCATCATCGGTAGGTTCTATGCCATGGACAGGAATAAACGTTGGGAAAGAACCCAGCAAGCCTACGATCTGATTAGCCAGGGAAAGGCCGATTATCGATCAGATGATCCATTTATCGCTGTAGATATGGCTTATGCCAGAGGTGATACGGACGAATTTGTCAGTGCTACCTCTATCACTAGAAACGGTGAACCTCCAGTACAAGTAGAAGATGGAGATGTTATTGTTTTTGCACATTATCGTGCAGATAGAGCCAGACAACTGGCCCGCGCTTTCACTAAAGAAGATTTCCAGAGCTTCCCAAGAGAAAGGGTCCCCAAGCTGGGTGCCTTTATCAGTTTGACCGAGTACAAAGCAAGTTATGAATTCCCTGTCGCCTTTAACCCCGAACATCTGGACAATGTATTTGGCCAATACATCTCTGAACGCGGCCTGAAACAGTTACGAATTGCAGAAACAGAAAAATATGCACATGTGACTTTTTTCTTTAATGGTGGCGAGGAACAGGCCTTTGATGGTGAAGATCGTATCCTGGTTCCCTCACCTCATGTTCGTACCTACAATATGCAACCAGAAATGAGTGCCTTCGAAATAACAGATAAGCTCATTAAGGCCGTTCATAGTGACAAGTATGATGCTATTATTTGCAATTATGCCAATGCCGATATGGTGGGCCATAGCGGTGATTTTCAGGCAACGATCAAAGCGATTGAAACAATAGACACCTGCCTTGGAAAAGTCATTGAGGCAGCAAAGAAAGTCAATGGTGAGATATTAATCACTGCTGATCATGGCAATGCTGAACAAATGAGAGCCTATGCAACCGAGAAAATAAAATCTGACCAACACACCGCACACACCAACAATCCGGTACCTCTTGTCTATATCGGTCGGGATGCTGAATTTATATCAGGCGTATCGGGATCGCTTTCAGATATCGCACCTACCATGTTGTCTTTAATGGGGCTTGAAGCTCCCCCGGAAATGACAGGAAAAACATTACTGAAATTGCGATGATGAATACTATTATGCGATTCAGGACCACAACACGATTCATGTTCTCGCTATTCACCCACCATAGCTACCTGCAAAGATGCTCTGGTCTTATACTTGTTTTTCTTCTTATTTTTCTGGCCAGTCAAAAGCTTTATGCCGAAGATCTCGAAGAAAAGTCCGCACAATTGGACTCTGTCCGAAATCGGATTGAAGATGTCAAAACAAACATTGCAAAAGCACGTCTTAAGACAAATACTTTACAGGCCGAATTAAAAAAGAATGAAACTTCTGCTGGCAATATTGCCCTGAATATCAGAGAAATAGAAAAACAGTTGAGACAAAGGGGTAAGCGTCTTGAAGTGCTTAACAAAAAAAAAATATTCCACGAGAAAGCCTTGGCTAAACAAAAAAATGCACTCGCTCAACAAATACGATCCGCTTACATGGTAGGCAAAAACGACTATATAAAATTATTGCTGAATCAGGAAGATCCGACCAGGGTTGGTCGGGTACTTACCTATTATGATTACCATAATCAGGCAAGGGTACGGCAGATTAATTCAGTCAAAAGTGAAATCGAGGCCATTACGCAACTGGAAAATAACATTAATCGGGAAAATGATGCCTTACGAAAACTCAAACAAAATCAGCTTGCAAAAAACAGGGAAATTGGTGAATCAAGAAAAGAAAGAGAACTCATTCTTTCAAATCTATTGGATGAACTTGAAAAACAGGGGCTTGAATTACAAGGATTACAACAGCAGGAACAGGAGACAAAAAGTCTGGTGGAAAAACTCAGTGAGGGCCAAGCCAGAGAGAACCAGGGAAGTGTTGCGATCTTTGAAGACATTCCACCATTTAACAGTCTGAAAGGAAAGCTTGACTGGCCGGTTGAAGGAAAATTATTCACCCGATTTGGCAGCCGCAAACAAGGTGGAAAGCTGAAATGGCAAGGTGTTGTGATTGATGCCGAAACTGGTGTAGAGGTGCATGCTGTCAGTGGAGGACAAGTTGTCTTTTCAGACTGGTTTCGAAATCTGGGTCTGCTTATTATCATTGATCACGGTGACGGTTATATGAGCCTCTACGGCTACAATCAAAGTTTACTGAAAAAAACTGGGGACTGGATATTGCCAGGTGAAATCATCGCCCTTGCAGGTGACAGTGGAGGACAACTTCGTTCTGGTGTTTATTTTGAAATAAGAAATAATGGTGCTCCGGTCAATCCAGCCAAATGGTGTAGAAATTAGCGCAATAAATATCTATCACCGTCACATCATTACTTATACGCATACTTGTCACTCGAGGGCTGTCCCCGTATGCTGTGCGTAAATGGTTGAACGATATCAAACCAATCGTGCCTAACGAGCCAATAGGCGCATTTATTTACCCAACAACTTATTAGGTTGCCGAATCAATAATAAACGGAAAAACTGACAGTCCTACAAATACCTTCCAATGAGGTATCGGAGAACGAAATGAATCATGCCCTTCGCAATATTTTCATTTGCCTGTTATTTTTGTTAGCTGGGGCTAGAATCGCCATTGGCGAAGCTGAATCACCGGAAGCCGAGGCACTCCCACTAAATGAGCTTCGCACCTTTACGGAAATCTTCGCAAAAATAAAAAGCGATTATGTTGAAAAGGTCGATGACAAGGAATTACTTGAAAATGCGATCCGTGGCATGCTCGAGGGCCTGGATCCACACTCCGCCTATCTAGATGAAGATTCCTACAAAGACCTGCAAGAGGGAACCTCGGGTGAATTTGGTGGCCTCGGCATCGAAGTGGGGATGGAAAATGGTTTTGTAAAAGTCATTTCCCCAATCGATGACACCCCCGCGCAAAAAGCTGGAATCAAGGCCGGTGATTTGATCATTAAACTGGATGATAGATCGGTAAAGGGGATGTCACTAAATGATGCCGTCGACATCATGCGTGGCAAACCAGGTGACCCAATTACACTGACAATCATTCGTGAGAGTGAGGAAAAACCCCTGGTCATCACTGTTGTCAGGGATATTATTAAAACCAAGAGTGTCAGGTTCGAAACGCTGGAGCCCGGTTTTGGTTATCTCCGTATTTCAAGCTTTCAGTCACACACTGTTGAAAGTCTGCGCCAGGCAATTTATCAACTTAAGGAAGACAATAGTGGAAAGCTTAAGGGCATTGTTCTTGATCTCAGAAATAATCCAGGCGGAATTTTAACTGCCGCGGTTGGTGTTTCAGATATGTTCCTTAATAAGGGAATGATTGTTTACACAGAAGGCCGCAAAAAAGACTCAAAATTGAAATTCAATGCCAAACCCAATGCGAAATTACCGGATGTGCCACTGATTGTGCTCGTCAATGCTGGTTCAGCATCCGCTTCAGAAATTGTTGCCGGCGCACTACAGGATCATGGCCGTGGCATTATCATGGGTGAAAAAACCTTTGGCAAAGGGTCTGTACAAACTATCCTGCCAATGAATAATAATGCAGCGCTGAAACTAACTACTGCCAGATATTACACACCCAATGGACGATCAATTCAGGCATCTGGCATTACACCGGATATCATCATAGATAAGGTGAAAATCTCCAAGATTGAAGAGGCTTTCGGCACCAGCGTGAAAGAAGCAGACCTCATAGGTCATCTGGATAATGGACAAGAGGAAGCTCCGGTGACCGAGGGAGACGAAGAGCTGAAAAAAGATATATCTGAAGAAGAAACGGTACCGCTTTCTTCTAGGGATTATGAACTTTATGAGGCATTGAACGTATTAAAAGGTCTGGCCATTATCAAAAAAGAGACGAGATAATTATGCCAAAAATATTAGCCCCTAAAGTCCTGGTCCCTTTGGCACAGGGATGTGAAGAACTGGAAGCCATCACCATCATCGACTTGCTAAGACGTGCAGGAATAGAAGTCACGTCAGCAGGACTCGATGCTGGAA
>SMUY01207275.1_pt1 | contig 14869 bp, 12 predicted proteins | sample 2456441 | NCBI WGS metagenome assembly SMUY01 (sample SAMN11095931, study PRJNA526329) | marine sediment metagenome | biome: Marine sediment; feature: Surficial sediment; material: Deep marine sediment; isolation source: Hadal surficial sediment | place: Pacific Ocean | collected 2014-11 | depth...
ATCCATCCACCATCATCGGGCCCAGGGACATTCGCCCCACGCCCACCGGGCGCATGGTCGAGGAGGCGGCGCGGGGGAAAATACCGGCTTTCGTCGATACCGGCCTCAACGTCGTGCACGTGCATGACGTGGCCACCGGTCATGTGCAGGCCTACGAGCACGGGGAAATCGGAGAGCGTTACGTTCTCGGCGGCGATGACATGATGCTTCGCGAAATTCTCGCCGAGATCGCTTCCCTGGTGGGCCGCCGGCCGCCGCGCATTCGTCTACCCCGCGGTGCGGTTCTACCTGTGGCCTATATCGCGGAGTTTGCCGCGCGCATCCGCGGTTCCCGTGTCGAGCCCCTGGTTACCGTCGATGGACTGAAGATGACGAAGACATTCATGTTCTTTTCTTCCGAGAAAGCCAAGAAGGCCATCGGCTACTCGCCGCGCCCGGGGCGCGAAGCATTGGCCGACGCTGTCGAATGGCTGCGCGTCCACAAGTTGTGACCTCGGACCCGCGCGCCTGAGGTCTTGACACTAAAGTAAAGACTCGCAGCGACCGAGAGAGAACTAGAGCACCTTAGTCCTCATCGGGAGCTGTCGTGAGATTCCGGCCGGCCCAGCTGACTGCCAGTATCCCCCAAATTTCGAGCGCTTTCGCCCTGTGCGCGCTGCTCGCCGTCGTTCCTGTGCGCGCATTTGGCACGCCGGGGCCCGATTCGCGCGATGCCGACGGGCTTTCCGTCAAGAGACACTTTTTCGTCCTCAACGGTCTTCGCCGGGTGCCGGGACAGTGGGGCGAGCTGTCTGTGCCGGAGAACCGCAATGATCCGGGTAGCAGGCAGATCGACGTGATCTTCGGCCGGTTGCCGGGCACCGGCAGGACCGTGGGCGAACCGATATTCTTTATCGCCGGCGGTCCCGGCGCCTCCGGCATCGGCTCCTTCGCGGGCAATGCCGAGTGGTTGCTGCCGCTGAGGCAGTTCGGAGATGTGGTTCTGGTGGAACAACGCGGCAGCGGCTTCAGCCGGCCGCGGTTGGATTGCGCGGAACGCTGGGATTTCCCGATAACGGCGCCTCTGAAGCGCAGCCGGCTCATAGAGTCGGCACGTCAGCGCTTCGCCGCCTGCCGCCGCGCCTGGCAGGCCGAAGGTGTCGATCTGGCGGGTTACAACACGGTCGCCTACGCGAAAGACATCGTCGCCGTAGCGGATGCTTTGGGATACCGGCGTTTCGCCGTGATCGCATTCAGCTACGGCAGCCAGATCGCGTTGGAACTGCTGCGCTCGCACTCGGAGCGACTCTCGCGAGCAGTGCTGCTGGGCGTCATGGGACCATCGGATTCGCTGCGAAACCCCCTTGATCACGATGCGGTGCTCGCCAGAGCGGCAGCGATGCTGAGCGAAGATGCCGCAGCCAGCATATATCCCGATCTGGTGGCGTCCACCGCGGACGTCATCGCCATGCTCCGCCGCCGCCCCGTCGAGGTGTCCATCCCCGAGAGGGAAGGCCGGGAATCCATCGAGTTTGTCTTCGACGAGCTTGCCTACAGGCGCCAGATGGTGACGCGGTTGGGAATTCGCCGCGAGCTGGCGAACCTGCCGCGCTTCAATCACGCTCTGCTGAACGGCGAAGACCGGGAATGGATGCGCTCGGAGTTGCGCAACCGGTTTCGCGGTCTCGTTTGGATGCGCAAGGGCCCGTTGGCCATGCGCAGCGCCGCACAGCATTACGCCACCGTATGTGCCGCCGCCGACCCCACGCCGCGCGACGATGTGCCGCCGGACTGCGTGCTCGGTTACACTTTCCATCCGGCGCTGCCGGAAGCCTGCGACGCGTGGCAGGTGCCGAACCTCGGTGACGGCTTCCGCGAGCCGCCACGATCCCATGTGCCGGTGCTGATGTTCAGCGCCGATCTCGATACCAAGACTCCCATGACACAGGCGCAACGCCTGCTGCCGTTCTTGAGCAACGCCCGCCACGTCGTGCTTATCAATGCCGGGCACGACGATCTCCTGGAAATGGATGAGGAGGTGCGCGCACGGGTACGCGCCTTCTTCGCGGGAGAAGTGGTGAGTGAGTCGCCTATCAGGCTCGATCCGATTCACTTCTCGATGCCGTCGGACCATGAGCCGCCCTGCCGGCAGGAAAATTGCTCCAGGTCGCCGATCTCGGTTCCCTTCGCCGGCCGTGACTCCTCGCCCTGACGGCGGGCGGCGACTCACCGAATTCCATCCAGTCGTGGTTCCAGGTCCATCCGTGGTGGGCCTGTCCGGCCGGCCGTCCAGCGGATAAGCGGCCACCCGGGCGTCCATGGCCTGCAGGCCAAGCATTGAACTATCATAGCCAGTCGCGAAACGTCGCGCGGAACACCTGGCCGTCGCGTAAGGGATCCTGACAATCGCCACACAACGACCACGATGAAACCGTCTTCTGCCCCCGATGGCGTACCACAGGCCGAGGCGCTGCCGACCGAGCCCGTTCCAGCACAGTCGTCTTTCACCCGCGCCATGATCCTGGTGACGGTGTCCGTGTGCACACTGCTGTACGCGCTCACCGTCACGATCGTCAATGTCGCCCTGCCCCAGATCCAGGGCGCATTTTCCGCGACGCCGGACCAGATTGCCTGGGTCGTTACGCTGAATATCGTTGCCACGGCAGTGGTTACGCCGATGACCGGTTGGCTGGTGGGCCGTCTCGGTGAGCGTCCACTGCTGCTCTGGGCTATCACTGGATTCGCCGCCAGCACCTTGCTGTGCGCCACCGCCACGTCGCTGGAGACGCTGCTGCTTTTCCGGGTCGCCCAGGGTGCATTCGGCGCACCCATCGTACCGTTGTCGCAATCCATTCTGCTGGTGAACTTCACCGGCAAGGACCGGCCCATGGCGCAGGGCTTCTTCGGCATGACCGTGGTAATCGGGCCCGCCGTCGGTCCGGCGCTGGGCGGATATTTTGCCGAGGCGCATGACTGGCGCTGGGTGTTCTATTTAATCGTGCCGATATGCGCGGTCGCGTTTTTGCTGGTAATGAGTTTCATCCGGCCGACCACGAAGGAACAGTCGGCAAAGCTCGACTGGACGGGCTTTCTGGCGCTGTCGTTCGCCATCATCTGCTTGCAGCTTCTGGTCGATCGCGGCGAGCGCTTCGACTGGTTCGCGTCGCGGGAAATTATCCTGTACGCCGGCGGAGCGGCACTGGGCCTCTATCTCTTCGTCGTGCATACCGCCACCAGTGACGCGCCGTTTCTGAACCCGGAGTTGTTCAAGGACCGAAATTTCTCGTTGGGCCTCATGCTGGTGTTTGTTTACGGCATGCTGAACTTTACGCCGATTACCCTTTTACCTCCCATGCTGCACAATTTGAAGGGCTATCCCGACTCCCTCATCGGTGTGCTGTTGGCGATGCGCGGCCTGGGAATGGTCGTCGGGTTTTTCACGGCCGGACGGTTGGGGTGGCTGGACCCGAGACTGACGTTCTTCACTGGAATGGTGCTGAATGGGATCAGCGGTCTGCTCATGGCGAGCTTCAACGTCAATACTCCTCCGGAAGCCATCGCAACGGCAGCTGTTATCCAGGGGATCGGCAGCGGCCTCATGTGGGTTCCGCTGGTAGTCATGACCTTCGCCACACTGAAGGAAAGATTCATGCCCGAAGGGTCGGCGATATTCCATCTCCTGCGAAACTTCGGAACCAGCATCTTCATATCATTGAGCTTCATGGTGGTGGTGCGTACGTCCAGAATCACCTATGCCGAGCTCGCGGAAAATATCAGTCCGTACAGGGAGGCGCTGCGCTTCCCGGGGGTTACCGGTGCCTGGGACATGGAAACGGTCGAGGGGCTCGCCAGGATTGGCGCCGAGGTGGATCGCCAAGCCAGGATGATCGGCTACGATAACGCCTTCATCATGTACGCGATAGTATGCTTCGCGTCTCTACCTCTTTTGCTACTGGTACGTGTAAAGCGCGCCTGATATTCACAAAGGGAGACCAACAATGAGCTCGCTGGAAAAAATCGCCCTGGTTACCGGAGCCGGGTCCGGCATCGGCCGACAGGTGGCAATAGCCCTCTGCGAAGCAGGATACGCGGTTACGCTGGCGGGGCGCCGTGAGGACCCGCTGAAGGAGACCGCGGAGTTGGCGGGCGAGTCCGGTTCCCGGACCCTGGTAGTTCCCACCGATGTCAGCGAGCCGTCTTCGGTTACTGCACTTTTTGAAAAGACGAGAGAGGAATTCGGCCGCCTGGATGTATTGTTCAACAACGCCGGCGTCAATGCCCCGGCAATCCCCATGGAGGATCTCAGCGTCGAGCAGTGGAAGAGCGTGGTGGACATCAACTTGACCGGCGTTTTCCTCTGCGCCCAGCAGGCCATCAAGCTGATGAAAAACCAGAAGCCGAAAGGCGGACGGATCATCAACAACGGCTCCATCTCGGCCCACGTGCCGCGGCCCAATTCCGCCGCTTACACATCGACCAAGCACGCCGTCACCGGGCTCACGCGATGCATTTCGTTGGATGGACGCAAGCACGACATTGCTTGTGGTCAAATCGACATCGGCAACGCATTGACGGAGATGGCGCAAAGGATGACCAAGGGTGTTCCCCAGGCAAACGGATCGGTAGAAATCGAGCCGACCATGGACGTGAGAAACGTCGCCAGCGCGGTGGTTTACATGGCAAGCCTTTCCCTGGATGCCAACGTGCAGTTCATGACCATCATGGCGACCGAGATGCCTTTCATCGGGCGCGGCTGAAGCCGGGGCACGGAAATCCGGGCAAGCCCGTGGAGCGCGTTCAATGCATCGTCGTCGGCGCCGGCGTCGTGGGGCTGTCGGTGGCCAGCGCGCTTGCCGGCCGGGGGCGCGAGGTCGTGGTGCTCGAGTCCGAGCCCCACATCGGCACCGGCGTGAGCTCGCGCAACTCCGGCGTCATCCATGCCGGGATCTACTACGAGAAAGACAGTCTCAAGGCGCGTTTCTGCGTGCAGGGAAAGCACGCGCTGTACCGCTTCTGTGAAGAGCACGGTGTTCCCCATGCGCGCATCGGCAAGCTGATCGTCGCCACCGACGCTGCGCAGCTCCCAGCGCTGGAGAAACTCCGGGAACGTGCACGGGGCAACGGCGTGGATGATCTCGAGTACCTGACACCCGATCAGACAAGGGAGTTGGAGCCGGCGGTGCGATGCGCGGGCGCGCTCTTGTCGCCGTCGACGGGGATCGTCGATGCCGACGCGTATATGCTCGCCCTGCAAGGCGAGGCGGAGAAGGGCGGCGCGGTGGTTGCTCTCGGCACACCCTTCGTGCGCGCGTCGGTCCGTGGCAACGGGCTGCGCGTCGAGGCGGGCGGCGTCGACGCAATGACTCTGGATTGCGATTCGCTGGTCAACTGCGCGGGCCTCGGTACTCAGACGGTGGCCGGGAACATCCATGGGCTCGCGGCTGAAACCATCCCGCCACTGTATCCGGCCAAGGGCAACTACTTTCAGCTGAACAGACCCAGCCCGTTCCGGCGGCTCATCTATCCCATGCCCGACGCCGCCTGGCTGGGCGTGCATGTGGGCCTGGATTTGGCGGGACGCTGCAGATTCGGTCCCGATATGCATTGGGTGGAGGAGCTGGACTACGCCGTGGACGAGGCGCGGTCCCAGGCGTTCTACGCGTCCATTCGCCGTTACTGGCCGGAGCTCCCGGACGGCGCCCTGCAGCCGGATTACACGGGAATACGGCCGAAGATCTACGCGAAGGGGGAGGCCGCGCGGGATTTCACCATCCAGTGCGCGGACGAGCATGGTGTGATCGGGCTCGTCAACCTCTACGGCATCGAGTCACCCGGGCTCACGTCGGCGATCGCTATTGGCGAGCATGTGGCCCGCCTTATCGCTGCAGAGCCTTGACCCCAGGTAGCGGTATCCTGGCGGTGGCAAGAGAATTTCGCGAAGGCCCCGGACCCTGGTTTACAATTGCCCATTCCCGTGTGCCTCGAGGGCGGATATGACCAGCAAGAAAAAGATCGCATTCCAGGGCGAGCCAGGTGCTTATTCGCATCTCGCCTGCAACGAGGCCTATCCGGATCTCGAGCCCGTGGCCTGCGAAAGCTTCGAGGATGCCTTCGCCGCCGTCTCCGAGGGCGCGGCGGCGCTCGCCATGATACCCATCGAGAACACGCTCGGCGGGCGCGTCGCCGACATGCACCATCTGCTTCCGGAAGCCAGCCTGTACATCATCAACGAGCACTTTCAGGCGGTTCAGCATTGTCTTCTGGCGCCTCAAGGGGCCACCTTGGAGGGGTTAGCGAAAATCCAGAGCCATACCCAGGCGCTGGCCCAGTGCCGCGGGCTGATTCGGGAGTTGGGCGTGGAAGCCGTGCACGTCGCGGATACCGCCGGCGCCGCGAGAGACGTCGCCGAGCGCGGTGACCCGACCATCGCTGCCATCGCCTCCACGCTCGCAGGCGAGATCTACTCCCTGGAAACCCTGCGCACGCGCATCGAGGATCGCCTTGGTAACACCACGCGCTTCGTGGTCATGTCACGAACCCGGGTGGAGCCGGACCCGCGGGACGGTCCCTGCATGACCAGCTTGGTATTTCAGGTTCGCAGCATCCCCGCGGCGTTGTACAAGGCGCTGGGCGGATTCGCCACCAACGGCATCAACATCACCAAGCTCGAAAGCTATATCATCGACGCGAGCTTTACAGTCGCCCAGTTCTACGCCGAGATCGAGGGGCACCCGTCCGACACCAACGTCACCCACGCCATCGAAGAGTTGCAGTTCTTCTGTACCAAGATGAAAGTTCTGGGCACCTATCCGCAGCATCCGTTCCGGCTGAGCAATTGCTGAAAGATCTCGGGCTTTATCAAAAAGTCGCTGGCGGCAAAGAATGTAAGAGTTGTTGGGCTGTCGAAGGCAAGACCTGGTTTACATCCAGGCATCATCGTGAAACGCCCTTTCGTCTAGAGAACGGCCAGGCGGATGTCGGAATCGTATGGACCACCGAAGTTGCATACGCAAAGAGGCAGAAACGTCCGATCGGTGGCGTCGAGATTCCCGCTCCGTATAACAAGCAAGACAAAGTCGGCTATGCTATTGGGCCGATGTTGAATGGGCGAAATCCAGATGCTGCGATGCGTTTCCTGGACTATCTCGCGACATCAGAGGCACAGGATATTTATGCCGGCTACGGATTCCTACCGGCAAATCCGGAGGAATTGACGCTCAAACCGTTGACAGCCAAGTCAACACAAATAAACGAATCAACGGCGGTCGGTTTACCCGCCGCATGTCACTGCTGTGCTCCGGGTCGGACAAACAGCAGTGATCCTTACTGAGGTATCGGTCATCGATGGGCGAATTTTCCAACCCCGAGGACTATGAACTCTGGATGGGACGATGGAGTGCCCGTCTGGCGCCGGCATTCGTGAACTTCGCCGATTTGCGCAAGCGCGGCCGATTTCTCGATGTCGGTAGCGGTACCGGCGTGCTTGCGGCAGCTCTGCTGGCGGGCGTCGAAGATGCCACGGTCGTCGGCATCGAGCCATCGGAGCCGTATGTAGCGTATTGCCGGGCCCGCATGCGCAACCAGCGGGTGAGTTTCGAGCGAGGCGATGCGTTGGACATGCCGTTCGCCGATGGACAGTTCGACGGAACACTCTCTCTTCTGATTTTGCAAGAGCTTAAGGATGCGCCTGAAGCGGTAAACGAGATGCGCCGGGTGACAAGAGCCGGAGGAATTGTGGTTGCGAGTCAATGGAATTTCGCCGACGGAATGCCGATGCTCGCGTTATTCTGGGATGCGGTGATCGAGACGATTGGGACGAATGACGCTCGTAAAGAAGCCGCAAACTGCATGGTCGTCGATTACCCGGATGAAAAGGCGTTGCGGCGTCTTTGGGAAGAAGGGGGGCTTGTCGAAGTAGAGACGCAGCTCCAGGAGATCGAAATGGCATTCGAATCTTTCGATGATTACTGGGCGCCATTCTCGAGTGGGGTGACACCAACTTCTTGCTACGCTCAGACGCTGAGTGAAGGGGATAGAAATGCGCTCGAGGACTGTCTCCGTCAAAAGGCCATTGGCCAGGCGGCGGACGGCCGGTTCACGCTGACCGCGCAGGCCTGGGCGGTTAGAGGTTCAGTGCCTGGCGAATCGTAACGGGCGCCGGAGGCAGATGAAGGTGACCGAGATCGTCGCGTATGGCGAGGCCGCTCCCCTTGCGGGTATCCGCTCGCGCTTCGTCAAGAACATCAACGGCCTCACCATGCACATGCTGGAGGCCGGCTTCGAGGGCAGGGACCGGCCCTGCGTGTTGCTCCTCCACGGGTTCCCGGAGATCGCGTACAGCTGGAGAAAGGTGATGCTGCCCATCGCCTCGGCGGGGTTTCACGTGGTCGCTCCCGACCAAAGGGGTTACGGGCGCACCACGGGCTGGGACGGGGACTATGACGGCGACCTCGGCTCCTTCCGGATTCTCAACCTGGTAAGGGACTCCCTGGGACTGGTCTCCGCGCTCGGCTACCGTTCCGTGGCAGCCGTCGTCGGGCACGACTTCGGCTCGCCCGTGGCGGCGTATTGTGCACTCGTACGGCCGGACGTATTTCGCTCCGTGGTGCTGATGAGTGCTCCGTTTGCGGGCCCACCCTCGCTGCCGTTCAACACCGTCGATGATGTGGCGCAAAGGGGCGCCGCGGCGGATCCCTCCGTTGCCGAATTTCACGATGAGCTGGCGGCGTTGGATCCCCCGCGCAAGCACTACCAGTGGTATTACTCGACGCGAGAGGCCAACGACGACATGCGAAACTGTGCTCAGGGTATCCACGTCTTTCTGCGCGACTACTTCCACCACAAGAGCGCGGATTGGAAGCAGAACAGGCCCTTTCCGCTCGCGTCGTGGGCCGCCGGCGAGCTGGCAAAGTTGCCCAGCTACTACGTCATGGCGCTCGACGAAGGCATGGCGGAGACCGTGGCACGGGAGCGGCCGTCCGCGGCCGAGGTGGCAGCGTGCAAGTGGCTTGCCGATGACGAGCTCGGCGTGTACAGCGCGGAGTACGCCAGGACCGGGTTCCAGGGTGGCCTTCAGTGGTATCGGTGCAAGACGGATGGTCAATACACCGCCGAGCTGCAAATGTACTCCGGCCGCACCATCGATGTGCCGTCATGCTTCATCGCCGGGAAGCGCGACTGGGGCACTTACCAGGTGCCCGGCGACATGGAGAGCATGCAGAGCAGCGCGTGCACGAACATGCTGGGCTGTCATCTGGTGGATGGGGCCGGGCACTGGGTACAGCAAGAGCAGCCGGAGGCAGTGAGCAAGTTGCTGTTGCAGTTTCTGCAGCAGCAGGCTCAGCCAGATAGTCGCCTGTGATCGGCACAGGAAACCCCGAGCGTCAATTGTTCACATTACCTGGTTCCGGGTAACGCGCAGGCTCATCGACTAGAGAGGGCATCCTCCAAGGCCGGCACCCTTTCGGATCGGATGGATCGGCGTATCATTCTGGCGGTCGGGTTCGCCGTTCTCATTGCCGCGGATGCCGTGCTTGCATTGGCGACGGGCATATGGATGGTCATGGCGGGCACTGTCTTGTGGGGCCTGCACATGGGACTGACCCAGGGTCTGCTGGCCGCCATGGTGGCGGATACGACGCCAGCGAGAATCCGCGGCACCGCCTTCGGTATCTTCAACTTGGTGACGGGGGTAGCGTTACTGGGGGGCAATCTGGTCGCAGGGTTACTCTGGGATCACTACGGACCGTCCAGTACATTCTTTGCAGGTGCGGGCATAACGGCCATCGCCCTGGCCGGTTTGGTCACCTTGCAGGGTGGCGGGCAATCTCTTCGAAGCAAGGACGCGGAATGAAACGGTCATCACTGACAACGCTGTAGCAGCGTGTCCATGCTCTCGAGCTGTTCGAGCTTGCTCACCAGCTCGACGAGTTCGCGCGACTTGCCCTCACCGATAACGGGGCTCGCCAGGGTGATGAACTTTTCCTCCAGCCGCCGGCCCTGGTCGTCGAGATCGCGGCTCGGCACGCTGACGTCATCGAACTCGCGGTAGACCACGCCGTCGCTCATGGAGACGATCACCTCGCTGCTGCCGCGCCCGAGCTCGTCGTCCCCGACCACCCGGACGCGATCGCGCAGGCGCACGAGCTCCCCCTCGGTGCAGAGGCCATCGTCATAGCCCGCGATATCCGAGGTGCTCTTGCCGGCCAGTGCCATGGCGCTCACCAATCGCAGGCTGAACTTCGCCTCCAGACCGGTGCGGGGCACCTGGATGTTGCACACCTTGAGATTTCTGGTCGGCACGCGGATCTCGATCTTGTCGACGCTTCGGGGATCGATGCCGTGGGCGTTGCGCAGCCGCATCAGTGCTTCGATGGAGGCGTGGGTGCCGTAGCAGGCGGCATGGAACTTGAAAAGAATATCGCGGCTGTGAAAACGTTCGCCGAGGCCGTCCAATGCGCACTCATAGTCAACGATGGACGATTGCGTATCGGCGAATCCCTGCTCACATTCGATCCCGTCCTGGCGTGAGCTGAAGCCGCGCTTGGCGAGCAGGGCGGCGTACTGGCCGTTGGCGGCCGCCTTGCCGGCATGCAGCGGCTTGCACATGGTGCCGAACATGGATTTGAGGGCGGCGGCCTGGGTGGCGGCGATGCCCAGCGCCGTCGCGCATGTATCGGCATCCAGCCCGAGCATGCGCGCCGTCCCGGCGGCCGCGGAAAAGGTTCCCAGCGTGCCCGTGGCGTGGTGGCCGCGGGCGTAGTGGGCGTCGGTCACGTACTGACCGACGCGGCAGCCCACCTCGACGCCGGCCACGAAGGCTGTGATCAGATCCCGGCCGTTACGGGTATCACGCTCGGCAAGGGCCAGCACCGCGGGTAGCACCGTGACCGTGGGGTGACCAAAAAACACGAAGTGGACATCGTCATAGTCGAGAGCATGGGAGGCTGTGCCGTTGACGAGCGCCGCATGGGCGATGCTGGTGCGCGTGCCATCACCGATGAGGGTCGCCTGGGGCGCACCCCCCTGATCGAGGGCCTCTTCCCTGACGATGCGCCCGGCGTCTTGCTGCGAGCCCGCGAGGGTCACGCCCAGCCAGTCGAGCACGCAGTGCTTGACGACCGTGCGCACATCCTCCGGAATGTCGTCGAATTGCAGGCTGCTGCTGTAGCTTGCCAGGGCGCGGCTCAATCCGCCTGTTGCGGAATCCGCCCCCCGCGTTCGTCGATTATTCGATTTCGTCATTTGTCTCCACCGCTTCCCGGATTCGATTTCTTGCGCTCCGCAAACAGCGCGTCCAGTGCACGCTCAGCCTCATGGTAACCAATGACCTCGTACAGCTCTTCCCGTGTCTGCATCCGGTCGATCTCCTCCCTTTGCGTCCCGGCCGCGCGCAGAGTCTCGTAGACCTTTGAAGCTGCCTGACTCATGGCGCGAAATGCCGACAGCGGGTACAGGACCATGCGAACCCCCGCGGCCCCCAGCTCATCGCGCACGAACAATGGTGTCTTGCCGAACTCCGTGATGTTGGCGAGCACCGGTACGCTGAGTTTCGAGGTAAAGGCGCGGAACTCATCCAGCGTCGCCAGCGCCTCGGCAAAGATCATGTCGGCGCCGGCCTCAACGTAGTCATTGGCCCGTTCGATGGCGCGCTCCAGGCCCTCGGCGGCGTAAGAATCCGTGCGCGCCATGATGACGAAGCTGCCATCGTCACGGGCGTCCGTCGCCGCCTTCAGTCTGTCCTGCATCTCGCCGCTCGATACCAGCTCCTTGCCCGGCCGATGACCGCAACGCTTCGCCTGCACCTGATCCTCCAGGTGCAGGCCGGCGGCGCCGCCCTTGGCGAGACGGCGTACCGTACGCGCGAGAACCAGGGCCGGTCCGAATCCCGTGTCGGCATCCACCAGCAATGGCAATGGGCAGGCGTCGGTGATCCGGCGTACGTCTTCGGCCACGTCGTCGAGGGTCGTAACCCCCAGATCGGGCAAGCCGAAAGAGGCATTCGCGACACCGGCGCCCGAGAGGTAGATGGCGCGAAAGCCCGCGCGTTCGGCGAGCAGCGCGCTGTAGGCGTTGACGGTGCCGGCGATCTGCAGCGGCCGTTCGCTATCCAGTGCGGCGCGAAAGCGTGCCCCTGCCGTCAGCTGGTTTGCGCGCACCGGTTCAGCCTCGCATGCGCGCGCCCTGCGGGTCGAGGAGCGCTTCGGTGATGAGGTGGGCGGGGCGGCGGCTGCCGAGGATCTCGATCTCGAATGCAGCGTCCGGGTTGGCGATTGCTTTCGGTATCAGACCGAGCGCCACGCTCTTCTCGACGAAATGTGCGTAGCCGCCGGAGGTAACGAAGCCGACCACTTCATCGTCCTTCCAGATGGGCTCGTCGGCCCACACGTCGGCATCGTCGGCTTCCACCACGAAGGTGCACAGTGTACGCACCGGTGGGTTGTCGCGCTCGGCCATGGCTGCATCATGGCCGATGAAGTCGTTCTTGGCGAAGTGGATGAATCGCGCCAGGCCCGTTTCCGCGGCACTGTAGTCCGGCCGGTATTCCCGCAGCCAGGCGCCGAATGATTTTTCCAGGCGCAGGGACATCATCGCACGCATGCCGAACGGCCGCAGTCCCAGATCCTGTCCCGCCTCTTGCAACGCATCGTAGAGAGCGAGTTGGTAACGCGGAGCAACATAGATCTCGTAGCCAAGATCACCGGTGTAGCTGACACGGCAGACGATGGCCGGTACCAGGCCGACATCCAACTCTCGGGTCGACAGGAAGGGCAACGCAGAGTTGGATACATCGCTGGTCGTTACTCTGGATAGTAGGTCCCGCGCCTTCGGCCCCGCGATCTGGAAGCCGATTCGGCGAAGCGACATGTTGCGGAGTGTGACACCGGACTTCGGCAGATGCTCCTGGAACCAGCGCATATGAAAGTTCTGCGCCGCATAGGATGCGGTCAGCTGGTAACGTTCTTCGCCGAGACAGGTGATGGTGAAGTCACCGATGAGCCTGCCCCTGGGACTCAACATGGGCGTCAGCGTCATGCGTCCCGGCGCCGGTACGCGTCCGGCCATGACGTACCCGAGCCAGCTCGCCGCATTGGCGCCGGTAATCTCATACTTGCCGAAATTGTGGATCTCGTTGATGCCGACGGCGGTGCGTACCGCGCGGCATTCTTCGCCGACGATAGCAAAGGCGTTGGAGCGCCGGAATGTCGGCGTCTCGAAGGGCTGCTCGCCCGCGGGGGCGAAGTAGTTCACGTGCTCCAGACCGAAGCCTGATCCGAACACCGCATTGCGCGACTTCCAGGCGCCATAGGCCGGCGTGGTGACCATGGGACGCGCCGCCGGCAACTCCTCGTTGGGATAGGAGATGGCGAAGCGCCGCTGATAGTTCTCCTTCACTTTTGCGCGGGTGTAGGACCGCGTGCAGTAATTTCCGAAGCGCGCCACGTCCATGGCGAACACGTCCCGGGACGGCTCGCCCTCCACCATCCACTCGGCGAGCGTCAAGCCGACGCCGCCGGCCTGGCTGAAGCCCGCCATGACCGCGCAGGCGCACCAGTAATTCTCGAGCCCCGGCACCGGCCCTACCAGCGGGTTGCCGTCGGGGGCGAAGGTGAAGGGTCCGTTGATGATGCGCTTGATGCCCGCCGCCTCCAGGCACGGGTAACGCTCGTGGGCGGTGCCGAGCTTGTCCATCATGCGTTCCAGCTTGTCGGGCAGCAGCTCGTGGCCGAAGTCCCAGGGCGTGCCATCCACCGCCCAGTGCTCGCAGGCCTGCTCGTAGACGCCGAGCACCAGTCCGCGTCCTTCCTGGCGCAGATAGCTCTCACCGGCCGGATCCATCACGTGGGGCAGCTCCTGGCCGCGCTCGTAAACCTCGGGGATGTCCTCGGTGACCAGGTACTGGTGCTCCATGGGGTGGCAGGGGATGGTGATGCCCACCATCTCGCCCACTTCCCGGGCCCAGAGTCCGGCTGCATTGACCACGTACTCGGCATCCACCGTGCCCTGCTCGGTGACCACCTGCCAACTGCCGTCGGTTTTTCCGTTGAGCGCGAGGACCCGATTGCGAAGCACGATCTCCGCGCCCTGTATGCGTGCTGCTTTGGCATAAGCATGGGTAGTGCCCGAAGGATCCAGATGGCCGTCCAGGGGATCGTAAAGCGCCCCGATGATGCCTTCGACATTGGTGATAGGACTCAGCTCGCGGATCTCGCCGGGCCCGACGATCTCCGTCTCGAGGCCCATGTAGCGGTGCTTGGCGCGCTCGGCCTTGAGAAAGTCCATCCGGTCCGGGGTGGTGGCGATGGTGAGGCCGCCCACGTGGTGCAGGCCGCAGGACTGATCGCTGATGGCTTCGAGCTCCTTGTAGAGCCGAATGGTGTAGCCTTGCAGCGCCGCCATGTTGGTGTCGGCATTGAGGGTATGGAAGCCGCCCGCTGCGTGCCAGGTGGACCCGGAAGTCAGCTCCGATCGCTCGATCAGCAGCACGTCCTTCCAGCCGAGCTTGGTGAGATGGTACAGGACGCTGCAACCGACCACGCCGCCGCCGATGACGGCAACCTGCACATGGGACTTCATACTATGCGACCCTCCCTCACCCTCGCCGCCAATCCTGCGTGAGAGGCAAATTGCAGGTCAAGTCCCGGTGCCGAGAATCGTGTCCATGACCTCCGACAACTCCGGCACCGGGTCGCAATCCTTGTAGACCGCCAGGCGCTGGTAGATGTCCGCTGCCGCCCGATGGAATCCGCCGGGAAGCCCGCATGCCTCGAAGGTGGCGGCAATCTCGCGCATCTCGCCGGCGAAGCGCCAGGCTCCCGGCGGCCTCAGGCGGGCATACAGATAGGATCACGTCGCTGCGTGCCAGGTGGACCCGGAAGTCAGCTCCGAT
>SMUY01240141.1_pt1 | contig 14864 bp, 12 predicted proteins | sample 2456441 | NCBI WGS metagenome assembly SMUY01 (sample SAMN11095931, study PRJNA526329) | marine sediment metagenome | biome: Marine sediment; feature: Surficial sediment; material: Deep marine sediment; isolation source: Hadal surficial sediment | place: Pacific Ocean | collected 2014-11 | depth...
AACTCGTCAACGATGAGCAGTTCGGTGACGAGAGTGATTTGCTGATGAGGGGTCAGGCGGATGATTTCGAAGCAAAGGAAGAGCGGGAGCTGAAGCGGTTTGGCAACGCCGTCGTCGTGGGTGGGCGGCTGCAAACAACACCGGCAGCGGAGCCGGCGCGGCCGCTCGTTTGGGATTATCGCCGTTATCCAAGCAAACAGGAAATCGCCAAGCTGAATGACGGCGACCCCAGGCGCAAACAACGGCCGCAATCGGCGGCGGAACCGAACGCCCCAGACGTATCTGATCGAAAGGCTGGGTTGGAGGCTTCGGCCTTCAGCACTCCCACGTCAGAAATCATCGCCGCAAAATCCAAAAGCCGCGACGGGAACGAGATTGTCGACAATTTCAAGAAGGCAGAGCAAAGACAGTCGGCGGCAAAAGCCATTAACAGAGATGATATTCCCGCTCCGACGACTCCCGCCAGCCGCGCTACGGTGGAGGATTTGTTGTTCAACTTTGAGAGCGGACCGGTGAACGGGTCCAGGTCCACGACTGAACTTCATTTGGACGGCATTGCGGTGGGAAATCTCAATGCTCGTTTGACACCTGACGGCCGGATCGCCGAACGCTTTCTTGCCCAATACCGACTTCTGGATGACCTGGACTACCAGCAACCCACGGGTTACTGGGCAAACCGCTACGTCCCGGGAGATCCGGCAATGCACCGGCTCGAAGCCCAGTTGCGCTCGCAATATCCGCAGGCACTCGCAACGACTCTCGAACGCAATGCACAACCTTTCGACGCGCCGGGCACGGCGGCACTCGGGGTATACCTGCATGCAACGCAGACCGCCGTGGATGGCCCGTCCCGGGTGCAGGTGCAGGTGGGATTGCGGACGGCGGAGCGCCAGGGCGGACTTCGCTTACCCATGAATGTTGCCGTCGTGCTGGATCTTCCTGAGACGGTGAACGTCGCCATCGCTCAGCAGGCGCGTGCGCTGCTCATCGCCTTGAACGAACAACGTCAGACCGGCGATCATTTCTCGATTACTGTAGCAGGCGTGCCAGGAGGGCTCGTCGTTCAGCCGGATGACTACCGCCACGGCACGGTGGTGTCTTTTATCGAACGTCTGGTTGACGATCAACTTCCAGGCGACGCTTTGGATCTCGTTGACGCCTTTGTTACAGCAGTTGATCGATTAGCCGCAAACGATGACCCCAATGCGGTGCTGGGTTCCAGCCTGGTATTACTGGTGACCGCGGATGGCATCGATTCACAAACGCGGGAAAGCCTCGAAATTCTGGCGCACCAGAGTGCGGTGGCTGGCATGTCGGTGAGCGTGATCACGTTGGCCGGCGTGAATGGTTCGGATCTGGATGCCATCGTTTTGGCAGGCCAAGGCAGGCTGCGAGCGTTGGGCTCACCGGCTGACGCTGCACCACTCATCGACAGGGAACTACATTCCGCCAGTCGCACCGTCGCCCGGGCGATACGTCTGCGAATTCAACTGACCCCCGGCGTTCGACTCGTTGACGTCATCGGCTCGGTTCGCCTGGACGAACTCGATGCCGAGCGCGTTCGCGAAGCCGAACGGATCATCGATACCCGGCTGTCGCGCAACTGGGGCATCGAAGCGGATCGCGGGGAGGATGAAGACGGCATCCAGATCGTGATTCCCGGCATGGCGGCCGGTGAAAGTTATGTGGTGTTGCTGGACGTGGTTGTGGACGGCCCAGGCACCGTGGCAGACGTACGCGTTCGCTACAAGGACCTCATTCAGATGAGCAACGGCGTTGCCCGCGCCAGCCTGTCACTGGGCGACGCCAATGCTACCCGCCACGTGCAGGGTCCGTTGGAGCGCAATGTGCTCAAGAACCTGCTGGCCTATGAAACTGCCGAAGCCGCACGGCGTGGCGGCCGTCTCCTCGCGAACGGTGAAACGGCGGCGGCCCGCGCCGAGCTCACTAACGCGCTGACTCTGATCAGCGGGCTGCGCGAGAGCGTAGTGGGTTGGGAAAACGATGCAGAACTACAGGCCGATGAGCAACGCCTCGCGCAGTTCGTCAGCGAACTGGATGCCGGGCGGATCAACATGCTCGTGGCTTCCCTGGAGTACGCGGCGTACAGGAAACTCCTGCCCGCCACGATAAACGAGGACTAACCAATGAAAGCAGTATGGTTTTTGGCCGGCTTGTTGCTGGCGTTGGAAGGCTTTGCGCAGGAAACCCCGGATCTCATGCAAACGCTGCCCAAGGTGGACACGGGCGGGGAAGTCCGGGTGCCACTGGCGGTGTATCAACAGATGTGGCAGTTGCTGCGTGAAGACCCGCGACCCGCGCCGGTCTCCCACGCCGTCGGCACCTCCAGCATCCGCGTTGAGGTCATCGATTTTGATGATCGCTCGTCGGCACGCATCCACGTCACGCTCGCCATCGAAGTATTTGAAAATGAGTGGACGCTTATTCCCGTGCTGCCGACCGGCGCGGCTCTGCAGTCGGCCGCGGTGGACGGTCAACCGGTACAGCTGGTACAGACGCCGGACGGTCTGGCCTGGAGCACGTCTAAAGCGGGCCGTTACAACATGCAGTTACGCTACGGGGTGGACGCACAACGCTCCGAAGCCGGCTATGTGCTGCCGTTGCCGGTTCCGGTTGCGGCCGCGACGGATCTCATTTTGAGCTTTCCCGCCACGGGACTGGATCTGGCCATCGTCCCAGCCGCGAACATGCAAACGACACAGGTCGACGGCCGCACCACCGTAACTGCGAGCGTGCCTGCAACGAGCGCTATCCTCGTGTCCTGGCGGGTACCCTCACTGCGAGATTACGCCATCTCCCGCGCACGTTACACGGGAAAGCTCGTCAATAAGGCGGTGATCTGGGAAGGCGAGTTGCAGGTGGAAGTTTTCTCCGGAAGTCAGCTCACCATCCCCTTGCTGCCCGTATCAGTAACTCTCGCTGATGTTGGTGTCGATGGTGAATCCGCGACGGTTCTCGAGCTAGACGGACGTTTTGCCACGGTGCTGCAAGGTCGTGGTTCGCACGTGGTGACCGTGCGCTTCCAGACTCCGGTGATCCAGACCGACGGCCCACCGCGTGTGGAGCTGTTCATTCCCAAGGTACCCGTGTCCCAGTTCGAACTGACGTTACCGGGACGCAAGGAAGTCACCGTTTCACCAAACGCCAATGTCATGACGAACGAAAGCAATGACACGACACTGGCGAGTGTGTTTGTCCCCTTGACGGAACATGTTTCGCTGCGTTGGGTAGACGCCGTGCCGGAGGACCTGCGCACGGCAGTTCGAGCCAATGCCGTCCTGTATCACGCGGTTTATGCGGAAGAGGGCGTGTTGCAGGTGGCCGGTACCGCTGTTTATGACATCACCCACGGGGAAACCAACACCCTGACCCTGGAACTACCAGCGCGCGCCGAAGTAAACCGCATCGTCGCACCCAGTGGTGGCGTATCCGATTGGACGGAGGCCACGAGCGATGACGGCACACGCAAGACCATCACCGTGTTCCTGGACCGGGAAGTACGCGGTGAGTTCACGCTCAATATTTTCTATGAACAACTGTTGGGCACGGACACCACCGGCATCGAGATACCACTGCTCACAGGCCGGGACCTGCATCGGCAGCGTGGTATGGTGGTGCTGCTGATCGGCAACGAGTTGAGCCTGAATCCCACCGTTGAGACCGATATCACCCGGGTGGGCGAGAACCAGTTACCGGCCTTCATCCGCAACGCGCTGGCCATGCGTGTCGCGCATACCTATAAATATGTCAGTCAATCACCGGTACTCACCGTGGAAGCCGTAGCCCCGGAACGCGCCCAGGGCAAGTTCGACGCCCAGGTCGACACACTGTTATCAATTGGCGAGGTCACCCTAAAAGGCGCGGCGAGCGTCGAGATCGACGTCAAGTCCGGCGCGATCATGGCGCTGAACCTGCTGCTGCCGGAGAACCTGAACATCCTGGGTGTGTCGGGACCGTCCCTGCGATCTCAAGTCGTGACCGAAACCGAGAACGGGGCTGGACAGCGCATCGCCCTGGAGTTCACCCAGGAAATGACCGGGCAGTTCCGCATTGAAGTGAACTACGAACGAATCCTGACCGACACGGAAGCGGATCCTCTCGTTCCAACCCTGCACGTGGAAGGCGCCGAAGTGGAACATGGACGCATCGCAATCGAAGCTTTGACTGCGGTAGAGGTACAGGCAGTTGTCGCGGAGCAACTCTCAGCGCTGGAGGTTAGCGAGCTACCGCAGCAGATGATTCTGAAGACCACCAATCCGATTCTGCTGGCCTTCAAGTACGTGCAGGCCAACCCACCCGCGCGGCTGCAGTTGCGCATCACGCGCCACGAGCAGATCGACGTGCAGGTCGCTGCTATAGAGAGTGCGGCCTACACCACGCTTTTCACTCGGGACGGCTTGGCGGTGACGACAGCCCACCTTGCAGTCCGCAACAGCCGCCGGCAGTTTCTCCGCCTGCAGTTGCCAGCCGATTCAGATATCTGGTCGGTTTTCGTAGACGGTAAACCGGCCAAACCCGCGCGCGCCGACTCGCAGCCGGAGGAGGACGGCAATACGGTGCTGATTCGAATGATCAACTCCGCCAATGCTTTCCCGGTAGAGATTGTTTATGCCACACCAGTGGATGCATTGAGCTTTTTCGGTGCAGTAGATCTGAGTCTACCCCGGCCAGACATGGTGGTTACCCATACGCGCTGGGACCTGTTTCTCCCCCAGGGCCCCGATTATCGTGGGCCGGATTCCAACATGGATATCCTCCACCCGGGACGCCTGGTGAATCCAGAAGTGGCAGCCAAGCTCGCGCTGTCGCGCACCGCTGACGCGCTGGCAATATACGGCCAACCGCTGCGCATCAACGTGCCGCAACGGGGGGTCCATTTCGCCTTCGAGAAACTCTACGCCACCCAGGCACCGCTTGACCCCTATGTGCGAATCGGCTACACGTCGGCGTCCGGGTACCGGTTGGGAGAACTGCTGGGTCTCGTCGGCATCGTGCTGATGTGGGCCGGAATATTCGCGTTGGGTGCAACGCTGATTCCCGTGCCGCGGCAAGCGGCAATCGCTGCCATCGGCGCCGGTGGTCTAATGGTGCTGATCGCGATCGGACCGCTTAGCGCATCGGTTACGCTGGTTGCATTGGTGGCCATAATGCTTGCGGCAGGCTTCGGAATATATCGTTCTCTGCCGCGTTTCCGCGCCTGGCGCGCCACCCACGCAACAAGCTAGTTCCTGTCCAGAATAGACGGGCACTAGTGTGATGGGCATGGATGCCCACTGCGTAGGCACCACGTAGGTGTCCTTTTGTGAAGGAAACTGCGGGTCTTACGGAATATCGGTTAACGCGTGAATTGACTCGGTTGTCCTATATGTTTTACAGTGTAGAGTATATGGGACGTCCAACTCTAGGCGACAAGCTCGAACTGATTGCCCTGAGTTCTGTAGCAAATCTACAGACTCAGGCTTACGGGTCGGAGATCAGGCAACTTGTGAACTCACTGCGCGGGTACGACTATTCGGTCGGCGCAATTTACACGACGCTGTCGCGTTTGGAGAAAAAAGGATTTGTTGTTTCAGAAATGACTGAACCGCTTCCTGTTCGAGGTGGTCGGTCTCGACGGCTTTTTCGGATCACCGGTCTCGGAGAAGAGTCGCTCAGGGAAGCACAGGCGCTGGCCCAAAGGGTCTGGAATATCGGATTAGGCGTGCCATCATGAACGCGAAACCACCGCGTTTGGCAGAAATAATCCTGACAAGCTTCATCACGGATAAGCGAATGGCGGATTCTGTTCTTGGTGATCTGGCCGAAGAGTGGCAAGAGCGCACCTCACGTCGAGGTTGTGCTGCGGCCCGAATCTGGTACTGGCGACAATGTGTTAGATCAGCACCTTATCTTGTAGCCGAATGGTGGCGTAGTGCGTCCGCTGGGGAGCTCGCGAGAAAAGTCAGTTCTTCGTTAGTGGTTTTCGGACTCGTGGGGCTTGCGTGTCTTTACGCTCATCTGGCCAGCATTGCGATAGCCGACTTCATAATTGGGATGCTGAGTGCTTCTTCAGAAGGAGGCGATCCACTCGTGAAGAACTGGGATTCTATCGCACGTCTTGCCGTGGTACAGAGCACGGGCTGGGGGCTGCTTGGTGGTTTTGGGTTAGCCTTGGTCGTCCGTAATGCACGCATGGTGGGGGTCGTGTTGCTGGCAAGCCTTTGGTTTCCTGCCACGGCGATGCTGATGGCGGTGTTGCCGGCACAATGGCCTGCGTGGGCACTTATTGCATTTCCGGTTCTGTTGGCGGGTGCGTCGATTGTTGGCGGTCTCGCCGCGACCTCGCTGCGCGGCCTTTTTTCGAAAAGGTACGATTCGACTGGTAATCCCTGAAGCGATTCTTAAGGTGCCTTTGAGACACGCAGCTTTTCAATTCTTAGCCCTTGCCGCTTCCCACAGCCTTGTTACCACTTTTGTCCCGATGGGAACCAGTTTCAACAAATTGACCTTTTGATACTTGCGCTCGATACGAAGTATTTACCTTCCCATCAGACTTGAGTTCGATCCTGGGCGATTCATGCCCTGGCTTGTGATCGCTGCAAGACTTTGACCAGGGGCTGCTTGCTATCCACCCCATCGCCCCAAAACCAGCGAACGACCCACTCGAATAGTGCTAGACACCTCTTTCGACGTACTCGGACATTTTCTCGAACAGTACTTTTAAAGTGACTATCCTCACGATGCCCGGAATCTCTGGATTGTGTAGACTCGTCGCATCAGCGAGGAGGACGTGATGGCCGACATTTTCATGTCGTATTCTTCCGAAGATCGTGAACGGGTAATTCCGCTAGTAGAGGCCCTGGAAGAGGAGGGGTTCAGTGTGTGGTGGGACCGGCACATTGGAATGGGTGCCAGTTTCGATCAGGAGATTGAGCGCGAAATCGATGCTGCCTCGTGCGTTGTGGTTGTCTGGTCGGATTCTTCCGTCAAGTCTGATTGGGTTCGAAACGAATCTACCGAAGGTCAGGAACGAGGCATTCTGGTGCCAATTCAGATCGATGATGTTCGGCTGCCCTTGGCCTTTCGTCGTGTTCAGACCGCGAACCTGACCGGATGGCCCGAAATACGAAACGAATTCGAATTCTCTCAGCTCGTGTCCGGCATTCGCACGCATGCTGGCGGCGTTCGCAACGAATCTAGCGATCAACCGGGCGCGCAAAAAAAGCCGCGTCGGCGAGCTGTTGGGACGTTGCGCATGAAGTACGCCGTTCGCACAGATGGGGCGCGGACCGCATACGCGGTCATGGGAGACGGACCCGTTCTGGTCATACCGCCCGGCGGGACCACGCATATCGAGTGGTACACGGCCGACACGGGAGCGCACGAGAAGTTCTGTGCCCGGCTAGCCGAGCATCGGACTCTCGTGCTGTATGATCGCCACGGGTTTGGGCTGTCCGATCGAAACCGCACCGACTTCACGACCGAAGATGACCTGAAGGATCTCGAAGCCGTCATTGAGGCGGTCGGCGCGCCAACTCTCGACTTCTTCGGTATTTCCTGGGGCGGCGGACCGACACTGGCATACGCAGCTATGCATCCTGAGCGCGTGGGCAAGATCGTCCTCTACGGGACCGGCTCCTCGGGTCGAGCGGGACCGGACAAGGCGGTCGTGGCGACGGGCAAGTCACTCGCTGCGCTACGCAGGGCCGATACGGAGCTTTACTGTAAGACGCTCGCACTCCAGTTCTTCCCCAGTGGCACCGACGCAGAGACATTCGCTAGCTTCACCCGCATGCTCCTTCGCAGCACTACGCTGGAGATGGCCGAAAAACTCGATGGGGTCCACCTGGAGACGCAATCGCTTCTCTCTGGCATCAACGTGCCCGCCCTGGTAGTGCATCGTCGAGGAGACCAATGTGCAAAGTTCGAGTGGGGTCAATATCTCGCGCGGCGACTCCCGAACGCAAGCTTCATTCCCCTCGACGGTGACGCCCACTTCCCGTGGGTTGACGACGCTGATTCCGTCCTGACTCCGACGATCGAGTTCCTCATAGCCGATGAGCGATGATACGCCTACACGCTCGACGCTAGCCGAAGGGGCCGGTGCTCATTTCTCCGCCGTCGACCACCAGCGTCGTGGCGGTCAGGAAACGCCCGGCCGGGCTCGCGGCCACTAGCGCGATTGCGGCGATGTCTGCTGGCTCGCTGATCATGCCGAGCGGATTGATCTGAATGCCTTGCTCCTCGACTCGCTTTACGAGTCCTGCCGCGAGTTCGGTGCGCACGAGACCGGGAGCGATGCACACGGCGCGGATTCCGTCCTTGGCCCACTCCTTCGCCAACATTTGCGTCAGGTTGATGAGCGCTGGGGACTTGAACAAGTGCGCACAGGCAAGATCAAGCCTTTTTAATTTTTTCCGTTCCCGAACGGATCGAGAAGCTACTGCGTCAATAGTCTGCGATGAGCTTCCGGATGGTTGGCGTATCTCCGCGAGCCACCATCCGTGTCAACTTCTGCTCGAGTTGATAGTCGTACATCGGGTCGTAATACCAGGTAAGCAGCCTTTCGATCCAGCCTTCGTGTTCGCCGCTGGCAAAACCGTGCGCTAACTCTCTGTGCACTTCGCGGTGACGCAATCCACCGAGCCGGCGTTCGATACGGTTCAAAGCGTTGCTGTAACGTGTCTGCAGTTCGTCGCTTGATATGCCGTCGGCTAACGGCTCAAACACGTACTCACGTTGGATGTTCGCCACTCGCGCCTCCATGGCTACATCGACGACTGCCAAGGGTGCTTTCTGCATTTGTTCGTGCCAGGCCTGGGGCAATGCCAGGCGGCCGATGTTACGACTCTCGTCTTCGAGCAGCAAAACGCCATGAGAGTGCTTGAGGAAAGTGACAGCAAGGCTGTTCTCGAAATCGATGGGCATCGGCTGTGGTTCGGACCGGGCGCCGAAGGCAGACCCGCGATGGTTCGCCAACCCCTCCAGGTCGATGCCGGTGTCGAATTCCCGGAGGAGACTCGTCTTGCCGGAACCTGTACGTCCGGCGAGTACCAACCAGCGTTTTGTTTTTGGGGCGTTTGCCAGCACGTCTAGACAGGCCTTGCGCAGCGCCTTGAAGCCTCCGACTACCCGGGGGATGTCCATGCCGCTTTGGGCAAGCCACGACTGCGCGATCTCCGAGCGCATACCGCCACGCCAGCAATAAAGCCAGCAGTCAGGATGAGTTTTTGCGTGCTTGAGCCACAGCGCAGTTCTGTGTTCGCGTTGGGTGTCCCCTACCAGCCGATGGCCGACCTCGACTGCAGCCTTCTGGCCACGTTTTTTGTAAGCGATACCAACTTCTGCTCTTTCGCAATCGGTGAGCAATGGCAAGTTAACGGCGCCGGGTAACGCACCCTGAGCAAATTCCGCTGGCGCGCGTAGATCGATGAAAGGAACGTCGTAGGCGAGTAGCTCGCGAGTTGAAGGGGTTGCTTTTACAGTACTGACCGTACTCACGGCGCCTGTTCAGTGATGCTCTTGCCGTTTTGGAAAGCCTCGAGATGTTCGCGCAGTATGTCTAACACATCGTCATTGTCTCCCGTTTCCGCTGCTTCGACCGCTTGCTGCTGTAGCGTAATTGCCCTGCCGAAGTCGCCGTTGGCTGCATAAGCTGCCGCCCAGGTGTCCAGGTATTCAGGACGCTGCTGGGCTTCCTTGTCGCTATTCATCATGGTCTCCATGATCTTCAGCGCATAACGAGTTCGTTTCAGGCCGTCAAGGTTGGAAACTGTCAGTGTCCAGGCGACTTCGTTGACAATCCCAGCGTTCTCGGGCGATGTTTTGACAGCGGTCTTAAACCAGGTAAAAGCTTTGCGGAAGTTCTGTTTTACCGACACTCCGCGAGCATGCAGATTGCCGAGCAACAACATGGCATCGGAGTCTTCCTCTTTGGCGAGCTCGGCGAGCCAGGTGATCGCGCGCGGGTCGGATGGTTGTTCTATTGTTCTGTCTAACAGGAAGCGCGCATAACTGCGGCGTGCAAAGGGGTTGTTCAGCTCCGCAGACTTCGTGTAATAGGAACGTGCTTTTGCCGTATCCTTGTCGACCTGTTCACCACCGTAATACAGGTGTCCGAGAAACAGCGCGGCATCGCTGTGGTCTACATCTGCCGCCTGCTGGAGCAAAGGGACGCCTGAGTTCTGGTTTTCTTCACCATAGTGTTTGTTTAGGTATAGCACTCCGAGCGCATACATCGCGTCACTGGAACCGAGTGCAATCGCGTGGAGGTAATTCTGCAGCACTTCATCGAGGGCCCGCTGCTTGAGCTCCTGGTCGTCTTCTTGGCGGGAACGCTGCCAGAACAGTCGCGCAAGTTCTGTGTTAGCCAGCAAATTTCCTTTGCGGGACGCGGCCCTGAGCCATCGAGTCGCCTCTGTCACGCGGTTCTGGGATGCGAGGAATGCGCCAATTGAGGCTTGCGCCGCGGTGTCGCCGCGCCTCGCCAAGTAGCCAATCAGCGTAAAAGGGTTGAAATCAATCTGTGAGGTTTCGGTGTTTTCCAATTCCTGTTCTACGGCGCGATATAACGCGGCCACATTGAAGTGTTGGCTAATAATGGCTCCTTTCTCGGGTCGTCCCAGAATGAGTATCCCGAACGCCATTGCATCGTTTGTTTCGTAGATTGAGCCAACCGGACGCAAGCCAGAGATGGTGGCGAACGTCTGCGCCTCGATGGGTGTCGTGGCCGGATAGGGGTGCGTGCGCGACCCGTCCCCTGCACGTTTCATGTCAGCAAAAATTCGCTCGAGCCAATGTTTGTGCAGGGCGGCTTCTTCGGGCGATTCGACATGCTCATAAAATCGCTGCGAAACGTAATGACCGGTCAAGCTGCCGTAGTAGGTGTCGAGGATGAAGCTGCCTATCGATCCCAGCTTGAGCGGTTGGTCAGCGACCAATTGCATGGCTTGCTCTTCCAGTTCGGAGAGGCGCTGCATTCGCGTGGACAGATCCGGACTTTCTAGAAATGCCGCCCGAAGGTCAGCAATTGCAACCTGTTCATCGTTGGTGATCTTGTCAATGAGGCTGCTGTAGCTCAATGGCGTGGATTGGCATCCAAGCGTCGCCAGGAGCGCCAGAGTCATGAACAAAATTCGCATGAGAGAGTTATAGCACTTGTGTGAGGGTGGATGAAGGGTATGATTTCGAGCTTTCCATTATTTGGGCAGTCAGACATGGCGCGGGAGCACAAACTTCGACTACCTTCTGAAGCGGAAGCACTACCGGGAAGAGAAACTTCGATGCCGGTGCCGGAGCGGCATTTTGTCAACGGGACCCCTCTCATCCCGCCTTTTCCAGATGGCTTGGACCGCGCCGTATTCGGGTTGGGGTGTTTCTGGGGCGCCGAACGCTACTTCTGGCAGATACCCGGCGTTTTCACCACAGCGGTCGGCTACGCCGGAGGTGTCACGCCGAATCCGAGCTACGAGGAAGTTTGCTCGGGTTTTACCGGGCATACCGAGGTTGTACTCGTGGTGTTCGATTCTGTCGAAGTGTCCTACAGCGACCTTCTGAAGGTGTTCTGGGAAACCCATGATCCAACTCAAGGCATGCGCCAGGGTAACGATGTGGGTAGCCAGTACCGCTCGGCAATCTATACGTCCGATGAGCAACAATATGCTCAGGCTGAACAATCGAGAATTCAGTACGAGCAATCGCTGGTTGCTGCCGGTTATGCCCCGATTACGACGGAAATCGTCGCGGCATCGACATTTTTCTACGCTGAGGATTATCACCAACAGTATCTCGCCAAGGTGCCGAATGGCTATTGTGGTCTGGGGGGTACAGGGGTTGGCTGTACGGTCGAATCGTTAGATAGCGCCAGAGCGCCATAGCTGGTGCGTGTAAACGGCGGGTAGATCAGTCGAGGGTGGTTTTGTTGGCGCCGCAGCGCTGACAGCGGCGAATCGTCACCAGCTTGCCGTTTTTCACGTCAAACTGTTTCTGCTGATCGATCCGCCACTTGTGAAAGCCATTTTTACAGAAGGATTTACCCTGAGCCTCAAGTTTGCGCTTGGACTTCCTCTGCGTTGCAGAACGCTTGAACGGAACGATGGTGCTCATTAACCAGATTCTACTCAAACCGCAACGGCAGGTATAAACTTCTTGGCTTTTTAAAATGTAGATGAGCGTGCACAACTCACTCGCCAAAGCGCGTTATTTCAGTCTGGCAACGTTCCGCAGGAGTGGTGTGATGGTTGCCACACCGGTGTGGTTTGCCGAAGACGCTGATGCCTACTACGTTTTCTCAGCGGGTGATGCAGGCAAAGTCAAACGCCTGCGCCTGAGTGATGTTGCCAAGGTTGCACCCTGTGATGTTCGGGGAGCGCTTTTGGGAGATTGGCTGAACGCGAAAGCAAAGCTCCTCGGGGACGGCGCAGAGGTGCAACGTGCGCTTAATGCGCTCAGGCGCAAGTACGGTTGGCAGATGAGGATGACTGATTTTTTTGCGAAGCTTGCGGGGCGCTTCCCCAAGCGAGCATACATCAGGGTGGAGATACATGAGTCGAGCGAGTGAACGGACGAAGGTAAGGCGCAAAGCCAGCCGCGGGGACTATGACAGTTCCGTCATCAAAGAAATTCTCGACAGCAACCAGATTTGCCATGTGGCCTACGTCGAAAATGGTGAGCCGCGGCTGATCCCTACGCTATACATGCGCAAGGGCGACTACGTTTATCTTCATGGCAACCGAACAGCGGCGCTCCTCAAGCATCTGGCGGCGGGTGGGCTGGCCTGCCTTTCGGTCATGTCGGTTCAAGGTGTCGTTGTCGCGCGTAGTGGGTTTCACTGTTCTATGAACTATCGCTCAGTGGTTTTGTTTGGTCAGGGCGAGCCGGTTCCTGATGACGAGCGGATAACCATCCTCGATAGTTTTGTAGGAACACTGGTGCCAGGTCACGAAGCACAGGTGCGCGCCCACACTGAACAGGAGATCAATGCGACGACGGCGGTGCGAATTCCGATCGATGAAGCGTCAGCAAAGCTGCGCGATGGTCCACCGATAGATGACGAAAGCGATCTCGAGAGTGATGTCTGGGCCGGTGTGATTCCACTGCAAACGCAGGTCTTGACGCCGATTCCAAGCCCGGATCTCAAGTCAGACATCCCTGTACCCAATTACATCAGCAACTACGGGAAAACTTTGTGAGCGGGACCCACCCATGAGCGGGCGACCCAAGCTGGGGGTAGGCATCGATTTCGGGACCACGAATTCCACGGCGGCTGTCTTCGATGGTGAGCGTGTATCGCTGGTGAAGCTCGAAACGGGTAATCCCATCATGCCGTCTGCCACCTATATCGATCGCGAACTGCAAACCCAGACGGGCCAGACGGCAATCGACCGATACATCAGGGACAATACGGGTCGAACGGTTGAACTGATACCGGAGGTGATTGGCGAGGATCATACTTTCGTCGACCAGGGGAGCTCGGAGATGACGGCGGTAGAAACGACCTCCCGCAAGATATACGGGCTGCCGCTGCTCGACAGTGGTCTGCAGGGACGTCTTTTTCGTGGCACCAAACGGCTGCTCGGTGACCATCGGGTACGGCGCCTGATGGTGTTCGATCATCCATTTCGACTCGTGGCCCTCATAACTCCGATCTTGCTGCGCATGCAACAGACCCTTTGTGAGGAAGCGGGTCAGTTGAGTTATGGCCACCTGGGTCATCCGGTCAATTTTGAAGGTCGTTATAAACACAAGAACTCCATGGCGTTGACGCGATTGGGTGAGGCATACCGATATGCGGGGATCGAGGATCAACATTTCTATCCTGAACCCATTGCGGCGGCGGTCAGCTACCTCAACGCCAATCCCAACGTGTCTGGAGAGCATCTGCTGACGCTCGACTTCGGGGGCGGTACGCTGGATTTCTGCGTGCTGCGTCGAGCCGGTCGGCGCTTCGAGGTTGTCGCCACCCATGGGATTGCACTCGGCGGGGACCACATCGACCAGCGTCTGTTCCGCAAGCTTTTGTTCCCTCTACTTGGGAAAGGTGAAACCTGGCGTCGTCGAGGCATGGACCGGGAGATCGAAACTCGTTTTCCCTTCGAGGATTATGAGGAACTGCTGGTCAACTGGGCGGTGACCTATACCCTCAATCAGAACAAGTACACCACCGCGGTGATGGATTGCATCGAGCAGGGTGGGGCGAGCGCGCGCAAGTTTCGTCGCCTCCGGGAACTGATCAAACACAATTTGAGTTATGTGATGTTTCAGGCCATCAAAGACTTTAAGGCCGAACTCTCTGCGAGCGGCGAAGCGGTACTCGATATTCCCGAGATCGACGTGGAAATAAGCCTGACGCGTGCAGATTTTGAGATGTTGATAGGCGATCTCTTGACGGATCTCGAGCAAGCGCTCGATGACACATTATCCCGCGCAGGCCTCGCAACTTCCGACATCGATATCGTGTTGCGCACCGGGGGCTCGAGCCTGATTCCTGCGGTACGCGAGATCTTGGATCAGCGATTCCCCGCCCAGGTCGTGGAACACGACCCGTTCACCAGCGTAGCGGCAGGTCTTGCCATAGCCAATTATCAGGGTCTTAGAGCTTAAGTTTTAGTTTAGTTAGCGGCTCAGAGTTCCGCCGGTGGCTCCCATGCAGGGTCGAGCATCGAGAAAAACGACTTTACCATCCGATAAGTCAGTCCCCAGACGAAGTGCCCTCGCTCGAGTCGGTAGCCATTAAATATCGTCTGCTTGCCGGCCATGAGTTTGGTTTCCGTATCGTGACACTCCCCGGTGACCATCGGCTGCAGGCGCGTCCACACCACTTCATCGACCTCATAGTTGGCCGCGAAGCTGGGATCGCCTTGAAG
>SMUY01015849.1_pt1 | contig 14853 bp, 8 predicted proteins | sample 2456441 | NCBI WGS metagenome assembly SMUY01 (sample SAMN11095931, study PRJNA526329) | marine sediment metagenome | biome: Marine sediment; feature: Surficial sediment; material: Deep marine sediment; isolation source: Hadal surficial sediment | place: Pacific Ocean | collected 2014-11 | depth 0-1...
CGAGGCGGCCGACCCGGGCCTCGGCGACTGCGCCCCCGCCTTCCGCAAACACTGGTACGCCGGCGTGGCCACCGTGCTCGCCTCCTTCACCGAAGCGCAGAAGGCGCTCATGGACCCGGGCCTGGTGGAGCTCGCCGCCGAGGGCGCGGGCTATTCGGCGCTCGACTACCTGGCGGCGGTAAAGCTGCGCGAGGCGGTGGGCGTCGCCATGAACCTGTTCCACCAGACTTACGACCTGCTGCTGACCCCGAGCCTGCCGATCCCGGCCTTCGAGGCCGGCCTGGAGGTGCCGAGAGGCAGCGGCATGGCGCGCTGGCCCGACTGGACGCCGTTCTCCTACCCCTTCAACCTGACCCGCCAACCGGCCGCCAATGTCCCCTGCGGCCTGACCTCCGAGGGCCTGCCGGCCGGCCTGCAGATCGTCGGCCCGTCCTACGCCGACGCCCTCGTCCTGCGCGCCGCCCGCGCCTACGAGCGGGCGCAGCCGTTCAAGATGCCGGCGCTCTAGGGTTCGGGCCGGGCCCGGGCAAACGGCACGAACCCAAGAGCGAAAAACTGTTGCGTTACCGCGCGAACGCGCGCGCCGAGTCTCGGCCCGCGGGACGGCGATCCAAAATCACCCCGGCTTGTCCCAGCTCGGGAAATGATTCGCCAGCGATCACCACTTATGGTAGCAATTATGGTGTCCAGGAATGGTGGAATGGGAAATCCCGGTTGAAATAACGAATGCGCGTGACCTTCAATCACGGCGCCTTGGGGGAGGACCAAATGAAAATTCGGCTTGCAGCGCGTCTGCTGAGCGCGGCGCTGCTCTGCGCGGCCTTGGCCGCCTGCGCGTTCGACGAGCGCATCGCCGACCACGCCGTCAAGTACAACAAGACCGTCGAGGAAACGAACAACTCGCTCCTGCTCTTGAACATATTGCGCGCCAAAGACCGCAGCCCAATGCATTTCACGGCGTTCTCGCAACTGCGTGGCAAATTGACCCTCAAGTCAACCGGAAGCCTCGGCCTACAAATTCCCTTCGGCGGCGATGCAAGCAACACGTTTCCGCTGACTCCGAAACTTGAGCTCTCTCAGACTTCAAGCCCGAGTTTCGACCTCGCGATATTGGATAAACAAGAATTCATGAAAGGCATTTTGTCACCGGTCGAAAAATCGGTTTTGAAATTCTATTTGAACCAGAGATGGCCACCAGAATTATTGCTGTATCTATTTATCCATAAGGTCGACCGTGCCAAGCCGAAGCGATCACTGGTAAACGCGCCCAACCCATATCACAGTGTCGATTTCGAGAGATTTCAGAGATGGATCGAAGAAGTTGGGGACGAGATAGGGTTTGAGACCTCGAAGACCGGGCGACCGATTGGACCAAAACTAAAGCTGGATGAAACGTCCGCACTCAAACAATTTGTGGACGCGGAAAAGGCAGGGCTCCGCCTTGTCGGAATACCCGAGGACGAGCCTATACACTACCAATTGTGCAAAATTGAGAAATCTCTAGTTTTGTGTATTGGGAAGTGTCAGAAACCGGACACCGTTCAGGAAGATTGCGAAAAAGAAAACAAGACCGGCAGCACTCAGAAATCGGCCGCATCGGGTATGGATCCGGATGATGCCGATGACAAAGCTTCCTTCGTCAAAGACGGGAAGATTACGGCGCAAGCCCATTTAAGATCTGTTCAGGGAATCCTTTACTACCTTGGAGAAGTATTACGGTATCAGACAGAAAGTGATACTAAGATCCTAGTAAAATGTAGAGATGAAGAGGGGGAAAAAATTGATTGTAACGAAAAAGACAACGTGTTTACAAAAACAATTCTTTTTGACCTGACAACAAGGAAAGAAGAGGCGGATACGCCAATTATTGGCGTGGAGTATAACGGCCAATGGTATTATGTTCCAAAAGACAAGAAAGTCGGAAATATTAAAATTAATAGCAGAACCAAAACCGTGCTGGCGCTCGTGTTGCAACTGCTGGGGCTGCACAAATCAAGCAAAGAGCTGCCGACGACGACGGCGGTGGAAACGGTCGGCGGCGGTTCTTGAGAACATCGCGCTTGATCCTTCCGTGACCGAATTCGTCTGTTGGTAACGAATCTCTTGCGGTTTCGATCCCGGCTCGCGCCGTTGGCACGGGCGGCGCGTAGAGCCGGCCAAGCCGTTCAAGATGCCGGCGCTGTGACGGTGTTCCCGGACGGTTGGCGGCCGTGTTACCGGGCCAGGCTCGATTGGATGGCTGGGCGCTCTTGGCTCCGCTCGCGGAGCATCGGCAGGGTCTCGCGGGTGCGCCGCAACCTTTCAGGATCGAGTTCCACCACGGCTATGCCGGGTCGATCGGGGCCGGCGTCCGCCAGCATGCGGCCCTCGGGACCGTGCACGGCGCTGCGTCCGCAGTACTCCAACCCGTCGTGGGCGCCGACGAAGTTTGCGAACGCCACGTAGAAGGTATTTTCCAGGGCGCGCGCCGGGAAATAGACCGAACGCCGGTGATCGGACTCGCCGCGGGGGACCGCGCCCGACACCAGATAGGCGTCCGCACCCTCGCGGGCCAGCGCCCGCCCATGCTCCGGGAAGCTGGAGTCGTAACAGATGCCGAGGGCCAGGCGCCAGCCATCGACCTCGATCATGCATCCCGACGTCCCCGGGACGAACCAGTTCTGTTCGGGACCGCTGTGGTGTTGTTTGTCGTAGGTCGCGCAAATTTGGCCTTGCCGATCGACGACGATGGCGGAGAGTCCCCGCCCGCGCGCGTTGCGCAAGCTGCCGCCGACCACGGCGACGATCCGGTTTCGACGGCACGCCTCCCGGACCGGCTTCAGGCTTGGCCCGCCCGGATCGACGACGCAGCGCGCCGGGGCTTGGTCGAGCAGGCTCGAGGCATATCCGGGGAGCGACAGTTCCGGAAACACCAGCACCTCCACGCCGAGTGCGCCGGCCTCGTCGATCAGCCGCTCATGGGCGGCGGCGTTCGCGGAGATGTCTCCGGCGACGGCATCGAACTGGGCCGCCCCGACCCGTAGCGCCTTCCCTTGGTTTTCCAGTGTCATCCCGTGCCCCGCCGTCTTACCCCTAAGGTCCTCGATATTGACCCAGTGAGATCGCGCGCGCCAGCCCGCGAGCCGCATCCGGCTTAACTCTTCGCTCACGAAGTTCGGCTATTGGTAAACAATCTGTTACGGTCGTGCCTCCGGGCACGCCGAGCGGACACCCGGCGAGATCCGGCACCCCTTGTCGCGCGCGCGTGGACGTGCCAAATCCATGGGCAGCCAGGGGCGCCAGGCCCGACGTCCGGCGCAACCTCGCCGCCCGATAGAATCGTTCGCGAAAAGGTGACAGCCATGCAGACATCCGTGGTGATTGCGGGTTACGCCCGCTCCCCGTTCCACTTCGCCAAGAAGGGCGAACTCACCAAAGTCCGCCCCGACGAGATGGCGGCCCAGGTGGTGCGCGGCCTCTTGGACAAGACCGGCGTCGATGCGGCCGACATCGAGGACCTGATCGTCGGCTGCGCCTTTCCCGAGGGCGAGCAGGGCCTGAATGTGGCGCGCCTGATCGGCTTCCTCGCCGACCTGCCGCTGAGCGTCGCGGGCACCACGATCAACCGCTTTTGCGGCTCCTCCATGCAGGCGATCCACATGGCCGCCGGCGCGATCCAGATGGACGCCGGCCAGGCCTTCATCTGCGCCGGCGTCGAGTCCATGACTCGGGTGCCCCAGGGCGGGTTCAATCCGCTGCTCCACCCGGGCCTCGCGGACCGCTTCCCCCAGGCCTACATCTCCATGGGCGAGACCGCGGAGAACCTGGCCGACAAATACCAGATTTCGCGCACGCGCCAGGACGAGCTGGCGCTGACCAGTCACCAGCGCGCCGCGGCCGCACGCGCCGCCGGCAAGTTCGCGGGCGAGATCGTGCCGCTGCGCCTGGGCAACCACACGGTCGACGCCGATGGCTGCATCCGCCCGGACACCGACAGCGCGGCGCTCGCCGGGCTCAAGCCCGCCTTCAAGGTCGAGGGCAGCGTCACCGCCGGGACCTCCTCGCCACTGACCGACGGCGCCTCGGCGGTGTTGGTGACCACCGAGGACTACGCCAAGGCCCACGGCCTGGCGCCGTTGACCCGGTTGCGCTCGATCGCGGTCGCCGGATGCGCGCCGGAGATCATGGGCATCGGCCCGGTCGAAGCGACCAGGAAGGCGCTCGCCCGCGCCGGGGTCGAACTCGGCGACATCGACGTGATCGAGCTCAACGAGGCTTTCGCCGCCCAGGCGCTGGCCTGCGTCGACGAGCTCGGCCTGGATCTCGACAAGACCAACATCGACGGCGGCGCCCTCGCGCTCGGTCACCCCTTGGGGGCGACCGGCGCCCGGATCACCGGCAAGGCGGCCGAGATCATGCAGCGGGACGGCAAGGGTTTGGCGCTCGCCACCCAATGCATCGGCGGCGGCCAGGGCATCGCCACGGTCCTGGAAGCGGCCTGAGGGGCGGGCGGCGAGCATGGCCATCCACAAGGCGGCGGTGATCGGCGCTGGGGTCATGGGCTCCGGCATCGCGGCCCAGATCGCCAACGCCGGCGTGCCGGTGCTGCTGCTCGACGTGCCGACGACGAACGGCGGCGACCGCAGCGCGCTCGCCAGGGGCGCGATCCAGCGCATGCTCAAGACCGAGCCGGCGCCCTTCATGCACAAGGGTGCGGCCAAGCTGGTCGAGCCCGGCAATACCGAGGACGATCTCGCCCGCCTGGCCGAGGCCGACTGGATCATCGAGGTCGTGGTCGAGGACCTGGCGGTCAAGCGCGGGCTCTACGCCCGCATCGAGGAGCTGCGCAAGGACGGCTCCATCGTCTCGTCGAACACCTCGACCCTGCCGCTTTCCATGCTGGTCGAGGGTCAGCCCGAACGCTTCGCGCGGGATTTCCTGATCACCCATTTCTTCAACCCGCCGCGCTACATGCGCCTGCTCGAGCTGGTCGCCGGCGCGGCGACCCGGCCCGAGGCGCTGGCGGAGATCCAGGACTTTGCCGACCGGCGCCTGGGGAAAAGCTGCGTCCTCTGCAACGACACGCCGGGCTTCGTGGCCAACCGGATCGGCAATTTCTGGCTGCAGTGCGCGGTGAACGAGGCGCGCGACCATGGGCTGAGCGTCGAGGAGGCGGACGCGGTCATGTCGCGCCCGGTCGGCATCCCCAAGACCGGCGTCTTCGGCCTGCTCGACCTGGTCGGACTCGATCTGATCCCCAAGGTCGACGCCAACCTGGCCGCCGCCCTGCCCGAGGGCGACGCCTACCACGGCGTCCGCCGCGACTGGGCCCTGCTCGATCGCCTGATCGCCGAGGGCTACACCGGGCGCAAGGGCAAGGGCGGCTTCTACCGCCTCGACAAGAGCGCCGGCAAACGGGTCAAGCAGGCGCTGAATTTGGAGACCGGCGACTACGCGCCCGCCGGCAAGGCGGTGCTGGAAAGCCTGAGCGCCAGCAAGGCCGGCGGCCTCAAGGCGCTGGTCGCCCACCAGGACCGCGGCGGGCGCTTCGCCTGGGCGGTGCTGTCCCAGACGCTGGCCTACGCCGCGACCCACGTGCCCGAGACCACCGGCGCGATTCACGACGTCGACCGCGCGCTCAAGTTCGGCTACGCCTGGAAGTTCGGCCCCTTCGAGCTGATCGACAAGCTGGGCGCCGCGGACTTCGCGGCACGCCTGACCGAAGCAGGCCAGGCGGTGCCGCCGCTGCTCGCCACGGCGGCCGAGGCCGGCGGCTTCTACCGCACCGAGGGCGGGCGCCTGCAATACTTGAGCGTGGACGGTGCCTACCTCGACGTGCCGCGCCCCGAGGGCGTGCTGCTGCTCGAGGACATCAAGCGCGCCGGCGAACCGCTGATCAGGAACGGCTCGGCCAGCCTGTGGGACATCGGCGACGGCGTCGCCTGCCTCGAGATCCATACCAAGCTCAATGCCATCGACCCGGACGTGCTGACCATCGTCGAGAAGGCGATCGCGATAGTGGCGGCCGACCACAAGGCGCTGGTGATCTACAACGAGGGTTCCAACTTCTCCGCCGGGGCCAACGTCGGCCTGGCGCTGTTCGCCGCCAACACGGCGCTGTGGCCGATGATCGAGGGCCTGATCGAGCAGGGCCAGAAGGCCTACCGCAAGCTCAAGCACGCGCCCTTCCCGGTGGTCGCCGCGCCCTCGGGCCTGGCGCTCGGCGGCGGCTGCGAAATCCTGCTCCATTCCGACGCGGTCCAGGCCCATACGGAGAGCTATATCGGCCTGGTCGAGGCCGGTGTCGGCCTGGTCCCGGGCTGGGGCGGCTGCACCGAGCTGTTGACCCGCCTGGCCGCCGACCCCAAGCGCCCCAAGGGGCCGATGCCCCCGGTGGTCGAGGCCTTCGACACCATCGGCACGGCCAAGGTCGCTAAATCCGCCTTCGAGGCGCGCGAACTCGGCTTCCTGCGCGAGGGAGACGGCATCACCTTCAACCGCGATCGCCTGCTCGCCGAGGCCAAAGCCAAGGCGCTGGAGCTGGCCGAGGACTATGCGCCGCCCGAGCCGGTCGAACTCACCCTGCCCGGTCCCGCCGCCGGGGCCGCGCTCCGCTTCGCACTCAAGGACCTGCGCCTGAAGGGGGCCGCAACCGAGCACGACATGGTGGTGGCCGGCCACCTGGCCGAGGTGCTGAGCGGCGGCGCGGCGGCCGACGTGACCGAGCCGATGGCGCCCGAGGCGGTACTGGCGCTCGAGCGCAAGGCCTTCATGACGCTGATCAAGACCGAGCCGACCCTGGCGCGGATCGAACACACCCTGGAAACCGGCAAGCCGCTCCGGAACTGAAAAGCGAGTGCTGAGACCATGGTCACCTACGCCGCGCCGCTGGACGATATCCGCTTCTGTCTGACCGAGCTGTTCGACTACGAGGGCCGGGTCACGTCGCTGCCCGGCTTCGAGGATGCGACGCCCGAGTTGGTCGATGCCGTGCTCGAGGAGGCGGCCAAGTTCTGCGTCAACGAGCTCCTGCCGCTCAACCGTTCGGGCGACGAGGAGGGCTGCAGTTTCGAGAACGGCGTGGTGCGCACACCGGCCGGCTTCAAGGAAGCCTACCGGGCCTTCGCCGAGGGCGGCTGGCCCGGGCTCGCCTGCGACCCCGCCTACGGCGGCCAGGGCCTGCCCCAGACCCTGCAGTACATCCTCGAGGAGATGATCTGCGCGACCAATCTCAGCTTCGGGATCTACCCGGGCCTGACCCACGGCGCCTACAACGCCCTGGCGCGCTACGCCTCCGCGGAGATCAAGGCGCGTTTCCTGCCCAAGATGGCCGAGGGTACCTGGGCCGGGTCGATGTGCCTGACCGAGTCACACTGCGGCACCGATTTGGGCCTGATTCGCACCAAGGCGGTGCCCAACGGCGCCCCCGGGGGCGCCACCGGGCCCGACGGCAAGCCGGCCTACAGGATCACCGGCACCAAGATCTTCATCTCCGGCGGCGAGCAGGACCTGACCGAGAACATCCTGCACCTGGTGCTGGCCAAGCTGCCCGACGCACCGCCCGGCAGCCGCGGCATCTCGTTGTTCCTGGTGCCCAAGATTTCGGTCAAGGCCGACGGCTCGCTCGGCCCGCGCAACGGCGTCAGTTGCGGCTCGATCGAGGCCAAGATGGGCATCCACGCGGCCTCGACCTGCGTCATCAACTTCGAGGACGCCGAGGGCTATCTGGTCGGCGAGGCCCACGGCGGCATGCGCGCCATGTTCGAGATGATGAACAACGCGCGCCTCGGCGTCGGAATCCAGGGTCTGGGCCTGGCCGAGACCGCCTACCAGTCGGCGGTCGCCTACGCCAAGGATCGGCTTCAGGGCCGCGCGCTCTCGGGCGCCAAGCATCCGGACCAGGCGGCGGACCCGATCCTGGTGCACCCGGACGTGCGCAAGAACCTGCTGACCATGCGCGCCACCATCGAGGGCTGCCGCGCACTCGGCATCTGGATCGCGACCGAGGTCGACGTCGCCGAGAAACACCCCGACGAAGCGGTGCGTCAGGCGGCCGATGACCTGGTCGGCCTGCTGACCCCGATCATCAAGGCCTACTTCTCCGATATGGGCTTCGAGGCCACCAACCTGGGCATGCAGGTATTCGGCGGCCACGGCTACATCCGCGAGCACGGCATGGAGCAACTGGTGCGCGACGCGCGCATCGCCCAGCTCTACGAGGGCACCAACGGCATCCAGGCGCTCGATCTGGTCGGGCGCAAGCTGCCGCGCCACATGGGCCGCGCCCTCCGCCGCTTCTTCCATCCGGTGCTCGGCTTCATCGAGGACAACCAGGCCGAGGCCGAGCTGGCCGAGTTCGTGCTCCCGCTCGCCAAGGCCTTCGGCCGCCTGCAGCAGGCGACCGCCTGGATCGCCCAGCAGAGTCTCAAGGACCCCGAGGAGGCGGGCGCGGCGGCGACCGACTATCTGCGCCTGTTCGCGCTGACCGCGCTGGCCTACCTCTGGGCGCGCACCGCCAAGGTGGTGCTCGACAAGCCGCAAGACCAGCGCCAGGCCTTCCACCAGGCCAAGCTGGCGACCGCGCGCTTCTACATGGCCCGGGTGCTGCCCCAGACCTCGAGCCTGTTCGCCGCCATCAACGCCGGCGCCAAGCCGATCATGGCGGTCGAGGAGGACTGGTTCTAAGGCGGTTCCAGCGCCGCCGCGCTGGCCTCTAGGTTCGCGCTTGCGTTTCGCGTAATATAGGTCGGCCCAAGGGAGAATCGGACACTCGCCCGTCGGGGAGGGTCACAATGGAGCGCAAGCTTGCCGCGATCCTGGCCACCGACGTGGTCGGCTACAGCCGCCTCATGGAGATCGATGAAGCGGACACCTTGGTTGCGCTCAAGGCGCACCGCGCGGAGCTGATCGACCTTAAAATCGCCGAACACCACGGCCGCACCATCAAGCTGATGGGCGACGGGTCGCTGGTCGAGTTCGCCAGCGTGGTCGATGCCGTCGCTTGCGCGGTCGCCATCCAAGAGGGCATGAGCGCACGCAACGAAGGCGTGCCTGAGGACCGCCGGATCGATTTCCGCATCGGCGTCCACCTGGGCGATGTCATGGTCGAGGACGACGACCTCTACGGCGACGGGGTCAACGTCGCCGCGCGCCTCGAAGGCCTGGCCGCGCCCGGCGGGGTCTGCATCTCGCAACAGGCCTTCGACCAGGTCGAGACCAAGCTGGACCTGGTTTTTGAGGACCTGGGCGAGCAGCAGGTCAAGAACATCGCCCGGCCGGTGCGGACGTATCGCATTCTGTTGGATGGCGAGGCGCCGCCCGGCGTCCAGCGACCGAAAACCCGCAGACTGAACGCCGGACAACTGATCGGGTCCGCCGCCGTCGTGGTGCTGGTTATCGCGGGTCTCGCGCTCGGCTGGTGGCAGCCCTGGAAGCCCGACGTGGAACCGGCTTCGATCGAGCGCATGGCCTATCCGCTGCCCGAAAAGCCCTCGATCGCGGTGCTGGCCTTCGATAATCTGAGTGGCGATCCGGCGCAGGACTACTTCGCCGACGGGATTACAGAAAGTATCATCACGGAATTGTCGCGATTCCGTAATCTCTTTGTCGTCGCCCGCAACTCCACCTTCATTTACAAAGGCAAGGCCGTGGAGGTCCAGCAGGTGGCCGAAGACTTCGGCGTGCAGTACGTTCTCGAGGGCAGTGTGCAGCGATCCAAGGACCGCGTAAGAATCAACGTTCAGCTCATCGACGCGATTACGGGATGGCACCTGTGGGCCGAGCGCTACGACAGGGAGTTGAACGACCTTTTCGCTGTGCAGGATGAGGTCACGCGACAGATCGTTGCTACACTGGCCACCCAAGAGGGGCGCTTGGCGAAGGCGTGGCAGGAACGAACTGCGCGAAAGGGCACGGTGAGCCTGAAGGCTTATGACCTCGATCTGCGCGGGGTGGTGGTTCAGGGGGGCTTTACGAAAGAGGCTTTCGCAAGCGCGGAGGAGCTATTCGAAAAGGCCATTGCTGCCGATCCCGAGTACGCTCGGCCCTATGCCAACCTCGCCATGAACCTGGTGTGGCAGGTCTATTCCAAATTTGCTCCCGAAGAGGCCTTGGGGCGCGCGGTTGATCTTGCCAAGGAGGCCATATCCCGCGACGACGCGGAGGCATGGGGCCATTGGGCGCTAGGCGCTGCCTATTTAAAGCTCGGGGCTCACGAACAGGCCGTTGCCGAATATGAGAGGGCCCTCGAGATCAATCCCAACGACGCCGACGTGCTCGCGGAGACTTCGTTTGCCCTCGCGTGGGTGGGAAGGGCGGAGGAAGGCATCGAGAACGCAAGAACAGCGATGCGCCTCAATCCCCGTCATCCCGATTGGTATCTCTGGGGTTTAGGCGTCGCCTACTACGACGCGCGAAGGTACGCGGAGGCAGTCGCCACGCTAGAGAGCAGAAAGCAGCCTAACCTCAAGAGCAATTTGTATCTTGCCGCCGCCTATGCCCAAGTGGGCCGGCAGGAACAGGCGCAAGCAACAGTCCAAAAGATTTTAGACGAAAATCCCGAGTCCTCTATTGAACTCTATGGAAGGGCACAGCCGTACAAGAACGAGACAGACTTAAGTCACTATATCGACGGCCTGCGCAAGGCCGGCATCCCGGAGAATCCGCCACTCGCTCTCCCCGACAAGCCCTCGATCGCCGTCCTGCCGTTCGACAACATGAGCAACGATCCCGAGCAAGAGTACTTCGCGGACGGCATGACCGACGACTTGATCACCGACCTAGCGAAAATCTCCGGGCTCTTGGTCATCGCGCGCAACTCGACCTTCGCTTACAAAGGCCAGTCGCCCGACGTGCGCGAGGTAGCCCGCAAGCTCGGGGTCCGCTACGTGGTAGAGGGCAGCGTGCGCAAGGCCGGCGGGCGCATCCGCATCAACGCCCAGCTGATCGATGCCGAGACCGGCACCCACCTTTGGGCGGAACGCTACGACCGTGACGCGACCGACGTCTTCGACCTTCAGGACGAAGTCCGGGCGCGAATCGTCGCCGCTCTTCGGGTAAAGCTGACGCCGACGGAGGAAGTCCGGCTGGCACACCAATTGACCGACAATGCGGAAGCTTACGACTACTATATTCGCGGCCTGCAGCAGGAGAGTTTTTTCACCCGGGAGGGCAACCTGGAATCACTGCGCCTGTTCGAACGAGCCCTCGAGCTGGATCCCACTTTCGCCGCCGCTATGGGAAGACTTGCCACGGCTCATACGCTCGCGGCCGAGACAGGATGGAGCTCAACACCCGAGGAATCATTAGAAACAGCTCGTCTCCTGGCCGAGAACGCCGTCGCGCTGGACGACAAACTCCCGCAGGCCCATTGGGCAGTGGCCCGAGTCTATTCCCGCAAGCGGCTTTTCGACGGCGATCGCGCCATCGCCAGCCTGCGAAAGGCGATCGCCCTCGACCCCAACTACGCCAACGGCCATGCTTTTCTCGCCACTGTCCTGGTTTTTGTTGGGCGTGCCGAGGAGGCGCTGGGTCACGTCGAAACCGCCATGCGCCTCAATCCCCATTTTCCGTTTTGGTATTACTATGCCCTTGGCGCGAGCCAGTTCATGCTGACCCGCTACGACGCGGCGATCGAAAGTCTCCAGAAGGCGATCGAGCGTAACCCGGCCTGGACCTCGACCCACCGCATTCTCGTCGCCGCCTACGGCCAACTCGGCATGATCGACGACGCGGAGTGGGAGATGGAGGAATTGAGGATGCTGGGATTCGAACCGACGCTCAAAAATTGGAGGTCGAGAATACAAATTCAGGACCCTGCCTATCTCGCCCGTTATTTCGACGGCCTGCGCAAGGCCGGTGTGCCGGAGTGATTGGACTTGACTGCCCGTATCATTCCGCTAGGTCTCCGCCCCCGGCTGGCGTAACATCCCGAATGCGGGCAAGTGCAAAACCAGGCAGGGAGCCATGCTGAGCGAGGACCAGATCCGGCAGTTTCGCGAGGACGGCTATGTCATCGCGCGCGGGCTGTTGGACGCGGCCGGCGTCGCGGCGCTGACCGGCGAGCTCGATGCCTGGATCGAGGAGTCCCGCACCCAGACCGCCAACTACGGCGAGACCATGGACGGCAAGGCCCGCTTCGATTTGGAGGCGGGCCACACGGCGGAGCAGCCGAGACTGCGCCGGGTCGCCAACCCGGTCGATATCTCGGCGGCCTACCGACGGGCGCTGTTCGACGGGCCGATCCCCGACCGGGTCGCCGAGCTGATCGGCCCGGACGTGAAGTTCCACCACTGCAAACTCAACATCAAGCTGCCGGGCATGGCGACCCGGGTCGAGTACCACCAGGACCACGCCTACGACCCGCACACCAATTGCGACATGTTGGCCATGCTGCTGCTGCTCGACGACATGAACCAGGCCAACGGCTGCCTGCGCGTGGTGCCCGGCTCGCACCGCGAGCGCTACAGCCACTACCGCGACGGCAGGTTCGTGGGCGCCATCGACCCGGCGCTGGACGGGGATTTCGAGGCCCGCTCGGTGCCGATCGAGGGCCGACGTGGCGACGCCTGCCTGCTGCACACCTGGACCGTGCACGGCGGCGGGCCGAACCGCTCGGACCGGCCGCGCCGGCTGTTGCTCTGTGACTACGCGGCCGCCGACGCCTATCCCCTGACCGCCCCGGCCGTGCCCTCGCCGCACAGCGGCCGCATCGTGCGCGGCAAGCCGGCACGAAAGATCCGGCTGGTGGCCGACAGCATCGAGCTGCCCCAGGCCTACCAGGACGACTCCTTCTTCGGATTGCAGGGCCAGGCGACGGCGTCGGCGGACGGAAAGCAGAAGCCGGAAGCCGGCTGACCGTCTTCGGTTATTCCTCGAGCAGGGCTGCGACCTTCATGGCGATGCCCATGGAGCCCTCGATCTTCAGCTTGCCGAGGGTATAGGCCATCATCGGATTGAGCGTGCCGTCGATCAACTTGGCCAAGTCGTCCGCCGAAATCCGGATCGTGCAGTCGGCGCCGTCCGGCTGGTCGGACAGGGTGGGCGGCGCCCCGGTGGCGTCGATCGCGATCGCGCCCTCCGTGCCCAAATCGAAGGCGACCTTGGCGCCGAGCCCGGCGAAGGCGGCGAGGTTCGATTCCAGCGCTTGGGCGATCTTTTCGACAGTCATGCGGCGCAGTCCCCATCTTTGATGCCGCGATCGTCGTCGCGATCGTCGTCGCGATCGTTATCGTCTGGCGCCGCCACCGCCAGCGCCGAGCGGGCTTCGGCGGCCCGGGCTTCCCGTTCGGCCAGGCGCTGCTTCTCCTCCTCGACCAGTTGACGGCGCAGCGGCTTGCCGACCAGGGTCTTGGGGATCTCTTCGCGGAACTCCACCTTGCGCGGAATCTCGAAGGGGGCCAGCTTGTCCTTGAGGAAGCCGCGCAGCTCGGTCCCGGTCAGGGTGACGCCCTCGGCCAGCCTGATGAAGGCCTTGACCACCTCGCCGCGGTGCCGGTCCGGCACGCCGCAGACCGCGACCTCGGCCACCGCCGGGTGCTGGTAGATGGCTTCCTCGACCATGCGCGGGTAGACGTTGAAGCCGGCGGTGATGATCAGGTCCTTGATGCGGTCGACGATGTGGAGGTAGCCGTCCGGGTCCAGGTAACCGAGGTCGCCGGTGCGCAGGCGGCCATCGCGCAACGCCTCCCGGGTCTCCTCGGGCCGGTTCCAGAATCCGGCCATGACCTGCGGTCCCGTGACGCAGATCTCGCCGGTCTCCCCAAGCGGCAGGACCCGCTCCGGGCCTTCGGTCGAGACGATCTCCACCAGGGTGCCGGGCAGCGGCAAGCCGGCCGAATTCGCCGGGCCCTCGCCATGGAAGGGATTGATGGTGACCACCGGCCCGGCCTCGGTCAGGCCGTAGCCCTCGACCAGAGAGCAACCGGTTACCGCTTCGAACTTGGTCTTGATCGCCAGCGGCAGCGGGGCGCCGCCGGAAATGCAGAACTTCAGGCTCGACAGGTCGTAGTTGTCCAGTTCCTTGTGCTCGTTGATCGCCGAATAGATGGTCGGCACGCCGAGGAACACGCTCGGCTTCTCCCGGTCGATCGCGGCCAGGGTCTCGGCGACCTTGAAGCGCGGCAGCAGCAGGATCTCCGAGCCCTGGGCGAGCGCGACATTCATGACCCCGGTCATACCGAAGACGTGGAACAGCGGCAGGACCGCGAGCACCCGCTCCTGGCCACTGCTGACGGCGCCCGACCAGGACCGGACTTGCACCGTGTTGGCGGTGATGTTGGCGTGGGTCAGAAGCGCCGCTTTCGGCGAACCGGTGGTGCCGCCGGTGTACTGCATGACCGCGACGTCCCGTTCCGGGTCGATCTCGACCGCGGCGGGGATGCCGTCGTTGTCGATCAGTTTGCTGAACCGGGTATGGGCGGCGTCATTCGGGGTGACCGCGACCTCGCGCCGCTTGAACAGCATGAACAACGCCCGCTTGGTGAAGGGCAGGGCCCGCCCCATGCCGCAGACCACCAGCTTCTCCAAACAAGTGTCCTCGAGCCGGCGCGCGACCTTGGGATAGAGCGTGTTCAGGTTCATGGTGACCATGATCCGCGCGCCCGAATCCTCGATCTGGCGTGCGATCTCGGGCTCGGCGTAGAGCGGGTTGAAGTTGACCACCGTGCCGCCGGCCTTGAGCACCGCGTAGTAGCAGATCACGTAGTAGGCCGAGTTGGGCAGGAACAGCCCGACCGCCACGCCCTTGGTCACGCCCAGTTCCTGGAAGCCCTTGGCCGCCCGGGCCACCAACTCGCCGACTTCGGTGTAGCTATAACGCTTGCCCAGGAACTCGAGGCAGGGGCTGTCCGGCCAGGCGGTCACCGCCGCGTCCAG
>SMUY01129756.1_pt1 | contig 14822 bp, 13 predicted proteins | sample 2456441 | NCBI WGS metagenome assembly SMUY01 (sample SAMN11095931, study PRJNA526329) | marine sediment metagenome | biome: Marine sediment; feature: Surficial sediment; material: Deep marine sediment; isolation source: Hadal surficial sediment | place: Pacific Ocean | collected 2014-11 | depth...
TCCCCTCGCCGGCCGGCTCCAGGATCAGGGTCACGACGCAATAAAATTAATCGAACAGTGTGTAGAGATTATCGAGAAGCACAACTATTCGAGCAAGGTGATGTTCTCTTCGGTCCGTCATCCCGAACATGTTCGCCAGGCATTACTCACAGGCGCGCATGTCTGCACCGTGCCCTTCGGAGTTATGAACCATCTTTGCGACAATTCGCTGACCGCTCTCGGCACGGCACAGTTCCGAGAGCACACTCAACTGATGACGATCAGGGTTGGCGAGCTCGTTCGGTCTCAGAATCCCATTTGTGAGTCGTCCGAGACATTGACGACGGCTATGGTGAAAATGACCGAGTCGCGTCTCGGTACCGTCACTCTCGTTGATAGAGACGGTAATGTTGTGGGCATATTCACCGACGGTGACTTGCGCCGTAGCTTGCAAGAAAACGGGCACGATATTCTGGATGAGACCTTAGCGAAAATCGGCTTCTCGGAAAGCCCTGTGACGATAGGTCAGGACGCGTTGCTGAATGAAGCTGTGAAGCTTTTTAAGGAATTTGAAGTCGACAGCATCATCGTCGTCGACGGTGATAAGCCAGCAGGGGTGTTGGATATACAGGACCTCGTAAAACTCGGACTTCTTGGTCAAGAACATCTCTAATTACGAAGCCAATCTAAATGACACTGGACCGGCGGCCCGATTTGCGAAGCTGGGCGGGACATTTCTGACTGACGCTACCACGCTATCGAAACGCCTCGGGGCCGTTCGTGCGCTCGTATTCGATTGGGATGGAGTCTTTAACGAAGGGGCCAAGCGGCAGGGTACTGACAGCGGTTTCAGCGAAGCAGACTCCATGGGAACGAATATGTTGCGCTATGGGCTTTGGCGGCGTGACGGGGCGCTACCGGTCACAGCGATCATTACCGGACAGAACAACCCTACCGCTGAGAGTTTCGCCAAGCGAGAGCATTTTCACGTTCTTTATTCAGATGTCGGAGACAAAGGCGACATGATCGATCAGTTCTGTGCCACCTACGAGTTGGAACGAATTCAAATCGCGTGCGTCTTCGATGACATCAACGATCTAGGTATGGCTGCCGAGTGTGGTATTCGATTCCTGGTGCGGCGCGACTCGAGCCCGTTGTTGCAGGAGTATGTGGTGCGTAACGAGTGTTGTGACTACATTACCGCGGCCGAGGGAGGCCGCTATGCGGTCCGCGAGATCGCGGAACTCGCGCTCGGTGTGATGGGGGATTTCGATGCCGTCATCCGCTCTCGAGCGGCTCACGATGACGACTACGAGCAGTACTTCTCTGCCCGTCAGGCGGTAGAAACACAGCTCGTGAGGCGTTCGGTAGCTTAAGTCACGAATCTTCAGCCATGACTATCTGGTCAGTCGTCGTCTACTTTCTTCTGCCGTTTGTGCTCTTTAATTTGCTTTGGCGCGGTATTCGTTACCCCGCTTATTGGCTCCGCTGGCCCGAGCGATTCGGTTACGTGGAGTCGATGCAAGGTCAGCGGGTCATCTGGGTGCACGCGGTGTCGGTTGGGGAGGTGCGCTCGGCGGCCGAGTTGGTTAACGAACTGGCCGACCGCTATCCTCGCCATCGTGTACTTGTAACGACCATGACGCCGACAGGTTCCAGGCAGGTACAGGAGTTGTTCGGCGGCCGCGTCCGTCATGCGTACGTGCCTTATGATCTCCCTGGCTCGGTCCGTCGCTTTATGACGAGAGTTGCTCCGGAACTTGCGGTCATTGCGGAGACCGAGTTCTGGCCCAATCTGTTCAAGGCTTGCCAAGATCGAGGAATTCCGCTGTTTCTCGTGAACGTGCGACTCTCTCAGGAATCCTTGCGGGGCTATTTACGTGTTCCGCGAACGGCGCGAGCCATGTTAGAGCGAGCTACTCTGATCTGCGCCCAAACCAACGCCGACGCGCAGCGACTGCAGAGCCTCGGAGTCGCGCAACCCCGTGTCGAGGTCACCGGCAACCTGAAGTTTGACGCACCGTTAGCGGCGTCGCTGCTGGCGGAAGGGGCGACGCTTCGGCAGCAATGGGGAGCAGACCGCCCGATATTGATTGCGGCCAGCACTCACGGCGGGGAGGAGAAAAAAGTGCTTGCTGCCTACAAGACGCTGCGAAAGGTCTACACGAATTTGCTGCTTGTCCTGGTGCCGCGACATCCCGAGCGGTTCAACGCGGTGGCCCGCCTGTGTCGGCGAAGCGGTGTACGGGTGGCGCTCCGCAGCAGACATCGAGGTGTTCTACCGGCCGAGATAGGAATTTTGGTCGGGGACACGATGGGCGAGCTCCAAAGACTTTACGCCGCCTCGGATATTGCTTTCGTTGGCGGGAGTCTCGTGACAGTGGGTGGGCACAACTTACTTGAGCCCTGCGCGGTCGGCGTGCCGGTCATCTTCGGACCCCATATGTTTCATTTTGCGGAAATCAGTACGATGGTCCTGGAGCGGGGTGCAGGTCGCCAGGTGCACGATGAGGCTGGTCTCGCGGAGACGGTCGCGCTATATCTGGAGCAACCGGAACTGCGCAGGGCTACTGGCGAAGCAGCGCAGAAGCTCGTGGCGGAGAATCGTGGTGCCGTCGAGCGAACTCTGCAGCTGATGTCCGACTCCCTGCGATGGACGCGGCCTGAGTTGGATACATCGAACTCCGTATTCGTTCTTCGTGATTAACTAGCCTGGTGCTATTGGTGACCCGATAACCTACAGCAACCCCCGTCAGCTCCGCGGTCAATTCCGATGAAGGGGCCAAAGTTCGGCGCATTGGCTCTCCTGAGTCTAGGCAGTATCGCTGCCGCTCAACGAGCTTATGGCTTCGGTCCGGACGGTCACCGCATCGCCGGACTGGTGGCAGAAACCTATCTATGTGAAGAAGCGAGGCTGGAGATCGGCCGCTTAGATGAGGGCGACGGCCTGGCGGAACTCGGGTTATGGGCTGACCGGATCCGCACGCGACCGCCGTGGGATGACTCTGGGCCATGGCACTACGTCAATATTGCCGATGACGATTCATTCGACGACTATCGATCTCCGCCGGAGGGGGACGCCCTGTGGGCGATCGCGCACTTTCACTCGCGTCTGCGTGACGAGAATCTCACCCAGGAACGGCGAAGTGAAGCCTTGAAATTTCTCGTACATTTCATTGTCGACCTGCACCAGCCACTGCACGTCGGACGTCGGGTAGATCGCGGCGGCACCAGTACAGAGGTCTTTCTCGGCGACGAGCGAACCAACCTGCATCGATTCTGGGATACGGATGCGATTCGCGAAGACGAACTGCCGGCTGCACGCTATGCACGCAATATCATGCCCATGGTGATGTTACTGGCCGCCAGGCACCAGCCGAGCCCACCCCGCCAATGGGCGGCGGAAGGGCTGTCGCTCAGGACCATTATTTATGCATTCGATCCGGAGACGCGCCGGCTCGACGAGGATTATCTGCAGACCGCGAGCGATCTAGTGAAGTTGCGCTTGATTCAGGCAGGGTTGCGCTTAGCTGATCAACTTAACGAAATATTCTGTCCCGCAAGCACCTCACTCAGTCCGTAACGCTTCCAATGGCTCCAGTGCAGCCGCACGGTGCGCCGGAAGGACGCCTGCGATCAAGCCGATGATTACCGCGATAGTCTCGGCAAGCACCACATAGACCGGCGCGATTTGAGCCGGCATCGCAGGAATGGTCAGATTAACAACTGCAACGATACCCAAGCCGACGAGCAGGCCTGCGATACCGCCTAATCCCGCGAGCAGGACGGCCTCGCCGAGGAATAGTTGCAAGATTCGACGCCGCTTTGCGCCTATCGCACGCAGTAGTCCGATCTCCGGGGTACGCTCACGTACTGCGATCGTCATGATCGTGAATATGCCGACGCCGCCAACTAGCAGGGAGATGCCGCCCAGCACGGCGATTCCAAAGGTCAAGACACCGATGATGGACCCCAGCACGTCCAGCATCTGTTGCTGGTCGATGATCGTAAAATCTTCGCCACCGTGGCGTGCGAGCAGAATCCGCTTGATGCCAGCGATGACTTCATCGACAGGTGCGCGCTCATCATAGAGAATATCGATCTCGTGCAGGCCCTCGCGGTTGAATAAAGCGAGGCCACTGGCGGCGGGTATATAAACGGTGTCATCGAGGTCGATACCCAGCATATCGCCCTTGGGTTCCATCACGCCGACTACCCTGTAACGATCGCCGCCGATTCGAATTCTGTCATTAAGCGGATTCGCTGAGCCGTACAGCTCCGAGTACACGCGCGCACCCAGGACAGCGACGGCGCGAGGCCTCTCCAAATCGTCGTTAGGCAGAAAACTGCCGCGAGAAACGTGAAACTTAAACGCCTGATCAAACTGGGGACCTACGGCAAAAACATTAACCGTGCGTTCTCGGCCGCGCGCCTTGACCGATGCGGCACCGGAGACAGCGGGAACGGAATGCAGCACATAGGGGGCCCGTTTTAACGCCTCCGCATCCTGCAGGCTCAACGGCCGGACCGAGTTCAACACGCCGGCGGAGATGCCGAATGTGCTCGCTTTACCAGGCTGTACCGCGATCGTGTTGGTACCGAACTGAGTGAATTGCTCGACGATGTATAGATTGATCCCTGCGCCGATCGATGTCAGCAAAACGACCGCTGTAACGCCAATACCGAGTCCCAAAGCTGTCAAGGCGCTACGCATGCGCTGCGCCAGCACCGATTGGGCGGTAAAACGAATGACGTCCCTGAGTAACATTTGTTAGCGACCCGCGAGCGCGAGCACCGCATCCAGACGCGCGGCTCTGCGAGCCGGCAGAATACTGAATAACAGCCCGCTGGTGACCGCGACCCCCACAGCTGCCACCATCGCCCAGGTCGGCGCGCTAAAATCGAGGATCGGAAACACGGTCCCCAGCAATCTTGTTCCGGCGTTGCCCAGGATTAGACCCAACAGCGCGCCGAACAAGGACAGGAATACCGCCTCAGCAAGAAACAGCGCGACGATATGACGTTCCTTAGCACCCAACGCTTTGAGCAAGCCGATCTCCTTCGTCCGCTGGCTGACGGCCACGAGCATTACATTCATGATCAGCACGCCCGCGACGACCAGGCTGATGGCGGCGATGCCGGCCAGACCCATCGTGATCATGTCGAAGATCGACTCGAATGTGGCGAGCACCGCATCCTGCGTGACGACGGTTATATCTTCCTCGCCTTGATGCCGGGCTTTGATGATCTCGATGATATCGCGTCGCGCGGCGTCCATAGAATCTTGGCTGACCGCTTCTGTCAGGATTCGGAAAACGCCGGGTGCGTTGAACAGTTGCTGCGCGCTGGCGATCGGGAGGATAACCAACTCGTCGGTATCGAACGGGCCGGTAATGCCGCCCTGAGTCAACACGCCTATCACCCTGCAGCGCGTGTCGCCGATTCGTAGCCACTGTCCGAGCGGATTCGTATTGTCGAAAAACTCATCACGGACCACACTGCCCATCACGCACACGGGCGTGGCGATGTCCATATCGATGTCAGGAAGGAAACGACCAAGCTGCATCGTCCAATGTTGAACATCCAGCATTTCGGTCGTCGTACCGAGGACAGTAATTTCTCTCTCCCGCGCGCGCCAGGACGCGTTGCCGCTGCCGACGATGATGGGCGCGACCTGCGCGATGTGTGCGCTGCGTTCTATGGCCATCGCGTCTTCCAGCGTTAGATCACGGGCTGTCGCGCCGATAATCGTGCCGGTTCCGCCGGCGCCGGCGGTTTCCGCTTTACCAGGCAGCACCACGATCAAATGAGTGCCCAACGCGGCGAACTCTCCGGTGACGTAGCGGCGCGCTCCCTCACCCACCCCGGTCAGCAGCACCACGGCAGCGACACCGATCGAAACCGCCAACAGCAGCATCGTGGTTCGCAGCGGGTAACGGTGAATCGACTGGAAGGCCAAGCGAGCGGTATCGACGGGTCTCATCGCGATAATCTGCCGTCATCCGTGACGATCTTCCCGTCCCGGAGCGATATATGCCGCTGAGCCCGTCGACCGATATCGGGGTCGTGGGTAACAACCATCAGACTGATTCCGTTCCGGTTCAACTGCTCGATGAGTTCGATGACGTCTTCACTGGACCGCGAGTCCAGATTGCCGGTCGGCTCATCGGCCAGCAATAGCCCGGGATTCATTACTATGGCGCGACCGATCGCAACGCGTTGACGTTCGCCGCCGGACAGTTGATCCGGTCGATGATCCAGCCGGGTAGCGAGTCCGACCGAGTCGAGCACTTCGCGCGCTCGATCCCGGCGTGCGGCGACCGGCGCACCCGCGAGCAGCAGCGGTAACTCCACGTTCTCGAGTGCGCTCAGGCGCGGAATCAAGTGGAAGGCTTGAAAGATAAAGCCGATATGCTGCTGCCGCTGCTCGGCCAGTGCGTTGTCATCCAGACTGGAAACATCGGCGCCGTTGAGCCAATAGGTGCCAAGATTCGGCCTGTCCAGGAGGCCGAGGATATTCAACAGTGTGGATTTGCCGGAGCCTGATGGACCCATGATCGAAATGTATTCGCCGGGCTTGATCTCGAGATCGACATGATCCAGAGCGTGTACGACCTGGTCGCCTACCTGAAAGTCGCGGCAGATGTTCTCTAGCCGCATCATCGGTCAGTCGGACCGAGCGGCAGCACCATCCTCGATGCCTTCACGATCAATGGAGCTGACTATGCGTTCGCCGGCGCTCAGGCCCCGGGTAATGGCGGTGTACTCCCAGTTTGAGATGCCGGGCTCGATCTCGCGAAGCTCGAGTCGGCCGGTAGCCTCGTCATAGACGTAGACCTGGTTCCCATCAACGATCACGGAGGTTGGTACACGAACGACATCGTCTTCGCTGGCGAGAAGAATTTCTACGTCAGCGCTGTAGCCGGGCAGCAATGCGGCCTTGTCCGGGTCATCGATCTCCGCCTCGATTTCGACAGTGCGCGCCTGTTTCTCGATATCCAGCACATAGGGCGCCACACGCCGCACATGCCCAGAAAAAGTTCTGTCCGAAAATGCGTCCAAGCTGATACGCGCAGGCAAGCCTTCGCGCACGGCTGGGGCGTCCACCTCGTCGATTGGCGCGCTGATGTAGAGACAGCTCGAGTCGATCAAATCGACGGTCGGTGGAGTAGGGATGCCGACCGGAGAAGGCGTCACGAATTCTCCGAGTTCGCCATTGATCTCGGCGATGATGCCTGCGAACGGCGCAACGAGCCGAGTTCGCTCCAGCGCCGCTTCGGTGACCTCTATGCGCGCCGCGGCCACCAGGGCATTATCGTGAGCGGTTGTGCAGCCGGCGGCACTCGATTCGGCGATGCCGACCGCGCGGTCCGTGTCTTCTTCTGAAGCGAGTCCATCCTCGAGGAGCATCGTCAGGCGATTCGCTTCACGCCGGGCGAAATCGGCGATGACGCAGGCTTCTCCGGCACGGGACTGAGCAGCCGTCGCATCCCGTTGCGCGAGCCTGATCTCGGCTTTTAGATCTTCATTCCAAAGTTCCAACAGCAGCTCGCCTTGTTCGACAAGGTCACCATTTGCAACCGAGAGCACTACGATTTGTCCGCCCGTCGCCGGGGACAACCCGGCCCGCCGGCAGGCCTCCACCGTCCCGGCCCGTGTATTGCTGATGGTAGAAGATACCGGACCGCGCGCGACAGTAATCAGACTGACCGAGACCGGATCCGGACGAGTAAGAAACCAGCCTGCAGCGATCACGGCGATTGTGAGCCCGGTGATAATGCCGAATCGCTTCATGGTGTTGAGGTTACGCTGCTCCGGCCAGATAGCGTTCTACGTCCAGGGCCGCCATGCAACCCGAGCCGGCCGACGTGACCGCCTGCCGATAGATGGGGTCGGCGACATCACCGGCTGCAAAAACACCCTCGACACTGGTTCCGGTGGCGTAGTCGCCGTCCGCTTGGTTAACGACGATATAACCGCCGTCCATTTTCAATTGATCTTCGAATATCCCGGTATTCGGCGTGTGGCCGATGGCGATGAAGACGCCTTGCACCGGAATTTCCTGCGTTGCATCACCTTGTGCGGCCTTAATCCGAATTGTGGTGACGCCAGCGTCGTCACCGAGTACCTCGTCGAGCACGTGATTCCACTGTATGTCGACGTTGCCGTCCTTGGTCTTGTCGAGTAGTCGCTTGCTGAGGATTTTTTCGGCACGGAATTCATCTCTGCGATGGACTATCGTGACCTTCGAAGCGATATTGGAGAGATACAATGCCTCTTCCACCGCGGTATTGCCGCCGCCGATCACAGCGACAGCCTGTGCTTTGAAGAAGAAGCCATCACAAGTGGCGCACGCAGATACGCCGCGTCCCTTATAGGCTTCCTCCGAGTCCAGGCCCAGGTATTTGGCGGTGGCGCCAGTGCTGATGATAAGCGCATCGCAGGTGTACTCGCCGCTGTCGCCGGTGAGGCGAAACGGCTGCTGTGCCAGCTCTACAGTATTGATTTGATCGTATAACAAGCGTGTACCGAACTTTTCCGCGTGACGTTTCATGCGCTCCATGAGTTCCGGTCCCTGGACTCCGTCGTCATCGCCCGGCCAGTTGTCCACATCCGTCGTCGTCGTCATCTGACCACCGACTTCTATACCTGTAATAATGACGGGATCCAGCGCGGCCCGCGCCGCATACACGGCTGCCGTATACCCTGCAGGGCCGGATCCCAAAATAATCAATCGATGGTGTTCTGTGGCCACGAAGCCTCCTTGCGCCGGTATGGTAGTAGAGCAGAGCCTAGAAGTCAGTCTGCAGTTGCACGGGGTCTTCAATTTGGGCAAGCTGCCCTTGTTTCAATGGTGGCACCCCGCAATCTCGCCGCCCCTAGTGTACCTCTAGGAGCACCGGTTCATGGCCAGCAGTTATCTCTTCACCTCCGAGTCGGTATCGGAAGGACACCCCGACAAGATGTGTGACCAGATCTCCGATGCCATACTCGACGCCGCTATCAAGGCTGACCCCTCGGCTCGGGTTGCCTGTGAAACACTCACGAAGACCGACTTAGTTCTGGTCGCTGGAGAGATCAGTACGACGGCGCACGTGGACATAGAGAAGCTTGTGCGCCAGGTGGTGCTGGATATCGGCTACGACAGTTTGGACGTTGGCTTCGACGGTAGCAGCTGCAGAGTCATCAACGAGTTGGGGGAGCAATCGCCGGATATCGCCCAGGGCGTGAACAGAGGTGCACCGGAGGAGCAGGGGGCGGGCGACCAAGGGTTGATGTTTGGTTATGCGAGTAATGAAACCGACACGCTGATGCCGGCCCCGATCATGTACGCGCATCGACTCGTGGAGCGACAGGCAGAAGTCAGGAAGTCGGGAGAACTCGCATGGCTGCGCCCCGATGCCAAAAGCCAGGTGACGTTCCGCTACGAAGACGATCGGCCTGTGTCGATAGATGCAGTGGTGTTATCGACCCAGCACGATCCGGACATCTCGCAGAATGACCTGCAGGAAGCCGTCATGGAGAGCATCATCAAACCGGTACTGCCTGAGAAGTGGCTGAGTGCTGATACGAAGTACCACATCAATCCGACCGGTCGCTTCGTAATCGGCGGGCCCGCCGGAGACTGTGGCCTGACAGGACGCAAGATTATCGTCGACACCTATGGTGGTATGGCTCGCCACGGCGGCGGTGCGTTTTCAGGCAAGGATCCCTCCAAGGTAGACCGCTCCGCAGCCTATGCTGCCCGCTATGTCGCCAAGAATATCGTCGCTGCTGGATTGGCAGATCGATGTGAGATTCAAGTGTCCTATGCGATCGGCGTAGCGGAACCAACCTCGGTCATGGTTCAAACGTTCGGCACCAACAAGATCTCCGAGGGCCGAATCAGCACACTCGTGCGAGAGCATTTCGATCTCAGGCCCTATGGCATACTGCAGATGCTCGATCTGCTCCGCCCGATCTATCGAAAGACTGCGGTTTACGGTCACTTCGGCCGCAGCGATGCCGATTTCACCTGGGAGTGCACTGTAAAGGCGGAAGCGTTGAAAGTAGACGCGGCCGCGTAGCCTCAGCCTATCCCGCCAGCAAGGATTTTTTATGTCTGCCCTGATCTGTGGGTCGATCGCCTACGATACTATTATGGTGTTCGAAGATTCGTTCAAGAATCATATTCTGCCGGATCAGATTCATATCCTGAACGTCGCGTTCTTGGTTCCCAAGATGCGTCGCGAGTTCGGCGGCTGCGCCATGAATATTGCCTACAATCTGAAATTACTCGGCCAGGACCCCTTGCCGATGGCGACAGCCGGCAAGGACTTCGCTCCGTATCGCGATTGGCTGGAGCGTCAAGGCATTCGTCAGGATTACATTCGGGTCGTTGATAATGTATTTACAGCTCAGGCATTTATCACTACGGATCTGGATGCCAACCAGATAACAGTTTTCCACCCGGGCGCAATGAACGAGTCGCATCTGAATCGTGTCAGCGACGCCCAGGATGTCACCATCGGTATCGTGTCGCCGGATGGGCGTGACGGGATGCTGGCGCACGCCACGCAATTCGCGGCGGCTGAGATACCATTCATCTTCGACCCCGGCCAAGGGTTGCAGATGTTCGACGGCGATGAGTTACGACAGTTCGTAGAACAGGCGACATGGGTCACGGTCAACGACTATGAGTGGCAGGTATTGAAAGAACGTACGGGTTGGGATGTCGGTGACTTCAAACAACGCTTGAAAGGCTTGATCGTGACCCGTGGTGCGAAAGGCTCCATGATCTATACGCCGGCAACAGATCTTGAAATTCCAGCCGCCAAGCCCGCCACCGTGAGCGACCCGACGGGTTGTGGCGATGCTTACCGCGCCGGACTGCTGTTCGGGCTCATGGCCGGCTACGACTGGTCAACCGTGGGCCGCGTCGCAAGTCTGCTGGGTGCGATTAAGATAGAATGCCACGGAACCCAGAACCACCGCTTCACCAGGGAAGAGTTTCAGAAGCGATTTCAGGCCAGCTTCGGTGAGCCTTTAACGGAGTAACAGATTATGACCGATAAGGTTGTGGCCATTGACTCGGCGAACAACGATTACGTCGTCACCGATATTGGCCTGGCCCAGTTCGGCCGCAGGGAGATCGCGCTCGCAGAGCACGAGATGCCGGGACTCATGGCGACACGCGAGGAATTCCGGGAGAGTCAGCCGTTGCAAGATGCTCGCATCGCCGGTTCTCTGCACATGACCATCCAAACTGCGGTGCTGATCGAGACGCTCGAAGCCTTGGGCGCCGAGGTACGCTGGGCGAGCTGCAACATTTTCTCGACTCAGGATCATGCCGCAGCGGCGATTGCCGCGAATGGCACGCCGGTGTTCGCCGTCAAGGGCGAGACGCTGGAGGAATACTGGGACTATATCGACCGGATCTTCGACTGGCCGGGCGGCATTGGTCCGAATATCATCCTCGACGATGGTGGTGATGCGACGCTATTCGTCCATCTGGGGTATCGAGCTGAGGATGATGCATCGGTCCTCGATAAGACACCGGAGACCGAGGAAGAGGGCGTGCTGCTCGCGCAACTGAAAAAGTCGTTGCAGCGCGACTCACAACGTTTTCATCGGTTGGTCGAGAACATCCGCGGCGTGACCGAAGAGACGACGACAGGCGTTCATCGGCTCTACCAGATGCTGGAGCGAGGCGAGTTGTTGTTTCCCGCGATCAACGTCAATGATTCGGTGACCAAGTCGAAGTTCGATAACCTATATGGTTGCCGCCACTCGCTCGTGGACGGAATTCTTCGCGCCACCGATGTCATGCTAGCGGGCAAGGTGGCCGTCGTGGCTGGTTACGGTGATGTTGGCAAGGGCTGTTGTCAATCACTGAAGGCCCAATCCGCACGCGTCGTTGTTACGGAGATCGATCCGATCTGCGCATTGCAGGCGGCCATGGAAGGCTTCGAAGTCATGACGATGGCCGAGGCCGCAAAGATTGGTGATGTGTTCGTCACCACAACCGGTTGTGTGGACGTGATCACCGAAGCACACATGAAGCAAATGAAGCACAACGCTATCGTCTGTAATATCGGTCACTTCGATAACGAGATCGAGATCGACAAGATGCGTCAGTACGAGTGGGAGGAGATAAAGCCCCAGGTTCATAAGATCACTTTTCCTGGCGGTAGGAGCATCATTCTCCTTGCCGAGGGTCGACTCGTAAATCTCGGCTGTGCGACGGGTCATCCGAGTTTCGTGATGTCGAATAGTTTTACAAATCAAACGCTCGCTCAGATCGAATTATTCAATCATCCGGAGAGGTATCCTCTGGGTGTATATACGCTACCCAAACACCTGGATGAGAAAGTCGCACGACTACATCTCGAGAAACTCGGCGTGCGTTTGGAAGAACTTTCCCAGCGGCAGGCTGACTATCTGGGTATCGCGGTCGAAGGCCCCTATAAGTCGGAGCATTACCGCTACTAGCTGGCGGCGGCGATCAGCCTATCGAGGGCCGTATTCGCATGCGTCAGCGCTCTCGAGTCGGCGAGAAACCGGCGCGCGAAGTTGAAACCGAGACCAATACCGTGAAACTCGAACGCGAATTGCCGCGTATCCAATCCTTCACGAAAGTTTCCCTCCGCAACGGCCTTCTGGCACATTCGGCGGATACGATCGATCCAGATCTCCTGATGATCAACGAGAAAATCGCGTAGTTCACCGGGCCGCTCGGCGAGTTCGATCGAAGCGAACAACAACGGACAACCGCCAGGACGCTCGTCCGCATCGATCCAGGCGAGCCAGCGTGAAAATAGGCTCCGCAGCCTCGCCTCACCGGTCGGTTCTCGTTGTGCGGGGCCGAGCACGCTCCGGGCTAGCTGCTCTGCGGCAGTTTCTAGCACTGCCCGTTGCAGCGCTGCTTTGGAGCCGAAGTGCCCGAACAGGCCGCTCTTCGACATGCCGGTAACGCCGGCCAGGCGAGCGATGCTCATGCCGGCAAGCCCGTGCACGCCTGCGATCGCAACAGCGTGATCGAGGATTGCGGCTCGAGTTTGCGCGCCCTTATTCATTCTTGGAACTATGCGAACGTTCGTGCGATTTTAGCACAGGCATAATACATAATCCTGTGGCGTTCGCCATAGGCGGCAGGCTAGCGATCTTAACGGCGCCTCGGCGGCAGAGGCCGTTGCCCTGAGTCTTCGGAGCCAGGTAAGCTCCGCATTCATCGGCACTTGATCTGAATAAGAAGAAGCTGTGCGCCTATTGATCCTATTTGGCGGGCCGGCACTGGCCCTTGCGCTGGGCTTAAGTCTGGCTAACTCCGGGCAGCCGTCGGACGTCTGTTGGACAGCGGGAATCACGTTGCTGTGCGCGATCTGGTGGGTCGCCGAGACGATCCCGATTCCGGCGACGGCGATGCTGCCGCTGGCGGTGTTCCCGTTGGTCGGTGTCCTGACCCCCGATCAAGTGGGTCAAGCGTATGGCAACCCGTTGATCCTGCTTTATGTCGGCGGTTTCATGCTCTCGATGGCGATGGAGAAAAGCGGTGCCCATCGTCGCCTTGCGCTCGGCATGGTGAAATTTTTCGGTGGCGATGGTCGAGGCCTGGTCTTCGGCTTCATGGCCGCGGCGGCTCTGCTGAGCATGTGGATTTCTAATACGGCCACGAGTCTGATGCTGTTACCGATCGCCTTGGCGACGCTCGAAAACACCAACGACGAGCGGTTGAAAATTGCGCTGCTGCTGGGCGTCGCCTTTGCCTGTAATGTCGGTGGAATCGGCACGCCCATCGGTACCCCGCCGAACCTGATTTTCATGCAGGTGTATCAGGACACCACGGGGACGGCGCTCGGATTCATCGACTGGATGCGTTGGGGTATCCCGGTGGTAATCTTGTTCGTGCCGCTGATTGGAATTTGGTTGACTCGACACCTGTCGGCAGGCGAGACGCTTGCGCTGCCCGCCGTGGGCGCGTGGCGCACCGAGGAGCGGCGTACGCTGATCGTGTTCGGTTGCACCGCAGCGGCCTGGATTACCCGCAACGACCCGTTCGGCGGTTGGAGCACGTGGCTCGATTTACCACAGGCCAATGACGCCAGCGTCGCGCTCTTGGCGGCCGTCATCATGTTCCTTGTGCCGAACGGCAAGGGCGAACGTCTGCTGGACTGGGAGAGCGCAGTTCGTATCCCGTGGGGAATTCTGATTCTGTTCGGTGGTGGCATCTGTATCGCCAGTGCGTTCGTTAGTTCGGGCATTAGCCAAATCATCGGCGAAGCACTTGCAGCTCTCAGTGGTGTCCACATTCTGATTCTTCTCGGCGCGATCTGTTTGAGCGTGACCTTTCTGACCGAGATCACGAGTAACACGGCGACGACCGCGCTGCTCATGCCCGTTCTCGCGGCAGCCGGCGTGGGCGCCGCGATAGATCCCCGGTTGCTGATGGTACCTGCAGCCATGAGCGCCAGTTGTGCGTTCATGCTGCCCGTCGCGACAGGCCCCAATGCCGTCATCTTCTCGTCCGGACTCGTTCCGATCAAGGCGATGGTCCGAGAAGGCTTCATTCTGAATCTAATCGGCGCCGTGGTGATTACGACGGTCTGTTATTTCGTGCTCTAGGCTGGGCGCTGCCGACCAATGACGGTTTTCGAAATCAGCGCGTTTTTGATCGGGCTATCGGCGTTGTTCGGTTATCTCAATCACCAGTTCTTACGCGTTCCGCATACCATCGGTCTCGTGTTGATGGCGCTGGCTGCATCGGTAACGGTGATCATTATCGATCTCATCATGCCGGACGCCCAGGTTAGCCGGCTCATCACCGATGTCCTCGATCAGATCGATTTCCATGAAGCTCTGATGCA
>SMUY01169471.1_pt1 | contig 14822 bp, 10 predicted proteins | sample 2456441 | NCBI WGS metagenome assembly SMUY01 (sample SAMN11095931, study PRJNA526329) | marine sediment metagenome | biome: Marine sediment; feature: Surficial sediment; material: Deep marine sediment; isolation source: Hadal surficial sediment | place: Pacific Ocean | collected 2014-11 | depth...
CGGGCAGCACGGTTCGAATTGCCGGCCCGCCAGCCCGGCACCGCCATAATAATCCAAACTTTTGGATAACAAACCAATATTTTGGATTGAACGGCCCCAGAGCGACGCGCCAAAGAGCGCCAACCGCCCACCGCACGCAAGCCGCTCCACCCGCACCTACGCGCCCAGCGATCTGCGAGCTACCGTAGGCAGCGAGAGGTCGGGGGCCCTCAAGCTGGCACAAACCGCTAGCAAGCGCTGCGCCGCGCGGATACAAGGCGCGCGCAGAGTCGGGAGCGGAGGCGTACCGTCCGGTACGTCGAGCATCCCGAATCAAGCGCAACGCAGTAGCCGCGTGGCTCAGCGCCTGCTAGAAGCGGACGGCTAGGCCGCCGCTAAACAACCGCCTCAGCACCGGCGCTTCACCCAGGCGAAAGTCGAAAACGCCGTCGTAGGAACGCCCGAGAACGTTCTGCACCTGCAGCAGCGCCGACCAGTCACTGGAGAAGGCGCGGAACGGCAGCGGCTGACGGACGCGGAGGTCGAGGCGCTCGTAGATACTCTCGAGGTTGCCGGCGCGCACCACCGGAATACCAGCCTGCCAGTGGTAGGTGGCGTTGAGCCGCGTGTCGTAACTGCCGAACACGGTCTCCACGCCCGCGGCGACCTCGTGCACGACGTCCACGCCGGCGGAAGCGACGTCAAAGCCGGAGGAAAGCAAGCCGCGCTCGGCGACCAGGTCGGTCGGCAAGGCGGCGCCCTCACGACGGCCGTACGCGTAGCTGAAGAGACCCGACACGCTATTCATGAATGAACGGCGCACATCCACTTCGATGCCCTGCATGACCGAATCGCCCAGGTTGGCAACCAGGTAGTCGCTCGAACCCTGCGCGTTGGCGAGATAGACGCCAACCAATTCGTCGGTGATCTCATCGTGGAAAGCGCGGGCGTGCCACTCGGTCTTCGCCGTCGCCGTGTGGACCCCGATCTCGTAGCGCAGGGTGCGCTCGGGTCTGATGTTGTCGACGCTGAGCATGTCCATGTAACGCACCGCCAGCGGATCGACCTGGAAGCGCAATTCGGCAAGACCCGGCGCCTCAGCGTCATAGGAAACGCCGGTGGTCAGAGTGACCGACTCGATGGGAACGAAAGCGATTTGCACACGGGGTGATACGAAGCCGGTCTCTTCGAGGTAGCTGTAGTGCTCGAAGCGCATGCCATAGCCAATCTGCACCGCCTCACCGAGGCGCCAGAAGTCTTCCACCAAGAGGCTACCGACCCACATATTGCGGGCTGTGTGCTCGAATTCCGGAACCGCCAGGTCCTTGCCCGCGAAGCCGATACCCAGACGCAATGCGTGTGTATCACTCAACACCCGCGACAGGTCGCTGCGGGCACGCACCACGCCGCCGGCGGCAAGTTGACCCTTGAATACCCAGCTCTGTGCCCCCGATCCGACCGAGCCCATGGAGAACTCCGTCACCGAGCGGCTGTCCTCGAGGGCGCTACCGGTCGGCGCCACCGCCCACAGGCTCAACTCACCACCGACGTTGGCCCACACGGAACCCTCGCCGAGGCTGTCGACCCATGCAGCATTAGTCTCCGTCACCCCGCCGGCATCGAGTGTCGACTCCGTGCCGCGCAGCACGTCGCGCACGCGCGGGCGGAACGCGTAGCCGATATCGAGCGTGGCGGTGTCGGAAAGCAGCGAAATAACTTGCCGCGCGGAGCGAAGTTGCATCCGTACGGGTTCGGCGCGCGGCATCTGCACGCCCTGAATGACGGCAGCGACGTGACCGAAGCTGCGCGCCATGAGCGTGTATACGCCCGGCGTCAGACTCACCGCAAAGTGTCCTCTGGCGTCCGATGCCGTCAAGGCGGTGGGCCGCTCGCTACCCGGAATCGCCACCGCGATCAGCGCGCCGATCAACGGTAGCCCGCTGCTGTCGTAGACCGCACCGGTGAGCATCGAGTTCTGCTGCGGCGCCAGCTGCGGCCCGGCAACCGCAGGCCGGGCGACAAACATGAGCACCGCGGCCACCGCCAGCAGGCGGAGGAATCTGTCGCAGGCGCTCGAGGATTGTGAACGAGTGATCATAAGCGTGCGAATTTCGCCCCTTTGCATTGCACTGTATCACCAATTTCCCGTGGCTTTCAACAGACGAAAGGGCTCGCCATTGCGGACTACGTTACGCTGCCAACAGACTTGACGAGGGCGCCGCGGCCTGAGAGCGTGCCCGGGTGAGCGCAGCCGCCAAGAAACGTCTCTATCTGATAGACGCCAGCGGGCACATCTTCCGCGCGTTTTACGCCATTCCCGAGCTTACCAACTCCAAGGGACTGCCGACCAACGCGACGCTGGGTTTCACCAACATGATCCGCAAGCTGCTGCGCGAGCAGAAGCCTGATTTCGTGGTCGCGGCGTTCGACCCTCCCGGCCCCACCCACCGGCACGAGGCCTTCGAAGGCTACAAGGCGTCGCGCGACGAGACCCCGAAAGACCTCATCGAACAGCTCCCCTACGTGCGCCGTGTCTGCGACGTGCTGCGCATTCCGATCCTCGAGATCCCCGGCTACGAGGCCGATGACGTCATCGGCACGATGGCCCGCAAGGCCCAGAAAGCCGGCATCGAGGTGGTGATCGTCTCCGAAGACAAGGACCTGCTGCAGCTCGTCGACGACGGCATCACCATGTTCGCCGAACGGCAGGGACGGGTTACCTACGATCGCGCCCGTGTGCAAGACAAGTACGGTGTGCCACCGGAGAGCATCCCCGACCTGTTGGGGCTGATGGGCGACAGTGTCGATGACATTCCCGGGGTCAAGGGCATCGGCGCCAAGGGCGCGCAGATGATCCTGCAGGAGTACGGCACCATCGAGACGGCGATCGAGCACGCCGACGAGATCACCAAGATGAAGTACGGCGAGAAGCTGGCCGCCAACGCCGACATGGCGCGCCTATCCAAAGAGCTCGCCACCGTGCGCACCGACCTGCCGCTCGAGCTCGATCTCGACGCCTTCCGACTCGAGGAACCCGACCGCAAGCTGGCCCGCGAGCTGTTCGCCGAGCTCGAGTTTCGCTCGATCCTCGAGGAGTTCACCGACGTTGGCATCGAGGACGTCGAGTACCACACCTTGAAGAACGCCGACGATCTCGCCGCGGCGCTCGACGCCGCAAGAGATGCGGGACGGCTGTCGTTCGACCTCGAGACCACCCACGCGCAACCGGTACGCGCCGACATCGTCGGCGTGTCGTTGAGCTGGGAAGCCGGACACGGTGTCTACCTGCCCCTGGCGCACACCACCCTGGGGGCGGAAAACGCCATGCCCTTGCAGGAGGCCCTCGACGAGCTCGGTCCAGTGCTCACCGACCCGTCGATGACGCTCATCGGCCAGAACCTCAAGTACGACCTCATCGTGCTCAAGCGGAACGGCATCGACGGGATCGACCCCTGGTTCGACACCATGATCGCGTCGTACCTGCTGCACCCGACGCGCACCGGCCACAGCCTCGACGCGCTGGCGATCGACTATCTGGGCGTCAAGATGACGCCCTTCAAGGAGATCATCCCGCACCGGGGCGCCACCTTCGACGAAGTGCCGGTGGACGCAGCGACCATCTACGCCGCCGAAGATACCGATGTCGCCCTGCGCTTGAGCGAGATCTTCGAGCCCGAGCTCGAGGCCACCGACCTTACGGAGCTCTACCGCGACGTCGAGATGCCCCTCATGCACGTGCTCGCCGATATGGAGCTGGCCGGCGTACGCATTGACTCCAGCTACCTGGCGAAGATGAGCATCGAGCTGCAGGAACAGCTCGAGGAGCTCAGCGACGGCATCTACGCTGCCGCCGGCGAGAAGTTCAACATTAACTCCCCGAAGCAGCTCGCCGAGGTGCTGTTCGACCGCCTCGGCCTGCCGTCTGCCGGCCGCACCGCCAAGACCGGCTCGCGTTCCACCAAGGCCGAGATCCTCGAAAAGCTCGCCGACGAGTACCCCATCGCGCGGCAGATCATCGGCTATCGAGAGCTCGCCAAGCTCAAGGGGACCTACGTCGACGCGCTGCCGGCGTTGGTCAACCCGGCCACCGGCCGTCTGCACGCCTCGTTCAACCAGACGGTGGCGGCCACCGGCCGGCTCAGCAGCAGCGACCCCAACCTGCAGAACATCCCCATCCGCTCCCCGCTCGGCCGGCAGATCCGCAAGGCGTTCATCCCCGCAGACGGCAGCGTGCTGCTGACCGCCGACTATTCGCAAATCGAGCTGCGCATCATGGCGCACCTGTCCGGCGACCAGCGCCTCAGCGACGCTTTCCGGAAGGGGATCGACGTGCACCGGGCCACCGCCGCGGAGATCTTCAGCGTGACTGCCGACGAGGTCACCAGCCACCAGCGCGACCGCGCCAAAGTGATCAACTTCGGCATCATTTACGGCATGGGGCCGCGACGGCTAGGCCGCGAGTTCGGCATCTCTACCAAGGAGGCGCGCGCCTTCATCGACAACTACTTCGACATCTACGCCGAGGTGCGCGCCTTCCTGGAAAGCACCATTGAGCAGGCCAAGACCGACGGCTACGTGAAGACGATGCTGGGCCGCATCCGCTACCTGCCCGAGCTGCAAAGCCATCAGCGCTCGGTACAATCGTTCGGCGAGCGCATCGCCGTCAACACGCCACTGCAGGGCACCGCTGCCGACATGATCAAGCGCGCCATGGTGAACCTGCACCGGCGGCTGAAGGACGAAGGCTGCGCCGCGGCGATGATCATCCAGGTGCACGACGAGCTGGTGCTCGAGGTACCCGAGGCCGAGCTCGATGCCGTGACCGAGATGGTGCGCGAAGAAATGGAAAGCGCTATCGCACTGGACGTGCCCCTGGTGGTCGACATCGCGCACGGTTCCAATTGGATGGAAGCCAAACCTTGACCGCGCGGGCTATAATCTGCGCTCGACAATCGTCGAACCTTCCGTTTCTCCATAAGATGTATCGCGAGTTTCTCAATGCCCATTTATGAATATGAGTGTCGTCGCTGCGGCCATCGCTTCGAGCTCATCCAGAAATTCTCCGACAAGCCGCGCAAGCGCTGCCCGGAATGCAGGGGCGCCGTCGAGCGGCTGATCAGCCAGTCGGCCATCCGCTTCAAAGGCACCGGCTGGTATGTCACCGACTACGCCGACAAGAAACAGCCCCCCGAAAAAGAGAAGGGTGAGCCGACCGCCGACACGAAGAAATCCTCGTCCGAGAAAACCGATTCCACGAAAACCGATTCCACGAAGAAACAAAAAGCCTCCTGAGGCACCCCTGTCCTGGCTATCCTTGCCCTCGGGCGCACAGCCCGCACGCCGGGGACCCATCAGCCTGTCGCCCTTTCACCCTTTCACAACAGCCTGCCAGACATGCACGACCTCGCCACGCTGCGCAAGAACCCCGAGGCCGCCCGCACCGGCCTCTCGACGCGCAACGTCGACTTCGACCTGGCGGAATTCTTCGCCCGCGACAAGCGACGACGCGAACTCATCCAGCGGGTCGATGCGCTCAAGGCGAAGCGAAACGAGGCCGGCAAGCAGATCGGTGAGCTCAAGAAAGCCGGTGAGAATGCCGACCGCCTGATCACCGAGATGGGGGAAGTGTCGGAGCAGATCGAAAGCCTGAACCCCGAGCTCAAGGATCTCGACGACGGCATCCACGCCGACCTCCTGGGGCTCCCCAACCTGCCGCACGAGAGCGTGCCGGTGGGCGGCGATGAGAACGACAATCGCCTCGAGCGCACCTGCGGCGAGCCTCGCGAGTTCGACTTCAAGGTGCTCGACCACGTCGACGTCGGCGAGGCGCTGGGCATCATCGACCTGGAGCGCGCCGCCAAGATCTCCGGCGCCCGCTTCCCCATGCAGTTCGGCGCCGGCGCGCAGCTGGAGCGAGCGCTGGCGGCATTCATGCTCGATCTGGCGGGCGAGCACGGCTACCTGGAGGTGTTCACGCCCTTCCTCGTGCTTCCCGAGTCAATGGAAGGCTCCGGACAGCTTCCCAAGTTCGCCGAAGAAGCATTCTTCATCGAGAAGGATGCCCTGTACCTGATCCCGACTTCCGAAGTGCCATTGGTCAACCTGCACCGCGGCGAGATCCTCGCCGCGGCCGATTTGCCGATTCGCTATTGCGCCTACACGCCTTGCTTCCGGCGCGAGGCAGGTTCGTACGGCAAGGACACCCGCGGCATGATTCGCGTGCATCAATTCACCAAGTGCGAGCTGGTCTGGTACGCCGCGCCGGAATCGTCGTACGCGGCGCTCGAGACGCTGGTATCTGATGCCGAGCGCGTCTTGCAGCGCCTCGAGCTGCCCTACCAGGTGGTCAGCCTGTGCACCGGGGAGCTCGGCTTTGCCGCCGCCAAGACCTACGACATCGAGGTGTGGCTGCCATCGCAGGGTCGTTACCGAGAGATTTCCTCGTGCAGCAACTGCGAGGACTTCCAGGCGCGCCGCGCCGAGATTCGCTACCGCCCGGAGGCGGGCAAGAAGACGCGACTGGTGCACACGCTCAACGGCTCCGGCCTGGCCATCGGCCGCACCATCGTGGCCCTGCTGGAGAACTACCAGCAGGCGGACGGCAGCGTGTCGATTCCGGAAGCGCTACGTCCCTACATGAACGGGCTCGAACGGATCGAGCCCCTGCAGCGCCCCGGCGCCTGACCGGCGCCAAGCCCCGTCTGACCAACTGCTAGCATGCCCCCATGAAGACGATCATCGAACCCTTCCGTATCAAGGTCGTCGAACCGCTACGCATGACCACGCGCGAGGAGCGCGAAGAGATCCTGCGCGCGGCTCACTTCAATCCCTTCAGCATCCGCTCGGACGACGTCATCATCGACCTGCTCACCGACTCCGGCACCGGGGCGATGAGCAGCGCGCAATGGGCCGCCATCATGCAAGGCGACGAGTCGTACGCCGGGGCCCGCAGCTTCTATCGCTTTGAACAATGTATGCGCGAGCTCACCGGTTTCGAGCACGCGCTGCCGACGCACCAGGGGCGCGCCTCGGAACGCATCTTGTTCGAGCTCATGGGCGGCGAAGGGAAGGTGGTGCCGAACAACAACCATTTCGATACGACGCGCGCCAACATCGAGCATACCGGTGCGCAGGCGGTCGACTTGGTGATCGACGAGGGCCTGCAGCCCACGGTGCGCCATCCCTTCAAGGGCAATATGGACATCGACAAGCTCACCGCGCTCATTGAAGAAGTCGGCGCCGACAATATACCGTTGGTCATGGTCACCGTCACCGACAACAGCGGCGGCGGCCAACCGGTGAGCCTCGAGAACCTGCGCGCGGTGCGTCAGGTGTGCGACCAGCACGGTCTGCCGCTGTTCCTCGACGCCTGCCGCTTCGCGGAGAACGCCTACTTCATCAAGCTGCGCGAGGAAGGCCACGCCGATCGCCCGGTGCCCGACATCGTGCGCGACATGTTCGACCTCGTCGACGGCGCCACCATAAGCGCCAAGAAAGACGGCCTGGTCAACATCGGCGGCGTCCTGCTGTTACGCGACGAGGAGCTGTTGCAGCGCGCCGGCGCCCTGCTCATTCTCACCGAGGGCTACGTGACCTACGGTGGGCTCGCCGGCCGCGACCTCGAGGCCATGGCACAAGGTTTTCAGGAGGTAGTACAGGAGGATTACCTCGCCTACCGCATCCGTTCGACGGAGTATCTCGGCGAGAAGCTCCTGGAGGCCGGCTTTCAGATCGTCGAACCGCCCGGCGGCCACGCCATTTACATCGATGCCGGGCACTTGTGCCCGCACATCTTGGCGAGGCATTTCCCCGGCCAAGCGCTGGTGTGCGCTCTGTACCGCGAGGGCGGCATCCGCGCCGTCGAGATCGGCAGCGTCATGTTCGGCGGCAATGGCGAATCCCCGGCGCTCGAGCTCGTGCGGCTGGCGATCCCGCGGCGTGTCTATACGCAAAGCCATATCGACTACGTCGCCGAGGTCTGCGGCATGGTGTACGAGCAGCGCGACCAGCTCGTCGGTCTGCGCATAACCAACGACCCGGCCTTCCTGCGCCACTTCACGGCGCGTTTCGAGGAGCTCTCTTCGAATCGTCCTCCGTAGGGAGCCTCCCCGGGACGTTGGCGCGGCACCGTAAGCACCGCGCCCAAACGCCAGCGGCGCAGCCGCCTTGTAGCGGTTGCGGGCGGGCACCGTGATCCTTACTACAGATAAATGCCGATCGCCGCGCCTCGCCCGTTGAGACCCAAGGCCTCCTGACGCATAATCGTGGTCTCGATAAGCCGACTCCGGCGCTACTCAGGAGATCAACAATGAAGCGAACCTATTACCTTCCGATCGCTCTGGTTGTGATCGCGATCGCCTTCACCATGCCGCTGATGGCAGTCCAGCAGGTCACCTTGCGCGGCGAAGTCGTTGACTCCGTGTGCTTCATCAAGAACGGTGCGACCGGCGCCGACCACCGCGAGTGCGCCCAGACCTGCGCTGACGGCGGCATTCCGCTGGCGCTGCTCGTAGAAGAGAGCCAGGAGCTCGTCCGGCTGGCCTCCAGTGAGATGATGAAGGGCGCCAACGAAGAGCTCAGGGAGCACGCCAGCCATACGGTAGAGATCACCGGCGAGTGGGCCGAGCGCGGCGGCGCCAAGATCTTCATCATCGACGCCGTCAAGCACATCAGCGCCAACTGACCCCGGGTCAGCGCGCCAAGGAAGTCAGGCCCCCGGCGGTCGCCGGGGGCCTTTCTTGTGGGCGGCGCGAGCGCCAGGGCCCACGATAACGGCGCGACCCGTTGAGAAACGCCAGCTCAACGGGTCACGGGAATTTTTTGAACACCCTGCCGGGCACGAGCGGTTACAATCCCTCGCGGGGGAGGGGTGGCCGAGTCTGGCTTAAGGCGGCGGTCTTGAAAACCGTTGACCGTGTAACGCGGTCCGAAGGTTCGAATCCTTCTCCCTCCGCCTGTGGAGGGGTGCTAGAGTGGACGAATAGGGCGGCCTGCTAAGCCGTTGCACTGGTTACCCGGTGCCGTGGGTTCGAATCCCACCCCCTCCGCCAATTTTTGCGCCTCCCCTACGCCACCCTTCGACATACGCCGTGGATTTCCACTTTTGCTCCACCTGCATGTCGTACAAGCGCATGCGCCGCGTCTCGGCGGTGGGCGAGCAGCTCTCCGCCGCGGGGCTCGGGGTCGTGATGCTGACCTGGCTCCTGACGCGCCCATCGATCCACTGGACATCCTGGGTGTTGGCGGCCATCGTTTTCCCGATGAGCGCCTACTTCGCCTGGCCGCGGCGCAACCGGCAACGCTGCCGGGGCTGCGGCACGGTCATGCATACAACCGAGCCACTCTGAGATGGATAGCGGCACGGCGGGGCAAAACGGGGTACATGACGCGGAAGAAAAGGGGCACTGTCCCGAGTGCGATGCGGTGGCCGACTGGCAAGTCAGTCGACGGCACCGCTTCAGCCCATTCGGCGCGGTACTGCTCGCCGTTCTCGCCTTCTGGGGCGCCGTGTTCGGCTGGCTGCTGGGCCTGGGCTACCTCCCGGCTCTGGCGCTGTTGGTCGCCGCCTTCATCGTCGGGGTAGCAACCCGCAGGGCGGAAATTTGTGCCGCGTGCGGCTTCGTCCGCCCGGCCCGGTGGTGAAGCTGGCGAGGTTCCGAGGGCTGGGCTACCATCTTGGAGCGGCTGCCCGACATGTAGCCCGGGAGACGCCGCTGGCCCCTCGCTCTCCTGTTGCGGGCCCTGCGGCGGTTTTTGTTCTGCTTTTTCACACCTGAATGAGGTTTGACATGTCCAAGTCCACCGAAGTGCGCGTTCGTTTTGCGCCCAGTCCCACGGGTGAGCTGCATGTGGGCGGGGCGCGTACGGCGCTCTTCAACTGGCTGTACGCCCGGCATCACGAAGGCACGTTCATTCTCCGCGTCGAGGACACCGACGAGGAGCGCTCCTCCGAAAGTTCAACACAGGGGATCTACGACGCCCTCAAGTGGCTCGGCCTGGACTGGGACGAAGGCCCGATCCATCAGTCTTCGCGTCTCGACCTGTATCGCGACTACGTCTCCTTGCTGATGAACTCCGGGCACGCCTACTACTGCTTCTGCAGCGCGGAGGAGATCGAGGAGAAGCGCCAAGAGGCTCAAGAGCAGGGCGAGGGCTGGCGTTACGACGGAACCTGGCGCGACCGCTCCCAGGAGGACGTGCAGGCGATGCTGGACGCGGGCGTTGCCAAGGTCGTCCGCTTCAAGATCCCAGAAGAGGGCTCTACCGTGGTACACGATCAGATCCACGGCGAAGTTACCTTCGAGCATGAAGTCCTCGAGGACTTCGTGCTGTTGCGCTCCGACGAAAAACCCACCTATCACCTGTCCAACGTCGTCGACGACATCGAGATGGGGGTGACCCACGTCATTCGCGGCGCTGACCACCTTCCCAATACACCCAAGCAGATCCTCGTGTACGAGGCGCTCGACGCCAAACTGCCGGTGTTTGCCCACCTGCCGCTGATTCTCGGACCGGACCAGAAGCGCTTGTCGAAGCGGCATGGCGCCACCTCGGTAACCCATTTCCGCGACCGGGGCTACCTGCCGGGCGCGGTGGTCAACTACCTGGCGCTGCTGGGCTGGAACCCGGGCGATGAGCGCGAGATCTTTACGCTCCACGAGCTCACCAAGGAGTTCAGCCTCGAGCGCGTCAACTCGTCCAACGCCATGTTCGACAGCGAGAAGCTCGCTTGGCTCAACGGCAAGTACATCTCCGAAGTGCCCGCCGGGGAGCTTATGAACTCGGTGCGCGACGCGCTGCGCAACCGCGGTTGCTGGCAAGAGGAGCTCGACATGGAGCGGCGCGACTACATCTTCGCGCTCATCGATTTGTGGCAGTCGCGCTCCCGCACCATCAACGAGCTCGCCGACAATATCGCTCCGTTTCTCACCGAGGCGTTTCCCTACCTGCCCGAAGCCATCGACACCTACATCAAGGGCAAGAACCTTCTCGAGCCGCTGGGAGCGCTGCGCGAGGCCTTCGCGCAGCTTGATCCGTGGACGCAGGAGGAGCTCGAAGGGACACTGCGCCAGCTCGCCGACGGGCTGGGCATCGAGGCCGGCGACCTGATCCATGCGTCGCGTGTCTCGGTGACCGGCAAGCCGGCTTCGCCGGGGATCTTCGAGGTCCTCGAGCTAATGGGACGCGAGAACACTCGGGCACGCCTCGACCGCATGATCCGCTATCTGACCAAGGTCAAGACCGCCCAGGTGGCAGCACCCTCGGCAGTGAAGTAGCCCGGGCTAGAAGCTGAACCCGAACTTCATCCGCACGCGAAACGGAACACTGTTGCGAAGATCTCCGAAAGCGGGATCAGCGACGTTGGCGACCACCTGTCGCGGGTTGGCGTGACCGGTGAGGTTGGTGATCTTGACGCCACCGGTGATGCGGTAACCCTTGATCTCGAAGGCCTTGGTAGCCTGCAGGTCGAGCGCGAAGAAGTTCGGGAAACGTTCGCTGTTGGGATCCCCGAGATAAGACTGATCCTCGGCCAGCACGCTGTACGGAAAACCCGATCGCCATTCCACCGCCGGCGTTATCAGGATCTCGCTGGGGAGCTCAAAGGTGCCCCAGGCGACGATGCGATGCGGGGCGTCGAACCGTCGCTGAGCGCGGCGGTTGGGACGAATGATGGCGTCGGGAAATTCGGCGGTCATGAGGCGGAAATCGTTGAGGTCGCCGAAGCTCGACGAGCGCACGTAGGAGACCACGAACTCCCCCCCGCCGGGGATTCGCCTGGCAGCGGTAAGCTCGACGCTCCATGCGGCCGCCTCGCCGGAATTCGACAGCAGCAACGAGCCGCCCGCATCGCCCGCCTGTTGGTCGAGGAGGGCGCCGGTGTCAAGATCGGGGTCGATCTCGATCCCTGGCCCGTCAATGCGATCGACGACGATGTTGTGGTCGGTGCGGCGGTGCGAGTAGCGGGCGCGAAACATCCATCCGGACTCCAGCCGGTGGCTGAGGTCAGCGCTGAGCTGCAGCGTGCGCGGCGCATCGAGGTCGTCGCCCGCGATGCGTGGCACCAACGTCTGCAAGGTGGCGCTGCCGTCCTGGTGAAACGTGGTCTCGAGCCGCGACGGTTGCTGCGTCCAGGCGATCTCGCCCAGGTAGACACGCCGATATACGACGCCCACGCCGCCTTTGAGAAGCGTGCGCCGGTCGCCCACCGGATCCCAAGCGACGCCGACACGGGGGGCAAAGCGATGGTCGGCGGTGTAGGAGTCCGCCGAATAGCGCACCCCGAGGTCGGACCAGAACCGCTCGCCGAGGGTCCAGCGATCTTGCGCGAATAGCGACCACTCGTACTTGCCTTGGTCGAGCTGCGATGCGCGCGAAAAGTCGACGCGCTGCAACAACTGCTGCCGGGCCCCGAGCACCAGGATGGTGCTGTCGCTCTGCACGCCCTCGAGTCGGAGGCGATGAAAATCGCCGCCCAGTTGCACGACGTGCGAGCGACCCTCGTTGCCGACGAAGCGGCGACGATACACCAACTGACTCTGGAAATGGCTCGTTTCCCGGTCTTCGGCGTGAAATTGGTTGCCCTCGAAACCGCCGGTAAGCACACGATATGGATCCGGGCCCTGCGCTTCCGAGCGCAAGCCGATGCGATTGAACTGGACCACCACGTCGAGCGAGCGGTTGACGTCGTCACGAAAACGGTAGCGCCCCAGGATGGCCTCGGCATCGCGTTCGAGGTTGAGCGTTGCCTGCGGCGGCGTCAGCCCATCGAGTCCGATGTACTTGTCGTACGAAGGGAAAACAAGGCCGGCAATGGTGAAGTTGTGGCGGCTGCTGGGACGCCAGTCGACCTGTGCGAAGGCGTTCCAACCTTGCACGCGGACGTGATTCTGCGCCGGGTCGCCGGGAATGTCATAAACCTTGACGCGGTCGAAATGATATTCGCCGGCCATGGACAGGTAGGTCTCGCCCGGCTTGATCGGACCGCTCACGCTGAGGCGCGGCGATGCGTTGCCGATCCCTTGTATGGTGCCGTCTTCGAATCGCGGCCGGGGAAACACGCTGGCCAGGCCCCACTCCCAACTCTCGCCGCCCGGCAAGGTGGTCACGTCAACGACGGCGCCGGCCATGTTGCCGTAGGTAGCCGGCGGCACCCCGGTCATCAGGTTGATGCTGTCGATGGCCTCGATCGGCAGGCGCATGTTGTAGTCGCCGGAATAAGCGTCCGTCAGGTCGATACCGTTGAACAACAGCACCGAGTCGCTCGGCATGGTGCCATCGATGGCAAGCTGGCCCTCGGGTCCACGCACCACGCCGGGCAACCACGGCAATACCTCGAGCGCCTGCTCTGCCGGCAGCGGCAGGTTCTCGATCGTCGTGCCCGGCACCACCCGCAGACCGGAAGTGGACTCCGGATCCGACAGGTCCGCATCCGCAATTGCCGGCGCTTCGGCCCACACCACCACGTTGACGGTGGTCCCCTGCAGGCTCAGGATCAGGGTCGTCTCGGTCCGCTGGCCGGGGTTGACGGTCACGTCGATGTTGCTGCGGGGGCTGAGATCGGTGAGCTCGATCGACAGCCGGTAACGGCCCGGGGGGAGGTCGGAGAAGACGAAGCGGGCGTTGCTGCTGGCGACCGTACTGCGGCGGCCGGTCTGCGGGAAGGGGCCGATCAACTCGACGCCGATACCGGGCAACGGGGTGTTGTCGAAGTCGACAACCCGGCCGACGATCTCACCGGAGCGGCCTTGCTGCCCCGACGCGTGGGCGCTCTGCGCCACGAACAGGGCGGCGCCTAGGGCACACAGGCAAACGGCGGGCAAGCGAATCATCGGCACATCTTCGCTAAATAGGCAGCAACTTGCCAGCCGCCCAGGCCTGGAATTGTGAACTCCGCTTCGGCCTCCGCAGGCCGCCTCGCCCGCAAGGGCCCACCTGCCAGACGGGACACGCTTTCCCGGCGGCCTGCTAGAATTACAAGTTCTGGCTGGGACGTCGTCCAATTGGCAGGACATGCGGTTCTGGTCCGCACGATCGGGGTTCGAATCCCTGCGTCCCAGCCATCCTCATGCGCGGTGACTACGCCATTCGTGGAGAAACCTGGGCCAGTGGAGAAATCTGTGCCGGGTGAGCCCGCTTCGCGGCTGGCGGGACATCGGAATGCCAGCTTTCGGCCTGGCGATCAGTCCCTGACGGTGGGAAGGTCCGCGGTGCTCCAAGCCCCCATGCCACCGGTGACGTTGTGGACCCGTGCGTAGCCATGGCGGAGCAAGATGCTGCACGCCGTGCTCGAACGAACTCCCCCGCCACACACCACCGAGAGGCTGTCGGCGGGACCCATACCGATATCGCCGAGATGCTCATCGAGGACCTTGAAGTTCATCTGGCTGGCCCCTTCGATGTGGCCCTCGTCCCACTCCGCGTCCTCGCGCACGTCGAGCACGCTCATGCCACCGCCGTTGCTCAAATGCCGTTGCAGCTCGCTGACGCTGATTTGCGCCAACGTCGACTGCGGCGCCCCGGCGGCCGTCCAGGCCCCCATGCCGCCCGCCAGGAACCCCTTGACGCGGCTGTCGAGCCCAATGAAAGCGAGCTTGCGCAGCGCCGCCGAGGCGAGGCCGTCGCCGTCGAGCACGAGCAACATCGGCGCCTCCAGGGGCACCACCCAGCCCACCCGCTGCTCGAATTCGGGGCTCGCCATCTTGAAGTTGAAGGCGCCCGGGATGTGGCCGCCGCCGAAGGCGGCCAGGTCCCGCGTGTCGATGACCATGTGGCCGGCGGCGATGAGCTCGGAGAACGCCTGGGGCGCCAGCGCCGGCGCCGCGGGCTCATCCATGGTGAGCGGC
>SMUY01211440.1_pt1 | contig 14813 bp, 10 predicted proteins | sample 2456441 | NCBI WGS metagenome assembly SMUY01 (sample SAMN11095931, study PRJNA526329) | marine sediment metagenome | biome: Marine sediment; feature: Surficial sediment; material: Deep marine sediment; isolation source: Hadal surficial sediment | place: Pacific Ocean | collected 2014-11 | depth...
ACCCTGTGGTGTGATGACGTTGACAAAGACGGACATCACCCCACGAGAGAGAGGAGCCACGATGAGTGTCCTACGTGCTGTCAGGAAGCGCAAGAAGGTTCGCACGTTGGGGGCGATCGACATCATCAATCTGTCACTCGGTCACCCGATCGACCAGCCGGCCGCGACCGACCCGCTGGTGCAGGCGGTCGAGGCGGCGGTGCGCGCGGGAATCGTCGTCGTGACCTCGGCCGGCAATAATGGCACCAACTCCAAGACCGGGGAGGTCGGGTACGCCGGCATCAACTCACCCGGCAATGCCCCATCGGCCATCACCGTCGGCGCGGTGAAGACCCAGGACACGGTCACCCGCAGCGACGACCGGGTCGCCGACTTCAGCTCGCGGGGACCGACCTGGTACGACGGGTTCGCGAAACCCGACCTCGTCGCGCCGGGCCACGGTCTGGTCTCCAACGCCGCGGGTCGAAAAAGCACGCTCTTCAAGAAGTACCCCTCACTGCAGGTGAAGCTGGACGGGCAGCGCTTTCTCAAACTGAGCGGTACCAGCATGGCGGCCGCGGTCACCACTGGGGTGGTGGCGCTCGTCCTCGAAGCGAACCGGACCGCGCACACCGTCCTGGCCACATCGTGTGTCACGCCGTATGACGGGTATGCCTGGCATCTTGCGTACTGCGCCCCGGCCGCGGCCCCGCCGCTCACGCCGAATGCGGTCAAGATGATTCTCCAATACACCGCGTTGCGGACGCAGGACGACCTCGGCGTCGACTATCACTGGTTCACGCAGGGAGCCGGCGGGGTCAACGCGGCGGGGGCGATCGCGCTGGCCACGGTGATCGACACATCGGTCCCGGTCGGCGACCCGTGGATCGTGGCGCCGTTCGAGCCGTTTACCACCAGTGCCGGCGAGACGTTGGATTGGGCACAGAACATCGTCTGGGGCGATCATTTCGTCTGGGGCGACAACATCGTTTGGGGCGACAATCGTCTGGAGCGATAACACCTCCGTTTGGGGCGACACCAGATCGTCTGTGACGGGACCGCTGCCTCGGTCAAAGACCATGGCGGCGAGCTCGGGAAGCATCGGACCAGAGGACCGCGACAGAGCCGCCGGCGGCGGCATCGGGCCAGGCGGGATTCTGATGGAACAGATGCCCTGCCCGGCCGACATGGTGGACGACCTGCGGCCCCGGTCGGACCGCAGTCAAGCCAGCCGAGCGCACGGCGATGCGCACCACCGACGAGGCCCGCTTCATCAACCCACCACCAACGACCGTTGAGGTCACGTCGTCGCCCACGGCGGGTGTCGGCGACGAGCGCGTGGCGATGCGCCCCCCCCCCGAGGCTAGCCGAGCTTTTCTCACAACCCGGCGACGCGGGGGCGAGCCTCCTTGGGACGAAGATGCAGACCGGCAGTCTTCGACCCGCTGAGCGAGAAGCACAGCGCCGTCCCGTGGCGGATACAGCGCTTGTCGGCAGGCTCAGGGCGTCCCGAGTGTATCGAGGGGCATCGGCCGAATGCCACTGGACTCTCACCGCGGGCGACGAGCCATTGCACCAATTCCTGTAGACTCGTGGGAACGGCGGACCTCCCACCCACCCTCGACACGTTTTTCCGACGCAGGCACGACGCCCCGGGGCCGTCAGATCGATCGGGTGAACGCCGGTGACGGACGACGTATGAGCGACACGACACGGGAAGTTCCTGGGTTGGATGGGGGCGAGATCCGCGACTGGCTCGACTCGTTGGACGCGGTCATCGATCGGCACGGACTGACGGCGACCGGGCGCCTGCTGCAAGAGCTGACCCGCCGCGCCGAGCACGCCGGCGTGCAGTTGCCGTTCACGGCCAACACACCGTATCGGAACACGATCCCGCGGGAAGAAGAGCTGGCGTATCCGGGCGACCGTGACCTCGAGCACCGGCTCAAGAGTCTGATCCGATGGAACGCGCTGGCGATGGTGGTGCGGGCCAACCGCACCGAGGACGGGATCGGTGGGCACATCTCGACATACGCCTCGGCCGCCACACTCTACGAGGTCGGGTTCAACCACTTCTTCCGCGCCACGACAGACGCGCAGCCGGGCGACCTGGTCTACTTCCAGGGGCACGCCACGCCCGGCATCTACGCCCGCGCCTACGCGGAGGGACGGCTCACACGCAAGCACCTGGAGAACTTTCGCCGCGAGCTCGGCCAGGGTCCGGGGCTCTCCTCCTATCCTCACCCCTGGCTGATGCCGGATTTCTGGGAGTTCCCGACCGTCTCGATGGGGCTCGGCCCGATCATGGGGATCTACCAGGCCCGCTTCCAGCGGTATCTCGAGGACCGTGGTCTGCTGCCACCGTCCGATGCCAAGGTCTGGGTGTTCCTGGGCGACGGCGAGACCGACGAGCCAGAGTCGCTGGGCGCCATCACCCTGGCGGCCCGGGAGCACCTTGACAACCTGATCTTCGTCGTCAACTGCAACCTGCAACGGCTCGACGGACCGGTTCGCGGCAACGGGCAGATCATCCAGGAGCTCGAAGCGGTGTTCCGCGGCGCCGGCTGGAACGCCATCAAAGTGATCTGGGGACGCGACTGGGACCCGATGCTCGCCAATGATGCGGAGGGGCTGCTGATCCGGCGGATGAGCGAGACGGTCGACGGACAATATCAGAAGTACGCGGTCGAGTCTGGCGCCTACATGCGGGAGCATTTCTGGGGCACGCACCCCACGCTGCTCGAGCTCGTCACGCACCTGACCGACAACGAGTTGAAGAAGCTGCGACTCGGGGGGCACGACCCCGCAAAGGTGCACGCCGCCTTCGCCGCCGCGGTGGCGCACACGGGGTCGCCGACGGTCATCCTGGCCCGCACGATCAAGGGCTACGGGCTTGGCGAGAGCGGCGAGGGCCGCAATATCACCCATCAGCAGAAGAAGCTGAACGAGGACGAGCTGCGCGCCTTTCGCGAACGGTTCGGGATCCCGCTCTCCGACGACCAGCTCGCCGAAGTGCCGTTCTATCTCCCCGACAGCGACAGCCCTGAAATGGTGTATCTGCGCGAGCGCCGCGCCGCCCTCGGCGGGTTCGTGCCGCGACGCGTGGCGCGCGCTACGCCGCTGACCCAGGTGCCGGCCGAACCGTTCGTGGAGCTGTATGCGGGGACCGGCGACCGCGAGATCTCGCTGACCATGGCGTTCGTACGGCTGCTGAGCCGGCTGCTGCGGGACAAGGATATCGGCAACTTGATTGTGCCGATCGTGCCGGACGAAGCGCGGACGTTCGGAATGGAGGCGCTGTTCCGCCAGGTCGGCATCTACGCGCACGCCGGGCAGCAGTACGAGCCGGTGGACCACGCCACGTTGCTGTCCTACCGCGAGGCGAAGGACGGCCAGGTGCTCGAGGAGGGGATCACCGAAGCGGGGTCGATGGCGTCGTTCATCGCTGCCGGTACCGCCCATGCGACGCGCGGCATCAACACGATTCCGTTCTTCATCTTCTACTCGATGTTCGGGTTCCAGCGGGTGGGCGACCTGATCTGGGCCGCCGCCGACTCGCGATGCCGTGGATTCCTCCTCGGCGGCACGGCGGGACGCACGACGCTCGCCGGCGAGGGACTCCAGCACCAGGACGGCCAGAGCCACCTGCTCGCCTACCCGGTGCCGAACCTGCTCGCGTACGACCCGGCGTTTGCCTACGAGCTGGCGGTCATCATCGAGGACGGCATCCGTCGCATGTATGTGGAGGGGGAGAGCCTCTTCTACTACCTGACGGTCGAGAACCAGCCCTACGCCATGCCGGAGATGCCGGACGGGGCGCGTGGGGGGATCCTCAAGGGGCTCTACCGACTGAAACCGTCGAGGGCGACACGACCGCACCGCGCGCAGCTGCTCGCCAGCGGCGCTATCCTGCGGGAGGCGCTCGCCGCGCAGACACTGCTCGAACGCTACGACGTCGCCGCCGACGTCTGGAGCGTGACGAGCTGGGCGCAGCTCTACCGGGACGGGCACGCGTGCGACCGCTGGAACATGCTGCACCCGCTCGAGCCACCGCGCCAGCCGTATGTCACCCAGTGTCTCGGACGCGCGCCGGGTGTGGTCGTGGCGGCGAGCGACTACCTCAAGGCGCTGCCCGACTCGTTGAGCCAGTGGCTCGACACGCGGGTGGTGGCACTCGGCACCGATGGGTTCGGACGCAGCGACACCCGCGCGGCACTGCGCGAGTTCTTCGAAGTGGACGCCCGGTTCATCACGGTGGCGACGCTCGGGGCGCTCGCGCGCCAGGGGGTGGTCCCGCCGGGCGTGGTAGCACAGGCGATCGGCGATCTGGGCATCGACCCGGACAAGCCGGACCCGACCGTCTCGTAGAGCACCCACTGAGACGCCGCGGCTCCAGCCCGGCCGCGGCGGGTCTGAAGACCCGCCGCGACGGAGTGGGGCTGGACGTGGAGAGCAGCATGGCGAGCGACATCAGGCTTCCCGAACTGGGTGAGGGCGTCGAGCACGCCGAGGTGATACGTGTGCTGGTGGCGCCGGGCGACGCGGTCGTCGTGGACCAGCCGCTGCTCGAGATCGAGACGGACAAGGCGACCGTCGACGTGCCGTCGCCTACGGCCGGCACCGTCACCGCGGTCGCCATCGTGGCCGGCGCGACGATCGCGGTGGGACAGTTGATCCTGTCGATCGAGGAACACGGGTCGGCCGCCGAGGCCTCGCAGCCCCGACCCGGTCCTGAACCCGCGCCGCCCACCGCCGCCGCGCCGCCACCGGCCTCAGCCCCCCCGGCGCACGCGCCACCGGCCGCCGGGCCGACGACCGCACCCACACACGCCGCGGGTTCGGTACACGAACCGACGCCGGCCGCGCCGGAGAGCACGCCCGTCCGACCGGCGCTGGCCGCGCCGTCCGTCCGCCAGCTCGCGCGCGAGATCGGCGTCGACATCAACACGGTGCCCGGGTCCGGCGCCGGTGGACGGGTTGGCCTCGATGATGTGAAGGCGCAGGCCCGCCGCGCGCTGGAACAGCTCCGGTCTGCGGCCACGCCGGCCGTCTCGCCCGCGTTGCCAGACTTCTCCCGCTGGGGACCGGTCGAGCGCACGCCGATGCGCAGCCTGCAGCGCACCGTCGCCCGCCGGATGAGCCAGGCGTGGCAGACGGTGCCGCACGTCACGCAGCACGACCGGGCGGACATCAGCGAGCTCGAGGCGGTGCGCAGGACCCTCAAACAGACGTCGCCGGAGCTGCCGCTGACCGTCACCGCGTTCGCCGTGGCGGCCCTGGCGGCCGCGCTCAAGGAGTTCCCGCAGTTCAACGCGTCGCTCGACCTGACGCGCGACGAGATCGTCTACAAGCGCTACATCAACATCGGGGTGGCGGTCGACACGGAGCGCGGCCTGATCGTCCCCGTGATCAAAGACGCCGACCGGAAGAGCCTGCGGACGCTGTCGACCGAGATCGCCGCGCTGGCGACCACGGTGCGAACCACGGGCGCGACGCGGGAGGATCTCGAGGGCGGCACGTTCACCCTCACCAACCTCGGCGGGCTGGGCGGCACCGGGTTCACCCCGATTGTCAACTACCCGGAAGTCGCCATCCTGGGGCTCTCCCGGTCCGCACCGGCGCCGGTGTTCATCCACGACCGGTTCGAGGCCAGACCGATGCTGCCGCTGTCGCTCTCGTACGACCATCGGCTGATCGACGGCGCGGTCGCGGTCCGGTTCCTGCGGTGGGTGACCGACCGCCTCGAGCACCCGCTTCTGCTGGAGCTGTGAGGCCCGTGTCCACGCCGGGCCTCCTCGGCCGGGCGCCAGTACAGGGCCGGGGACCGCAGGACGTCACGTACATCGCAAGGCAGGAGCCCAGATCGCCATGCGTAGGCACCCGTGTCGGTGGTGGCAGGGCGACACGACGCCAGACGCTCTGGTGGGTGTGCGACTCAGACCCGGGGAGCACTCATGCCCGGCTACGCCACAGCCGTGCGCTGCGCCACCACAAGCAGGTGGTCATTGCTGAACGTGATTCGCGAACAGTCGCGAAACACCTCGCGCACGCGGTGTTGGAACGTGTCGAGTGCCGTCCGTAGTCGATCGGGTGAGTAGAACCTGAAGGTCGAGTAGTGATAGGCGGCAACTTGCTCGAGCAGTCTCGACAGAGAGGTCGTGACTCTCCATCGGAGCGTCTCCACACGGACTGAGGCGAAGGCGTCCGTGGTGTCGAGTGCCTTCTGAAGCTCCGAGACGGTGTACAGCCGGGTTTCCAACTCGGCGAAATCCGGAAAGAAGCGGCCCCAGATCGTGTCCCGGTTCTGCGCTGCAGTTCTCGTGTAGAGCACAAGGAGACCGGACGGGGTGAGCACGCGAGACGCCTCACTCGCAAACCTGGCCAGGTCGAAGTGATGGACCGCGTTGAAGCAGGTCATGGCGTCACAGCTCGCGGCGCGGATCGGGAGCGTCTCGACGGCGCCGACCAGGTGGCTCGCGCCTGGGTAGGCGCACTTATTGAGCCGTCGGGCCTGGCCAAGCATGGCCGGACTCCGATCGAGGCCGATGGAACACAGGTCTGTGACGAGCGTTGCCGACAAGCGCGCGCTGACCATGTCCAGGTACCGCCCGGTGCCGGTGCCGACGTCCAGCAGCCGGAAGGGGTGGGCCTCGGTTGCGGCGGACGCCAAGACGTCACTGACGAGACCCACGGCGGCGAGATCCGCGTCACGAACGCTCCGATACCTGGCAGACACTTCGCCGAAGTGCTGACCAAAGTGATTCGTGCCGCCTCGCCGAGCCTCTGTGTCAGCAACCGGCGGCAACGCAAGAGTCAGATCTCTACTATCTGCAATAGGCATCGTTAGCGTTGGTTGCCGGATGCAACAGGAATGTCGGCCGAGATCGCGTCAGACCTGATGACCGGGCCGCGTACTTTGCCACTACTCGATGAGAGCTGTCAAGACCGAAGATGTCCGACGGCTTTCTGGTGGCCGGAGCGGAGCCATGCCCGTGGGATCAATGGAACAGGATGTGGGCCAAGACCAGCGAGGCGAGCAGCCCCGCGCCGAACCGCGCCACGCCCCTGTCGGGCGCCGCGACCAGGTCGCGCCACGGGATGCGCCATCCCTGGCGCATCATCGTCGGCACGGCCACCGCGGCGAAACTGAGGACGATGACCCACCCGGACCGGACGAGATAGCTCGTCTCCGGCCACGCGAGCGTGAAGCCGAGGTACAGGGCCATGCTGCCGAGCAAGGCGCCCAACACGAGAGGCCGCGACGGCCGGATGAGAAAGACGGCGGCGGTCACGATCACGACGAACCCATTCTTCACGTAGTACGACAACTCGTTGAACCAGTGGGTGAGTGGATCCGCCTGCAGACTCCCGGTCTTGAAGAAGACCACCGTAAAGGCAAACAGCACGCCGGCCGCGAAGGTCCCCAGGATGGCCGCTTTCCCGATGCGGACGATGTCCTGCGGGGACGCGTCCCGCCGAAGGTATCGCTTGTAGATGTCGATGGACCACAGCGTCGACACCGAGTTGAAGATCGAGTCGACCGTGCTCATGAGAGAGGCGAAGAGCCCGCAGACGATCAGACCGCGCAGGCCGGCCGGGAGGAACTGGTTGACGAGGGTGATGTATACCGCATCCGGGTCGTCGAGTGGCGCGTCGGCCAGGATCCCGGCCATCGCGATCCCCGGGATGACGATGATGAGCAGCATGACGTATTTGAGGACTCCTCCGACCAAGAGCCCTATCTGGGCGTCCCGCAGGCTCTTCGCCGCCAACGCCCGCTGGAGAATGACCTGGTTCGCGCCCCAGTAGTTCAGGTTCAACAGGTTCATCCCGAAGAGGGCGGTCCACGGAAGTGTCTGGTGGTCTCGTGGCAGGTGGAGGTGCATGAGGTGCCCCGTCTTGACGAAGAGCGCCGACCAGCCGCCGAGCTGATGCACCGCGACCGACACCGTGATGAGGCCTCCGCCGAGGAGCAAGAGGAACTGCACGAGATCGGTCCGCACCACGGCGCGCAATCCGCCCAGATACGTGTACAGCGCCGAGAACGCCCCGAGGGCCACGATCAGGACGGCGAGCCGCACCGCCTGGCTGTCGCTGATCCACGCCACCATCTCGGTGAAGATGCCGTCGAGCGCGTAGGCCGCCCAGAACAACGCGGTCCCGAGGTACAGCAGCGCATACAACGCAATCATCAGCACCGCGTACGCCAACGCGATCCGCGGCCCGAGCCGGTGCTCGAAGAACTGACTGATGGTGACGACTCTCAGCCGGAGGTAGAGGGGCACGAAGAAGAAGGCCGCGACGACGATGCCGACGATGGCGTTGAGCTCGAAGTTCGCCAGCGCCAGGCCGTCGACGTAAGCTGCGCCGGCCACCGAGAGGAAATGGCCGGCCGAGATGTTGGTCGCGATGGTGGACATCGCAATGGACGGCCACCGCAATGAGCGCGAGCTGAGAAAATACTCTTCAGGGTCGGCGGCCGAGTCGACCCGGGCCCGCAGGCCGATCGTGAAGATGACGGCGAAGTACGCCAGGACGATCCCGAAGTCGACCATCGGTCGATTCTAGATCGTCCGTCTCGTGGCCGCAGAACCGGATGCCATGTCCGACGGTGTTCCTGGGTGGCCGAGGGGTTGCGTCTCGGTGCCGAGTACTCGATACTGATCGCCCCCATCCGAGCCTGGGGTGTGATCGGCGCCGCGCGACTACGCTGGGATGTACGGAGTCCACGACGCTGAACGACCCCCGGCCTAGTCGCCAGGGTCCTGTGCCTCGGGTCTGTCCTGAAACCTGGGACCTGAGACAGCCCCACGTGCTTCGGTAGCCCGCCCCGTCCCGGGCTCTCGCGTTGGTTCACCATGATCGAGCTCCGCCACCTGACCAAGCAGTACGACGAACAGGTCGCCGTCCGCGATCTGTCGCTCACGGTCAGCGAGGGCGAGCTGCTGGTGCTGCTGGGCGGGTCAGGCAGCGGCAAGACCACGACCTTGAAGATGATCAACCGCCTGATCGAGCCGTCCGCCGGCTCGGTGCTGGTGGACGGCCGGGACGTGGCGGAGCTCGCGCCCCACGACCTACGTCGGCGGATCGGATATACCTTCCAGCAGGTGGGACTGTTTCCTCACATGACGATAGCCGAGAACGTCGGGGTGACGCCGGCGCTGCTCGGGTGGAGTGACAGCGAGATTCGTCACCGGGTCGACGAGTTGCTCGAGCTGGTGGAGCTGGACCCCGACGAGACCCGGGACCGCCGGCCGGACCAGCTCTCGGGTGGGCAGCAGCAACGGGTGGGCGTCGCGCGGGCGCTGGCCGCCAGGCCCCGTCTGATGCTGCTCGACGAGCCGTTCGGCGCGCTCGACCCGCTGACCCGGCACCGGCTACAGCAGTCGTTCATCCGGATCCGACGCGAGCTCGGTCTGACGGCGGTGTTCGTGACCCACGACATGGTCGAGGCGCTGGTGCTGGGTGACCGCATCGCGGTCATGCGGGCGGGCCGTCTGGTCCAGATCGGCACACCGGGCACGCTGATGCGTGAACCGGCCGACGACTACGTGCGACTGCTGCTGGACACGCCGCGACGCGACGCCCGGCTCGTCGCGGCGCTGCTGGAGGCCACGTCGTGAGCGAGCAACTGGCGCTGCTGCCGGGGTATCTGACGGCCCACCTCCAGCTGACGCTCCTGGCGCTGCTCTCGAGCGCGGCGGTGAGCCTGCCATTGGGCGTGGCCCTCACGCGCATCCGGTGGCTCGAGCAGCCCGCGCTCAACGTGGCCGGGGTCATCCAGACGATCCCCAGTCTGGCGCTACTCGCCGTCATGGTGCCGCTACTGGCGTCGCTGGGGCTCCGGAGCATCGGCTTTCTCCCGGCGTTCATCGGGTTGACCCTGTATGGCGTGCTGCCGATGCTGCGGAACACGGTGACCGGTATCGCCGGGGTGGACCCCGCGCTCAAGGAGGCGGCGCGCGCCGTAGGGATGACCCCGGCGCAGCAGCTGCGTCGCGTCGAGCTGCCGCTCGCCATGCCGGTCATCGTGGCCGGCATCCGGACCGCCACGGTCTGGACCGTCGGGATCGCCACGCTCTCGACGCCGGTCGGCGCAACCAGCCTCGGCAACTACATCTTCAGCGGACTGCAGACCCGGAACTACGCCGCGGTGCTGGTCGGCTGCGTCGCGGCGGCGGCGCTGGCGATGCTGCTCGACGGGCTGGTGCGCGCACTCGAGATCGGCGTACGCACCCGCCGCCGCCGGCGCGTCGGCGTCGTCGTGGCGGCGATGGCGGCGCTCTACCTCTACACGGGCCTCACCCTGGTCGCGGCGCTCCTCCCCCGAGGTGGTCGTCCGGTGACGATCGGCGCCAAGGGGTTCACCGAACAGTACATCCTGGCCCATCTGCTGGGTCAGTGGGTCGAGCGCGAGACCGGCCGGCTCACCACCCAGATGCAATCACTCGGGTCGATGGTGGCGTTCGATGCGCTGGCGGCCGGCGACATCGACGTCTACGTCGATTATTCCGGCACGCTGTGGGCCAACCAAATGGGGCGCGAGACGGTCGGGATGGACCGGGCCACGGTCCTCGCCGAGGTGGGCGCCTTCCTCGCCGCCAGGTACGGCATCCAGGTGGCGGCCACGCTCGGGTTCGAGAACGCGTACGCCATCGCGATGCGCGCACGGGACGCCGAGCTGATGCGGCTGACCCGCATCAGCGACCTCGCCCCACTGGCGCGGGGACTGTCGATGGGCGGCGACTACGAGTTCTTCTCCCGTCCCGAGTGGACCGCTATCCGCGACACCTACGGATTGGCGTTCAAGGAGCAGCGCACCATGGACCCGGCACTGATGTATCAGGCGGTGGCCGAGGGGGCGGTCGACCTGATCAGCGCTTTCACGACCGACGGCCGGATCAGCGCCTACGACCTGCGGGTGCTGGAGGACGACCGCGCGGCGATTCCGCCGTATGATGCCCTCATCCTGGTCAGCGCCAGGCTCGCCCGTGAGTGGCCGGACGTGCTGGCGGCACTGACCCGGCTGGAGGGCTCGGTCGACGTCGACGCGATGCGGCGGATGAACCTGGCAGTCGACGAGCACGGCGCCGCCCCGAGCACAGTGGCGGCCGACTACCTGCGGCGTGTCCTGTCTCAGAGAATCGGCCCCTCTGTCCCGGAGCGCGACGCCCGGTCTGGCACGGCGCCGTAAGCATAGACCCGCGAACGAACAGGAGAACCTCCATGGGCATTCTCGAACTGCTTGGTGTGGGCGGGCGTGGCAGCTCGCGGGCACACCGGGCGACCACCGGTCAGGGTGACACCGACACCGTCAGGCGGATCGTGGCCGAGCTCGAAGCGCTCGACCCGGCCCGCGCGCGGTATCTCGCCGCCTTCGCCTATGTGTTGAGCCGGATCGCCCATGCCGACTCACACATCAGCGAGGACGAGACCGAGAAGATGCGCGAGATCGTCCAGACACTGGGTCACCTCCCCGCCGCGCAGGCGGTACTGGTCGTCGAGATCGCCAAGGGCCAGGCCACGTTGTTCGGCGGAACGGAGAACTATCTGGTGACACGCGAGTTTCGGGAGATCGCGACCACCGAGCAGCGTCTCGAGCTGTTCGACTGCCTCTTCGCCGTAGCGGCGGCGGACGGCGCGATCAGCGCCGTCGAGGAGTCACAGGCGGGTCAGATCGCCAAGGAGCTCGGCTTTACGCAACCGGAGTACGCCTCGGCGCTGGCGGCCTATGCCGAGCATCGGACAGTGCTTCGGTCGCTGCGCGCGAAGCGGAAGGAGCACGAGTAACGGACTGGCCCACGATCATGCCCAGGACGCTGACCACCCCGGCGACGCCCGCCACAGTGGTGAAGACCTCGCAGGAGGAGTCGGGATCTGCGCCTCCCCGTATAATGGAAATCCTCTTCGAGGGTTCAGGTAGTGTCAGTGGAGGCCGTCACCCACGTCGCAGCCAACAAAAGCGAACCCGGTCGCGGGCCGGGTGCTCGGTATCTGCTGACCTTCGCTAGTCTGATCGTCGTCATCGCCGGGGTGCGGGCGGCCGACGCGATCATCATTCCGATTCTGCTGGCGGTGTTCATCGCCGTCCTCAGCCTGCCGCTTCTCCACGCACTTCAGCGATGTGGGCTGCCCAGGGTTCTGGCGGTCGTGGCGACTGTGCTCGCCGACATCGCGATTCTCTCCGCGGTCGGGTTTCTGGTCGTGCGGTCGGTCGACGAGTTCACCGGACAGCTGCCTGGCTACCAGGCGAATCTGGAACAGGCCACGAGCTCGGTTGTGCAGTGGATCAGCGAGCGCGGTGTGCCGATCGAGGCCGGTGACTTTCTGGATGCGGAGCGCATCGTCGGCCTCGTCGGTGGGGCAGTGACGCGGGTCGCCGCGGTGCTCCAGAACGCGCTGCTCGTGATCCTGATCACCGTCTTCATCCTCTTCGAAGCAACCGCTCTGCCGGAGAAGCTGCGCCTGGCCTTTGGGGAGGGGGGCGGTCGCTTCGATCGCTGGACCCGGACAGCGAAAGACGTGCAGCACTACCTGGGGATCAAGACGGTCGTTGGCGTCGTCAAGGGAGTTCTGACCGGCTTGCTGGTGGCGTTCTTCGACATCGATTTCCCGATCTTCTGGGCCCTCTCCGCCTTCTTCTTGCACTACATCCCCAGCATCGGCTCGTTCGTCGCGGCCATTCCGCCAGTGCTCATCGCTTTGGTCCAGTTCGGGCCGGGCACCGCCGCCGGCGTGGCGCTCGGCTATCTCGTCATCGACACTGTCCTGGGCAATATGGTCGAGCCGACGCTGATGGGCAGGCGCTTCGGGCTCTCGGTGCTCGTGGTGTTCATGTCGTTGGTGTTCTGGGGATGGGTGTGGGGCCCGGTAGGCATGCTCCTGTCGGTCCCGCTGACCATCATCGTCAAGATCATTCTCGAGCACACTGAAGACCTGCGCTGGCTGGCGATCCTGCTCGGCACCGGTCAGGGTGGCGCCGCGATCCCCGAACGCGAGACGGAGCTTGGCGCGAAACCCGGCCGCTTCGAACAGGATGACGATGACGGCCAGGAACACCAGGACGCTGTTTGACAACAGGCCGGCGCTCTTCTGCCTCCGACCTCCTGCCTCCCTGGAGCACTCGCCCAAGCAGTCCGTGGTGACAGTCCAGCGTCGCACCGAGAGCGGTGAGGCGCCCGGCCGGCACGGCGCAACGACGGAGCATACGGGCAGTATTCGACCGAGAAGCAACGCAGACAGCCGGGAGGCAGCGCCCTTCGGCAGGCTCAGGACGTCCCGAGTGCGTCGAGGGGTGCCGTCGAATGCAGCGGGACTTTACCCACGGGCTGCTAGACCGCGTCGAACGCCGTGACCGCAAAGCGGGCGTCGGCGTCCACCCACTGGTCGCGTCGGGCGAAGCCGGCCGCGGCCGCCAGCGCCGCGATCTCCTCCGTTTCGTACTTATACGAGCTCTCGGTCCAGATCGACTCCCCCGCCGCGAACCGCACCCGGCAGTCGGCCCCCGGAATCGAGACGGTCTGCGCGCACAAGCTCTCGAGGTGCATCTCGACCCGTGACGCCGTCGCGTTCCAGACCGCGCGGTGCGCGAACTGATCGAGGTCGAAGTCGGCGCCCAGCTCCCGGTTGAGCCGCCCCAGCAGGTTCTTGTTGAAGGCGGCGGTGACCCCGAGCGGGTCATCGTAGGCGAGCACCAGCTCCGCTTCAGGCTTCACGAGGTCGGCGCCGAGCACCAACCGATCTTCAGCCCGTAGCGCCGACCGGAGGGTGCCCAGGAACGTCCGGGCCGCCGACGGGTCGAGGTTGCCGATGTTCGAGCCGAGGAACGCCACCATGATCGTGTCGTCGCCCGATCGCCCGTCCGTGACACGTCGGAGCCCGTCTTCATAGGTCGTCTGGTGCCCGGTGACCCCCAGACCCGGGAACCGCCCCAGCGTCCGTGTCGCGAGGTCGAGCGCGGTAGCCGACACATCGACAAGCGCCACCCGGAGGTCGGGGAGGACCCGCACGAGCGGCTCGATCAACAGCGCCAGCTTCTCGCCGTTCCCCCCGCCGAGCTCGACCAGCGTGAGCGGCGATGCCAGACCGGCGCCGATCGCGGCCGCGTGTGCGGCGAGCAGCCGTCGCTCGGCGCGGGTGATGCGGTACTCCGGCAACTCGCAGATCGCCTCGAAGAGCTGCGAGCCGAGCGTGTCATACAGATACCGGGGCTCGAGCTGCTTCGGGCTCCGGCTCAGACCCCGCCGGACGTCTTCGGCGAGATGGTGACGCCCTGTGAGGGCGGTCCCGCTCGCCGGCTCCCTCGAGTGTCCCAAATCAGACCTTTGCGAGCGTGTGCCTGGCGGGGCATCCGGCCTGGCGTCGTTGCTCCTCGGTCGAACGCTGCCGGTATACTCCCTCGTCGCGCCTGGCCAGCCGGACGCCTCGACGCCCCACAATGGGAACGTGTTCTTGCGCGGACCCTAAAAGCCGAGATCGTGACGTTCGAAGCAAGTTTTCTTCGGCCGCCGGAGAGGTCTAGCTCCCGCGTAGCAGGGCTCTGAGAAAAGCTTCTGGCAGGGAGGCGGCGCTCCGTTTTGCTTGTCGGTTCGAGCCGCAGCTACACTCCCAGGCCGAGCCGGGTCTCACCGTCCACACACGAAACACTAACACAGGCGCCGGGGTCAAGCAGACGGACCACCCCGTCGCGGTGTGGTAGCCTCAGGTGGTCGTCTCGGCGTCATGGCGGGTCGAGCCTTCCCCGACGTCTCGTGTAGACACGAAAGGCCTTGCGAGAGTGGCGGAACTGGCAGACGCGCCGGATTTAGGATCCGGTGGCCGAGAGGCCGTGGGGG
>SMUY01081354.1_pt1 | contig 14800 bp, 16 predicted proteins | sample 2456441 | NCBI WGS metagenome assembly SMUY01 (sample SAMN11095931, study PRJNA526329) | marine sediment metagenome | biome: Marine sediment; feature: Surficial sediment; material: Deep marine sediment; isolation source: Hadal surficial sediment | place: Pacific Ocean | collected 2014-11 | depth...
TGGCACTTCTGGGTTCGTCCTCTACAAGTGCCATCTCACCAAGGACTTGTCCTTCAAATAATTTGCCCACTACAGACCCGTCTACATATATTTCAATTTCGCCTTCTAAGATTATATACATAATTCCGCCCATTGAACCCTTTTTAAAAATAGTATCACCCGGTAAGTAGGTATCGTATTTTTTTGAATACCTAAACATCTCTAAAAAATCTATTTCATTTTTATTCATTTTATTTATTCCTATAATCTATATAGCAGAGATAAGTAATTCTATCACAATTGGTATGAGAATATCAATAGTTTCATTTTTGAATCTATATATTTAAATTTTGTTTAATTCATATCTTGATACTTTTTTATAATAGAACTAATATTACTTAATTAAATTGTATCTATTGTCCGAAGGAGTTTATGGACAATAAATTAAGAGGCTCACATAATAATTTAAAGCCAGGGGTTGACCGCTTCTTCATTTATTGGTTTGATATTTCCTGGCTGGACTTTCCAGATATCGATTGGGGAGGAATAGTTGACTGGTTTGTTTGGAAGTAACTGAAATAATCTATAGACTCAATAAGTTTAGATTATAAGTAGTAAGAAAAAGATCTGGCACTCTTTTATAACTGCTCAAAAAATAGACTTATTATCTTCTAACCTTTTTAACCCTCTTTTCATCATCTTTCATAAGCTTATATTCAATACTGTCAACAAGGGCTTTCCAGCTTGCTTCGACTATGTTTTCAGAGACTCCTACAGTGCTCCAGTTCGTTTTACCGTCACCGGATTCTATAAGTACTCTGACTACAGAACCTGTCCCCTTACTTGTAGACACTACCCTTACCCTGTAGTCTAAAAGCTTTACTTCTTTCAGTGAAGGATAGAATTTTTCTAAAGCTTTTCTAAAGGCCTGATCAAGCGCATTAATGGGCCCGTTTCCTATAGCCGCTGTGTGCTCAGTAATACCGTCGACCCTCACAATTACAGTGGCCTCTGCAAAAGAATCTTCGTCTTCCGCTCTCTTTTCAGAAATTGTTCTTGCGCTTATAAGCTCAAAGTGTTTATTAAATTTATCAATTGATTTCTTAACCAGTATTTCAAAGGAAGCATCTGCGCCTTCAAACTCATAACCCTCATTTTCAAGAGTTTTTAGATTAGATAGTATATTGCCAATTTTAGGATTATCCGATTTTATTTTAATGCCCAACTCTTTTGTTTTATATAGTATGTTGCTTCTTCCTGAAAGGTCAGAGATTAAAACTCTTCTGTGATTTCCAACAACTTCAGGATTAATATGCTCATAAGTCTTCGAATTTTTCATCACCGCACTTACATGCAAGCCACCCTTATGAGCAAATGCGCTTTCCCCTACAAATGCCCTGTTCTTAATAGGGGGCAGGTTTGTAAGCTCATGAATGTAATGAGAAGTATCATAGAGTTTTTTAAGATCACTCTGAATACATTTAAAACCCAGTTTTAATTGTATGTTAGGGATGATTGAACACAGATTGGAATTGCCACACCTCTCGCCGTACCCGTTCATGGTTCCCTGCACCTGTGAAGCTCCTGCTTTTACGGCATAAAGTGCGTTTGCTACACCTACTTCACTGTCATTATGTGTGTGTATTCCAATAGATGGCCTGTCCAGTTTCTCATTTATTTTATTTATGATATCTTCGACTTCCCATGGTAGCGTACCACCGTTTGTATCGCATAAAATAAGAGAATCGACCCCGGCATCAAGCGCTGCCTGTAAAACTTTCAATGTGTAGTCAGGGTTGTTTTTATATCCATCGAAAAAATGTTCAGCATCAAAAAACACCTCGTCTACACGTTTTTTTAGATATTTAAGCGAATCGTTTATAAGTTCCAGATTTTGTTCAAGAGAAATTCTAAGCGCTTCTTTTACATGGAAATCCCAGCTTTTCCCCACGATTGTTAAAACAGGTGTTTCTGCCTTCAGAAGCGCCTGCAAGTTTGCGTCTTTGCTGCACGTAGTTTTAGCTCTTCTTGTACTGCCAAACGCAGTCACTTTAGAGTGTCTGAAGCTAAGCTTCTTAACTTCTTCAAAAAAACCTTCATCCCTGTCATTAGAACCAGGCCAACCGCCTTCTATATAATGGACTCCAAGGTCATCGAGTTTTTGCGCAATTCTGATTTTGTCATGTATGGAAAATGCTATATCTTCTCCCTGCGTACCGTCTCTTAAGGTGACATCGTATATCTTAACTACCCTTTTTTTCATTTTTTGTCTCCGAGGTTAAATGCCCAAGTTAAATGTATCGTGTAGAGTCCTAACAGCAAGCTCTGTATATTTTTCTTCTATCACACATGATATTTTGATCTCCGATGTGCTAATCATCATAATGTTTATACCTTCATCTGCAAGCGCTGTAAACATTTTAGAAGCAACACCAGAATGCGTTTTCATGCCAATGCCTACAAGCGATATTTTAGCTATCTTGTTATCTGAAATGATTTGCTTTGCACCCAATTCTTTAAGCAATTTTTTAGTAATAGTAATTGTTTTTTTAAAATCTGTTTTGGGTACCGTAAAAGTCATATCTGTGAATCCATCGGAGCTTATATTCTGAACAATCATATCCACTACTATTTCTTTTTCTCCAATTTCATTAAATATTTTTGCGGCTACCCCGGGATGGTCTGGCACGTGGGCAAGCGTGATCTTTGCCTGATTTTTATCATAAGTGACACTTGAAATTGAAGTTTGTTCCATATCTTGCATTGCTTTTTTTTCCTCCAAAACCCAGGTTCCTTCATCTTCCGGGTTAGATGTTGGTTTTACATGTAGAGGTACCTTGAACTGTTTGGCAAATTGTACGGCCCTTGCCTGTAGAACCTTTGATCCCAGGCTCGACATTTCAAGCATTTCTTCATATGAAATCTTTTTTAGCTTCCTAGCTGTGCTTACCATGGATGGGTCTGAGGTATAGATTCCATCTACATCATCTTTATAAAGTTCACAGATATCAGCTTTAAGTACTGCTGCAAGCGCTACAGCCGTAAGATCCGAGCCACCTCTTCCAAGCGTAGTTACGTTGTTTTCTTCATCCACTCCCTGAAAGCCAGCAACAATCACGATCTGTCCTTTTTTAAGGGCTTTTTTTAGACTACTATCATCAATTTTTACAATCTTTGCCTTAGAATAGGATTTATTTGTTAAAATCCTTATTTGATGTCCCTGATAAGAAACGGCATTTTCTCCCATGGATTTTATCATCATGGCAACTATCCCAGAAGATACCTGTTCACCGCTTGAAGTAATTACATCAAACTCTCTTTCATCGGGCGGGTCCATTACTGATAGTGCGAGTTTTATGAGCCTGTCCGTTTCACCGGCCATTGCCGATATCACTGCAACTACCTTATTCCCTTTGTTTTTTGTATTTACAATATGTTTTGCAACCCACCCAATCTTGTCTATGTTTGCAACACTTGTTCCACCGTATTTTTGAACAATAAGAGCCATTTTTCCTCGCCTTTTATTCTAATATCCCTCAGTTCTACAGGACTGTCATTTCCAATATCATCAGGTATTTCGATTTCTATGCATATAGCACTTTCTGGAAAAACTTCTTTAATTCTCTCTGCCCATTCTACAACCGATATGCCATCATTATAAAAATAGTCTTTGTAGTTTAAATCTTCTAATTCACTTGCAGAGGACAATCTGTAAAAATCAAAATGAAATAAAGGGTATTTACCTTCATATGTATTTAAAATTACAAATGTTGGGCTGTTGGGTTCCTCGTCTACTCCAAGTCCTCTGGCTATCCCTTTTACTAGGACTGTTTTACCAGCTCCAAGATTGCCATTCAAAGCTATAATTGATCCTTTGCTTAATGTTTTTCCTATTAATTCTCCTATTAATATAGTTTCCTTTATATTATCAACTTTTAAATTCAATATATTATTATAAGCACCTTCAATATGCACGATGTATAAATTCTCTTACTTTGTTATTTTTAATATTCTTTATGGCTTTAGTGATGTACTCAGCCACTTCGGTTGCTAAGTATCCAGAGTCTGAAATCTCCTCGAAAGCTATATCTCCGGCCAGTCCATGAACAAAGACTCCTATTTTACATGAATTTTCGGCGTTGTAACCCTGTGCGAGTAAACCACCGATTATACCAGTCAGTACATCACCCATTCCTCCAGAAGCCATTCCCGGATTTCCAGTGGGATTAATAAAAATCTTTCCAGAAGGAGTTGAAATTATTGTTCTTGCGCCTTTTAACACTAAATAAACTCCAAATTTTTTAGAGAAATCTCTTGAAATATTAATCCTTTCTTCCTGCACTTCTTTATTTGTTTTACCTATTAGCCGGGCCATTTCTCCAGGGTGCGGGGTTAGTATGACCGGGACTTTTAAATTCTTTAGTAAATTTAAGTTCTTTGAGATTAAAGTTATAGCATCTGCATCAATCACTACAGGCATATTGCATTTATTAAGCAGTTTAAGCAGAAATGATTCAGTCTGTTTTGAGGTAGAAATTCCAGGACCGATTGCAAGAGCTGTTTTTTTATCTGATAAAACCTCTAGTGTTTTTTTCAAGCTACTTAATCCTAACAAACCATTTTTAGTTTCTGGCAGTGGCTCTGTCATGGCTTCGGTAAGTTTTTCCTCTATAACGGGGTTTAAACTTTCAGGCACTCCAACTGTGACAAGGCCTGTTCCAATCCTTTGAGCGCCTATAGCGCAGAGGGTAGCAGCTCCTGATTTTCCCGGTGAACCGGATAATATAAATAAATGGCCGTAAGTTCCCTTATGAGTATCTTTATTTCTAGTGTGGATTAGAGGTCTAATATCATAAGCCGTAATTAACTCAAGATTAATACTATCCTCTAAACTTGCCGGGGTAGTAATGTTTGAAACATATAAATCTCCACAATAATCTACTGCCGGATAAATAACGGTTCCTATTTTTGGTAAAGCAAAAGTTATAGTTGTATCTGCTTTAATACAGCATCCAAGCAGTCTGCCAGAATTTGCGTCAAGTCCCGAGGGTATGTCTACAGACAAAATCGGAGCGGAGCAGCTGTTTAAAAATTCAATTATTTGTTTATAAAACCCTTTAACTTCCCTGTCTAACCCGGTCCCAAATATAGAATCGACTATTAAATCACACTCAAGATTGTGTGGCGGTTTTTCTTTTAAAATCAATGTTTTTGCGCCTATGTTTTTAAGTGATTTATAGTTTATTAGGGCGTCACCCTTATATTTTTTTTCATCGCCACAAATAAATGTTGTTATATTAAAACCCTTAGAAATTAAATGACGGGCGATTACAAACCCATCTCCACCGTTGTTTCCAGTACCGCAAAAAATAGCTATATTGTGCACATCGGGGTAGTTCTTAGTTATTAATTCGGTAACACTTCTCCCGGCGTTTTCCATTAGAACAAGGCCTGGGATTTTATAATCCTCGATTGTTGATCTATCAATCTTTCTTATTTGCTCACGAGTAGCTATTTTCATAATAATCAAAAAATATGCAATGATTTCATAAAGTTAGTACTAATATCTAACAGGATATATAATAGTTGTGGATATTTCAATCAAAATTCATAATTACTAACAATTATCTAACGTATCTTATTGTACTAATTGAATATTTCTATGATTACTTCCCCGTCGAGGCTTTCAGGTATTTTAATGTTCAGAAAGTGTAAGATGGTTGGTGCGGTATCGTAAATTTTAATATCTCTATTGATTTTGTAATTCTTTTTCACAGAATTTCCATATGCAATCCATGGAATTGTCATATGTTCTTTACTCTTCGATCCATGTGTATTTTCCGTTCCACCGTGATCAGCTGTAATTATTAATAAATAATTATTATCTGACATTTCATTTTCAAGTAGCACAATTAATTTTTGGATTTCAATATCTACTTTTTTTAACGACTCGATATATTTATCTGACATCCAGCCGTTTATATGTCCGCTTAGGTCAGGCTCGGGGTAATGAATGAAATTTATATTGCTTCTTTGAGTTTTAAATGCTGAAATAAATGCTGAGGTAATCTTTTGAATAGTGTTATCCCTATCGTTGTAAATTTCGTAACATAAAATGTTGTATTCAGGACTTGGTTTAATTAAGAATCGCAGTTTATCTTTGCCGCATATAAATGTTGTTTTTAAATTATTTTGTTTACCATAAGTAAAAATAGTATCTATGGGCAGATACTTTTTTTGATTCAGGAGCTTATTTATTTGTTGATAATCGTTTAAAGTGTGTTTATGATTTTTTACGTCCAGTCCTGTCAATAGAGATGTGTGTGAAGGCATTGTCAAACTTGGAAAGACTGTAGACGCATTTAACGTATAGGAACTTCTTTGCATTAGCTGAGTCAAATTTGGCGTATTTGTTTTTGAAATAGCGTCAGGCCTTAACCCGTCGATTGTTACAAGAAATACATATCTCTGCTCAGAACTTGCAGGGTTTAGAGTGAAAAATAATAAAAAAAGCAGTATAAATTTAAATATATATCGCAAAGTCGGATAATAGTTATGCAGTTTACTAAAAAGAATAATTGCAGTTTCTACATTTTAGATTTAATAAGTTTATTTTGCCATGCCCCCACCTTCTACAAGTGTAGTATCTCCAAAGGTTTTTATTAGTGTATTTATAAATTCTTCAGAATGTGCCTCGCAGAAAAAGTATGTCAAATGTCTCACATTATTAATTGAAACAGATAACGATTGGTAGTGTCTGTTGCATAAGTCCTTACTGCACATCGCACACTGCTTGATCTGTATTCTTTCACCTTCTATGTCACATCTTTCACCGCTTTTTTTTGTATAGTCACATTGAAACATGTCTACTTTTACAGTTCTCTTCGACATTCCAAGCTCCTTAAAATATTTCGTATAAATCTGATATTTTCTGTTAAACTAAAATATTAGTGTCTTAATTATCAAATTAAACTAAATTTGTATTATTAAGTCAAGAACAATACAGCAACAATAAAGGTTTCAAATAATCAGTATGATTACCTTAACAAATTAAATACTTGAGTAATTAAGTAAATTATGTTTATATTTTGCCCATGGTTCCAATTAAAGACGCTATACCAGGTTTAGCTAAATTTCTGTATATAAAGGCTGCCAGGAGACCAAGACTTGTAAATCTTGAGATCACAAAGCTGTGCAATGCAGGTTGTGATTTTTGTGATTACTGGCAGACAAAGCATGAAGAAAGGCTTTTGGATTACAGCCCTGTCATAAAAAAGATAAATCCCATTGCCGTAGTTATTACAGGCGGCGAGCCAATGCTGAGAAAAGACCTTGTAGATATTGTAAGACAGGTCAAGACCTCTTCATTTTATATTTTTACATCGATGGTTACCAAAGGAGATCTGCTAACTGTTGAAAAAGCGCAGGATCTATTTGATGCCGGGCTTGATCAGATTGTCATATCTCTTGATTTTATTGGTAAGACTCATGATAAATTCAGGGGTATAGATGGTCTTTGGGATCATCTAGCCGACCTTCTTCCCAAGCTTGGTAAGAGATTTAAGAAGAAAAACGGCATAATAATCAACACTATAATTATGGATGACAACCTTGATCAAATCGTTGATTTAGTGCATCAGGCCAAGCAGTGGAATATTGGAGTATCTTTTAGTTCTTATTCGGTTATGAAAACAAACAATGAGGCGCATTTCATAGACAAAAATATAGATAAAGTAAAAGAAGTAGTAAATGAGCTTATAGATTTAAGAAAAAAGTTAAAGGGTACGATTTTAACTACAGAGTTTTATTTAAAAGAGATCCCGGGTTATTTTGAAAGAGGTGGAGTACCTGACTGCACGGCAGGACTAAGTCATATACAGGTTACTCCAAGCGGTCATCTCAAGAGGTGTTCAGAGATGCCTGTGACTGCCCATTATACCGAATATTCACCTGACTTATATCAAAAGACTAATTGTACGGCTTGCTGGTTTAGCTGCAGGGGAGAGACTCAAAGCCCTGCAACTGTAAAAAGGGCTTTAGAATTTCTAGGTGTCTGGGCTTAAACTCTTTACTCTCCAGATAGTTCCCTCTGCGCAGTCTTCAATACATATTCCTTTAGAGTTTAGATAATCTCTTATCTCATCGCTCTTTTCCCAGTTTTTGTCAGTTCTGGCGGAGGTTCGCTCTTCTATAAGCTGATTGATTTGCTCTTCTGAAATTTCAATCTCTGATTTGGAGAGTTTTTCTTTTTGTAGATAATCATCCGGGTCTTGCTCTAATATTCCAAAAGTTTTGCCTAAAATCAGGATTTCATTAACTGCATCACCGAGCGTCGTAGAATCTCCGACTGAATCCATTGATTTATTTATTATTCTGCAAAGATCAAACAGGTTTCCCAAAGCTCCTGCAGTATTGAAATCATCCTGCATTGCTTTTCCCCAATTTTCTTTAAAATTATCAACATGTTTTTTTAGGTTCCGATCCTGTTTTGCTCGTACGGTTTTAATATTTCTTACTCTTTGCAGGGTAAGATACAGTCTTTGTAGAGACGATTCTGCTTCATCAAGATTTTGCTGCGAAAAATCTGCCGGGTTTCTATAATGATGGGATAAAAAGAACAACCTGATTGCCTCTTTATTCCACAGTTTAAGGGCTTCCCTTACATTAATAATATTGCCGACTGATTTGGACATTTTTTCTTTATTTATCTGAATGAGCCCGTTATGCATCCAGTATTTTGCAAACTGCTTGTCTGTTGCCGCTTCGGACTGGGCTATTTCGTTTTCATGGTGAGGAAATATAAGGTCTTTGCCTCCGCCGTGGATTTCAAAGTCCTGCCCGAGGTATTTCATGCTCATGGTAGAGCATTCGATGTGCCAGCCAGGTCTTCCATTTCCCCACGGGCTCTGCCAAAAGGGTTCACCTTTCTTGGCTGCCTTCCATAGGGCAAAATCCAGCGGATTTTCTTTATTTTCGTTAATATCAATTCTTACGCCTGCAATCATATCATCAGGAGTTCGCCGTGAAAGTTTTCCGTATCCAATAAACTTGTTAATTGAAAAAAATACGTCGTTTCCCGATGCATATGCTATTTTTTTGCTTATCAGTTTTTCAATAAGATTGATTATATCGTGTATATGATCGGAAACCTTTGGTTCGTGGTCAGGGGGCAGGATGCCGAGTGCAGCCATATCCTGCTGATATTCTTTTGTATATTTTTGCGATATTTCATTTGCAGGCACCCCAAGCTTGTTTGCCCTGTCAATTATTTTATCATCAATATCGGTGATATTTCTTATATAATTAACTTCATATTTTATGTGCTTTAAGAACCTTCTAATTATATCAAAAGTAAGAGCAGCCCTTGCGTGCCCCAGGTGTGCTGAATCGTACACAGTTGGGCCGCAGACGTACATTCGGATTAAATTTCTGTCTTTTGGAACCAGCTCTTCTTTTTTTCCAGAAAGGGTGTTGTAGATCTTTACTTTTTTTAACATTAGATATTTATACTATATCTTCTCCACCATCTACACCGATAAGATTGCCTGTAATCCAGTGAGCCTGGGGCAGAGACAAAATAGCTATTGCTTCTGCTACGTCCTGTGTAGTGGTCAGTCTTTTACTCGGATTGTAAAGGCTTGCTTTTTCCACTATTTTTTCGCTGCCTGGAATTCTTTTAAGCGCCGGGGTTTCGGTAACCCCTGCCATTATAGAATTAGCCGTAATATTGCTGGGCGCCAGTTCAAATGCCAACTGCCTTATGTGTGATTCTAAAGCGGCTTTTGCTGCAGAAACGGCTCCGTATGTAGGCCAGACTTTGTGTCCGCCTGCGCTTGTTAGAGCAAAGATTCTTCCACCTTCACCCATTAGCTTGTTTGAAACCAGATCCTGTGCCCAATATACAAGGCTGTGGGCCATAACGTCTACAGTCATGTTCATGTTAGTGTCAGTGACCATCTGTTTTTTCTCTTCTGCTATATAGGGTTTTAACGTTCCAAAGGCAAGAGAATGAACAAGCACCTTTACGCTGCCGGGATTGCCGTCTTCATCCAGTGTTTTAATCATTTCTTGTATGGTCTGCGACCTTTTTTCTGCATCTGCAGCGTTAATATTGAAGAATTTGGCTTGTCTGCCCTTGCTCTGTATTTTACTTACAATTTCAGCAACTTTTGGAAGTGTGCCTTTTCTATCAAGGTGGACTCCAAAAATATTCATCCCGCAGTCAGCAAGTTCTATGCTCAGTGCTTCTCCAAACCCGCTTGAAGCGCCAAGAATAAGCGCCCAGCTATTTTCTAAGCTTTTTATATCAATCAATTTAGTCCTCCGTTTTCGTTAGTTGAGCTTTATGATAGGTAAATCAAGAGATTCTACGGTTTTTAGTATTTATTTCAAGATTTTAATGCTTAAAAGATTAATGAATCTGATAAATTAAATAGGTCTTCTATCCTTAATAGCCTTTCCCAGTGTTAGTTCATCGATGTACTCAATATCACCGCCCATTGGTATCCCGTGGGCAATTCTAGTTACTTTGATCCCAAGTGGTTTAATTAACTTCGATAGATACAGTGCTGTCACTTCACCTTCTACGCTTGGGTTTGTCGCGATTATAATTTCATTTATGCTTTCTTTTTCGATTCTGCCTATAAGTTCATTTATTTTCAAATCCTCTGGGCCGATTCCATCGATTGGAGAAATAGTGCCGTGCAGGACATGATATTTACCTTTGAACTCATTACTTTTTTCAATAGCAATCAGAGCAATCGGGTCTTCTACAACACATATCATATTTGATCTTTCCTCGTTACTGCAAAACTTACAAATGTTATCTGCAGTCAGGCAAAAGCAGTTGTTACATAGGTTTACTTTGGTCTTTACTTCTATTAGTGCGTTTGCAAGGCTCCTGGAGTACTCTGTGGAATTTTTCAGTATTTGTATTGCAAGCCTTGTGGCATTTTTCTCTCCGATGCCCGGAAGCTGAGATAACAGATCGATAAGATTAGAAATCGGATCGGGAAAGCCTTGGTGCATCATGCTAGATTAGTCCTGGAGGAAGGCCAAAACTGCTTGCAACTTTACTAACCTCTTCTTTTAGTATTTCCCTGCCTCTGCTTAAAGCTTCATTTGAAGCTGCAGTGATAAGGTCCTGAATCATTTCTATGTCGGGATCTTTTAGCAGATCTGGTTCTATTGTAATAGAAACAATATCACCTCTTGCTTTTGCAACCACAGTTACCATCCCGCCGCCCGATGTTGCCTCAACGATTTTTTCGCCGGCTTCATTTTGAATCTGTTCTACCTGCTTTTTTATGTCTCCGGCCTTCTTTAACATATCCTGTATGTTTCCAAGTTTCATTACTTATCTCCTTTTATACTGTTTTTTACTTTTAATAACCGTCCTCCAAATGTATCCATAGCTTCTTTTAGTGCCTTATTGTTCATTATGTTTTTACCCTGACTGCTATCATAGTTGTCATTTTCTTTTTCAGGCTCTTTTTTGTCAGGTTTGTTGACTAAAACATTAATATTAAATTCTTTAGAATGTCTTTTTTTAAGCAGGTCTTTAATTTTATCTATATTATCTTTTTTTTGAATACTGTCTGAAAATACAGACTGTGAATTATAAATAAGCTTAATTTCGGTGTCTTTTATCTCTATCTTATCGGCTTTTTCGAGATAAATTCCGGTCATGCTTTCGTTATCCTTTATATATTCAATAAAATTGCTTAAGGATAAACTTTCAGTATTTTCTTGCTTTAAATTCTTTTTTTCAGGTGTTTCTTTGCTTATTATATTATCATCAGCCTCATTTTTAATAGTTGGTTTAGCTGATATCCCACTTTTTTTAGCCCCTGAGGTTTCACTTGTTTTAGATGTTGTATTTAAGCTTATACTTTCAAGCTTGTTTAAAATATCGTTTATAGGGATAGCATGATCCAAGTTTGCCAGTTTTACTATGTTCATTTCAAGCGCTATCTCAGGGTAGGCCGACCTGCTTATATCTTCGGAGGCTTTAAGTGTCTGATTAAATATGTTTTCTAATGCTCCAATATCAAATTTGGATACTTCTTCATTTATTTGAGATGCTTCATCCTCGGTAAGATCAGTCGATACACCAGAGCCGCAGACCCTAATAAAAACTGAATATCTAACTATTCTCAGCAGTTGCTCTATCGATTTTTTAGGATTGATTCCTTTTTGGTTGAGTTCTATGATTATCTGCAGACACTTTTTAGGGTCCTGAGCCAGTATGTTTTTAAATAGGGATAAACAGTAAGAACTATCAAAAATGCCAAATAATTTTGATGCTTCTTCATACTTAATTTTCCCATCAAACGTTGTATTTAGTTGATCAAGCAGGCTTAAAGCATCCCTTAGGCTCCCATCAGATTCTGAAGCTATCATATGAATTGTGCTGTCATCAATCTCTATATTTTCCCTGGAAGTAATTTGCTTAAGGCTGTTCTTAATGTCATTTGAAGATACTTTTTTAAAGTCATATTTCTGGCATCTTGAAAGAATAGTCAGCGGTATTTTACTGACCTCTGTAGTTGCAAGAATAAACAGTGCATGCTCGGGAGGTTCTTCAAGAGTCTTTAGAAGCGCATTAAATGCAGAGTTTGAAAGCATATGTACTTCATCGATAATATAAACTTTGGTTTTCCCTGATACCGGCAGATATTTTATGTTTTCTATTATTTCTCTTACGTCTCCTACCCCTGTATGAGAGGCTGCATCTATCTCTATTACATCTATGGATTTTCCTTCGGAAATTTCTATGCAGTTTGTACAAACTGAGCAAGGGGTGGGAGTAGGGCCTTTATCACAGTTTATTGATTTTGCTAAAATCCTGGCAGTTGAGGTTTTGCCGACTCCTCTTGGACCGGAAAATAAGATGGCATGAGCAACTTTCCCCGATGAGAGAGAGTTCTTTAGAGTAGTAGTTATAAAGTGCTGCCCTACAACTTCATCGAAGTTTTGTGGTCTCCACTTTCTTGCTAGGACTATATAGGACATTTTATTTTGAACAACCAGTCAGGTATCCGCAACGCGCTAGAGCTCTTGCTACCGTTGCTCCCTTCCGGGTCTGGCGGGGTTTGCAAGTTCCTGCCGTACGGGCCCGACTGGTTGAATTTTTAATGACGGAGAAGGAGGGATTCGAACCCTCGAGGGAGCTGTTAACCCCCTACACGCTTTCCAGGCGTGCACCTTCAGCCACTCGGTCACCTCTCCTGTTATATATTTAAATTAAAATATTTATTTCGCTTTGTGCTGACATTTGCAGATGTCGGTTCTTAAATATGCAACTACATCCCAGATTTTATCATCTGATAAAACTGCTCCCCATGCAGGCATTAAGTTTGATTTTCCAACAGATTCCCCGCCTTCTTTGATTACTTTAAAAATATGCTCGTCTGTAAGAGTCGATACATATTCACCACTACTCAGGTCTCTGGGTTTAGGGTCTAACGATGCGGCTGCAACTCCATCGCCTTTCCCAGTTTCTCCATGACACATAGCACATATCTGATTATATGATTCTTTTCCTTTTGCAGAATCACCCGCGGCAAAAGAATTTATGCCGCCGAGCATCATTACCAGTAGCAACAGGGAAACAACTTTTATACTCTTTCTTACGTAATTACTATTCATTAAAACCTCCTCATATTAAAAATGACCACTTATTCTAACAGTATATAAATATTTTTAAATATTTTATATTACTTATTATAAAGTGGGCAGACTAATAAACAGTAGTATTAGATATTAACTTGCAAATATAAATTTAGTTTCTTTACATTTTTGGTTTTTAGCTTAGAAAGTGTAAGAAAAACAAAGCAGTTTATAACAAAAAAACCCAGGTACTTTATAAATGTTGACTAAAAAAACTTCAGTATAGCGACAATGCCGCAGTGGATATAGCTTAAATAATAAAAAAGACTGAGAGCAATTCTGGGTGTTATAAATCAGGCTATAACACCAATTTGAAATATTTGGCAATTATCTTATTTTGAAATTAAAGAAGCTTAAGAAATTTAGCTTTCTAAATCTTTAATTATTTTATAACAGCTAAAAAATACAGGCAAAAAGTCATTCGCTCTTACTAACTCTGATCACTTTGCTTGCTTGAGGACCTTTAGGCCCGTCTGTTGTTTCGTACTCAACTTCTTCACCTTCGTTGAGCACCTTATACCCTTCATGCTCTATAGAGCTATAGTGAACAAATACGTCATTTCCACCGTCATCAGGAACTATAAAACCAAAACCCTTAGAGTTGTTAAACCACTTTACTTTACCTTTCAACAACTAAGTTACCTCCTAAGTGTCAGTGATTTAAATATCTCACAGATTGCTGCGAAAGTCAATGAAGACGGGTATGTTATGTTATTTGACACACAAACATTTAGGTGTTAGAAAATGGATATAAATAGGGCAGGTGGCGGAACTGGCAGACGCGACGGCCTCAAAAGCCGTTGGGCTTACGCTCGTGAGGGTTCGAGTCCCTCTCTGCCCAATTATACAGCAGACGTCTAAGTTGTTCACATACCGTAATAAGCCTATAAGAGATATCCGTACAGCTTTCAAGAATGCTTGCAGTAGAGCTGGTATAAAAAACCTTAGATTTCACGACCTTAGGCATAGTTTTGCGACTAGGTTGGTACTCAAAGGGACAGACTTAGCGACCGTAGCGAGACTCCTAGGTCACGCTAGTATACAGATGACGATGCGTTATTCTCATCCTTCGCCTCAGTCCCTGAAGAGTGCGGTAACTTCTCTGGATAAGGGATAAATGCCTATTTTTCTCACAAAAGTGTTACTAAAA
>SMUY01087236.1_pt1 | contig 14799 bp, 12 predicted proteins | sample 2456441 | NCBI WGS metagenome assembly SMUY01 (sample SAMN11095931, study PRJNA526329) | marine sediment metagenome | biome: Marine sediment; feature: Surficial sediment; material: Deep marine sediment; isolation source: Hadal surficial sediment | place: Pacific Ocean | collected 2014-11 | depth...
ATTTTGAGGCAAATAATGCACTAAATCCAATTGCAATAAATAAAAGAGTTGATTGCATAGCCAAATTTAATAAAGGGCCTTCCATTCCTATTAAACTAAAAAGACCATCACTATAAAAGAATGCACTTGTTATTGATGCTATTCCAATGGAGTAGTATAAAAATATTTTCTCATTAAATAGTAAAAAACAAACCAAGTTTAATAATACTATTGTTACTGCGAAACCATAAAATAACCCCTCATTAAATAATTTTGTCTGTAAACTCGAAGCTGAATTAGTATTTATTGAAGAAATATCTGTTCCTGAGGTTAAATTAGCAACATTTACATAGGATATTTCCTTCTTGTTAAAAATTATATCGTTAATGGAGTTTCCCGTATAAAATAAGTAAAGCCCTCTAATAGCTAAGGAATTTGTTAAATCTGTATTTGTTATTTCTAATGTATAATTAATGTTTTCAAAATCATAGTAAGAGTTTGTAAACACTTTAGTATCAGTAGCTTTATAACTAGGATCAACTTTATTCTTAATAGATAAAGTAGAATTACTTTTTGCTGCAATAGTTACAAAAAGACACAAAATTAGGGGCAATATTTGTAGTCTCATAATAAGTAAGTTTTTTACTTGGGTACTACAAATATAACAAAAAATTACCTTTTATCTATTAAAAATGTATTTTATCGGATAAAAATTTAAAAAAGCATGTAATTAAAGACATTCATTTAACGAAAAGACTATACTTTTACTCTTGAAAAGTTAAAATAATCGATAAATTTTTGATTACCTGTTACCTACCATATTCTTTGGTTGCACCCATTGGTCAAATTGTTCTTCGGTAAGATAGCCCAGTTTAATTGCCTCTTCTTTTAGTGTAGTTCCATTTTTATGAGCTGTATTAGCAATTTCAGCAGCTTTATAATAACCAATCTTTGTATTAAGTGCGGTTACTAACATCAAAGAATTAGTTAATTGTTTATTTATAACTTCAAGATTTGGTTCAATTCCACTTACACAATTAGCATCAAATGAGGCAGTTGCATCACCAATTAATTGTGCCGAAAAGATAAAGTTTGCAGCCATTACAGGTTTAAATACATTCAATTCGTAATGTCCCTGCATTCCTCCTGTTGCAATAGTCATATCATTTCCAAGAACCTGAGCACATACCATGGTTAAAGCTTCACACTGAGTAGGATTAACTTTTCCCGGCATAATAGAAGAACCAGGTTCGTTAGCAGGTATATTGATTTCACCAATTCCACTTCGTGGTCCACTTGCCAGCATACGTATATCATTGGCAATCTTATTTAAAGACACTGCCAAAAGTTTTAAAGCACCATGAGATTCCACAATTGCATCATGTGCCGCAAGTGCTTCAAATTTATTTTTAGCAGTCACAAATGGTAATCCTGTATATTTTGCTATGTAATTTGCCACTTTTTCAGAATAACCATTGGGAGTATTTATTCCAGTACCAACAGCAGTACCACCCAGGGCAAGTTCTGATAAGTGAGGTAAGGTGTTTTCGAGGGCTGTTAAACCGTGTTCTAATTGAGAAGCATATCCACTAAATTCCTGACCAAGGGTTAAGGGGGTTGCATCCATAAGGTGAGTGCGACCTATTTTTACAATGTCTTTAAATTTTGTTGCTTTTTTTGATAAAGTAACTTGAAGTTGTTTTACACCCGGAATGGTAATTTCAATCAATTTTTTATAAGCGGCAATATGCATTCCAGTTGGGAAAGTATCATTAGACGACTGCGATTTGTTTACATCGTCGTTGGGTTGTAACGTTTTTTCCCCTTCACCAATGATTTTTCCAGCTATTTGATGAGCTCGATTGGCAATTACTTCGTTAACATTCATATTGCTATGGGTACCGCTCCCTGTTTGCCAAACCACCAAGGGAAATTGGTCATCGTGTTTTCCTTCCAAAATTTCATCACATACTGTGGCAATTAAATCCCTTTTTTCTTTAGAAAGAATACCTAAATCACAATTTGTGTAAGCAGCAGATTTCTTTAAATAGGCAAAACCGTATATAATTTCCAAAGGCATAGAAGCCTGTGTGCCAATTTTAAAATTATTACGAGAACGTTCTGTTTGTGCACCCCAAAGTTTATCGGCTGGCACTTTCACTTCGCCCATAGTATCTTTTTCAATTCTATATTCCATAATATTTGTTTCTGAAGTACTGCAAAGGTACGCAAAACCCAAATCTTACTCAACCTTGGATCTGTTTTTTTCCCGTACTAAAGTTAATTTTTTTATAAGTCAAAGAGAACATTTATGTTATAAATTCTTTGAATGAGAATAATTTAATTATGAATGTTTCGTGTTGATAAATCAGATTTATTATTGTTATTTCTGAATAAATCACACTATCTTTGAACTAACTATTAAGACACGCTTTACTATGTTTGATTTTGACCAGTATTTAGGGTTTTTAGTATTTTTAATTATTATTACCATGGGTTTTTGGTTAATGATATTTTTGATATCGATTATCCCTTACTGGATAGGAGGTATTTTACTAGAAAGATGGAAATTAAGACAAGAGGCAAATAAAAATGAAAAAGAGTAGTCTTCTAATTATTGATTTCAAATAATCGCATGTATTTTTTTAGGAGGCCTGCCAATTACCGCTTTGTCTCCATTAACAACTATTGGACGTTCAATTAGTTTGGGGTGTAGGGCCATCGCCTTGATGATATCTTTATCCGTTAAATTCTTCCCTTTATAATTGTCTTTCCATAAAGATTCACCCTGTCTTACCAAATCAATTGGCTTTATTTTTAGTAAATGTATTATATCAAATAGTTTTTTTTCGGAAGGGGAATCTTCCAGGTATTTAACAACTTTAAATTCCCTACCCGATTTATCCAAAATTTCAATGGATTGGCGGGATTTGCTACAACGTGGATTATGGTATATAGTAATCATAATCTATAGGTTTAATGTTTTTATCTCAATGTTGTAATCATATTGTAAATCTTCATGTAGTACAGCTACTTTTTTCTTGATGAATTCTATTTGCCGCAGATAGAGATTTACAAGTGTTATGTTTTGATGTATTGAAGGTTTAAATCCTTTAAGTTTTAAACAAAAATAGATCAATAACTCTACTTCAGTTTCTTTTTTCTGAGAGTATCTTATATATTTTTTAATCAATCGAAGAATTTTCCGAACACTTTTCCTGATATAATAGTAGCTATCTTTATTAATATTATCGAAAAGACTATCTACTTCTAATTTTATAACTCTAATAAATTTTTCTTCATTAGAAGATTCAAATAAAAGATAGGTGAGAATCTCTTTATTTTCTTTTTTAAATTTTGATAAACGAAGACAAAGTTCTAACAACTCACCATGCGAACAATCGCTTAATTCTGTTTTAATTTCTTTAACCGTAGCTGTTTTCATGAGTGCTCTAGTCTATCTTTAGAGTATTATAACTCATCGCTCTTTTCTTTTTGTCCACTCATCATTAAAAAGGCTTTTAAAAATCCATCAATGTCACCATCCAATACGGAATCGGTATTACCAGTCTCATAATTAGTTCGCACATCTTTCACAAGTTTATAAGGATGAAGTACATAATTGCGAATTTGAGAACCCCATTCTATAGCTTTCTTTTCAGATTCAATCTCGTCTCGTTGTGCTTGTTGTTTTCTAAGTTCAATTTCATACAACTGTGACTTCAACATTTGCATTGCTTTTTCACGATTTTCTAATTGAGATCTTGTTTGAGAATTATGGATTACAATTCCGGAAGGTTCGTGAGTTAGAATTACTTTGGTCTCTACCTTGTTTACATTTTGTCCACCTGCTCCACCACTTCTGGCAAAATCCCATGATATATCTGCAGGATTGATTTCTATTTCAATACTATCGTCCACTAACGGGTATACATACACCGAAACAAAACTGGTATGTCGTTTGGCATTGCTGTCAAAAGGTGAAATACGTACTAAGCGATGTACTCCATTTTCCCCCTTGAGCCAACCAAAGGCATATTCACCTTCAATTTCTAAAGTCACGGTTTTTATACCAGTTACATCACCAGCTTGAAGATTGAGTTCTTTCACTTTTAGTTTATGTTTTTCGGCCCACATTAAATACATTCGCATTAACATATTTGCCCAGTCACAACTCTCTGTTCCACCAGCACCAGCGGTAATTTGTAATACCGCACTTAAATCATCGCCTTCATCACTTAACATATTGCGAAACTCTAAAATTTCAATAGATTCAAATGCTTTTTGATATTGCTTCTCAACTTGTTCAGCGGTGCCTTCACCCTCTTTAAAAAATTCTAAAATTACTTCAGCATCATCGGTAAGTGAAACAGATGTCTCGTAGTCCGTTACCCATTTTTTCTTGTTACGGAGTTCTTTCATAAAAACTTCGGCTTCTCGGGAATTGTCCCAAAAATTAGGGTCGTACGTTTTTTCTTCGGCGTTAGCTATTTCTATACTTTTTCCGGCAATGTCAAAGATACCTCCTTAACGCATCCAGACGCTCTTTAAGATCTATTATTTGATCTGTTGTAATCATTTGTAAGTTATTTTCAACAAAAATAGAATTTAACTGTTTCTACTAAAAGTATTTTGCTAATTTTTTTATAGATTTAAGAAATATTAAATTATGAAGTTTTACTTATTCTTTATTTTATTTCTTTTCGGACTCAATCATGTAACGGCTCAGTTTTTAGAAGAAAAGAAAGATCTTAAAAATTTTGAAGGATTTTTCAATTTTCATTATTCTGAAAATGATGACGAAATTTACTTAGAAGTCGATAAACTAGACACCGAATTTCTCTACGCCCATTTTTTAAGTTCTGGTTTAGGTTCTAATGATATTGGGTTAGACAGGGGACAAATTGGGGATGGAGTTGTAGTTAAGTTTATTAAAAGTGGAAATAAGTTATTACTCATTCAGCCAAATCAGAAATTTAGAGCTAATACAGAAAATAAACTCGAAAAAAAATCTATTGAGCAAGCTTTTGCAATGTCGGTTTTGTTTGGTTTTCCAATTAAAGAAACAAAAGGGAGTATTTATGTAATCAACCTAACTCCTTTTTTACTGCTGGATGCTCATAATGTAGCAAATCGATTAAAAAATAAAAAAGAGGGAACTTATAAATTGGACAAGACTAGAAATACTTTGTGGATGGAAAACACAAAAGCATTTCCTAAAAATGTAGAATTTGAAGCATTATTGACCTTTACAGGTGAACCCACTGGACGTTTTATTAAGTCGATTGCCGCAGATGCTAATTCTATTTCAGTAATCCAGCATCATAGTTTTGTGGAGTTACCAGATAGCAATTACGTACCTCGATTGTTTGATACTAGGAGCGGTTCTTATCCTATGACCTATATGGATTACGCAACACCAATTTGGGAACCCATTAAAAAACGTTTTATCTATCGTCATCGACTTGAAAAGAAAAACCCTGAAGCAACAATTAGCGAAGCGATAAAACCAATTATTTATTATCTAGACCCAGGAACTCCTGAACCTGTACGTTCCGCTTTACTAGAAGGAGCGAGTTGGTGGAACCAAGCTTTTGAAGCTATTGGTTATAAAAATGCATTTCAGGTAAAAATGCTTCCTGATGATGCAGACCCTTTAGATCTGAGATATAATGTAATACAATGGGTGCATCGTTCAACACGAGGATGGAGTTATGGAAGTTCAATTAGTGATCCACGAACAGGAGAAATTATTAAAGGTCATGTGAGTTTGGGAAGTCTTAGAATTCGTCAAGATTTTTTAATTGCCCAGGCATTGCTAAATAAACCTTTTGCAGAAAGAGATGATAATTACCAACAGATGTTAGAAATGGCATTAGCACGAATACGTCAGTTGTCTGCACATGAAGTAGGCCATACTCTTGGATTTACTCACAATTTTGCAGCAAGTACAAATAGTCGGGCGAGTGTTATGGACTATCCACATCCTATGTTGCGTTTATTAAATGGGGAAGTTGAATTTAGTGATGCCTATGACTCCGGGATTGGTGAATGGGATAAGGTTACTGTTGCATATTCCTACAGCGATATTCCTCAGGGAATTTCAGAAAAAAAGTATCTCAATGGTATTTTAGAAAAAGCTTTTGCTGGTGGATTACGTTTTATATCAGATAGTGATGCCAGACCTAAGGGAGGAGCTCATGGAAAGGCACATCTGTGGGATAATGGGATAAATGCTTCTGAAGAATTAATAACTGTATTGGAGATTAGAGAAAAAGCGATTGAAAATTTTTCAGTAGATAATATTAGAATAGGAGAACCCTATTCTGTTTTAGAAGATGTCTTTGTTCCCTTGTATTTTTACCATAGATACCAAACTGAAGCTACTGTGAAACTCATTGGCGGACTGAATTATAATTATGTGGTAAAAGGAAGCTATGGGATTGTGGTGAAAACCATTCCGAAGAAAGAACAACAACAAGCTTTAAAAACTATTTTAAAAACCCTTGAGGTAAAAACTCTAGCAATACCCAAAGAAAAATTAGATCTATTTCCACCTCGCACCTATGGTTATAACCGTACAAGAGAATCTTTTAAGAGTAGAACGGGTGTTGCCTTTGACGCTTTGGGGGCAACAGCTACAGCAAGTAATTTGACATTGGAACTACTGTTACATACCGACCGTGTAAATAGATTAATTCAACAAAAAGCCTTAGATCCCAAAAATCTGGGATTAGAAGAAGTTTTAAATGAATTAATAGATACCGTTTTTTCTTCTGAAAAGGGATCGAATTATGAAAAAGAAATTCAACGAACAGTTCAGTTTGTTACCCTGCAACACTTGTTAATTTTAACAGTAAGTTCAAAGAGTATCCCTCAGGTAAAAGCGATTGTGAATAATAAATTGGATTTATTGGTAAAAGAACTATATAGTAAGAATACTGATTTTGCAAAACAATTGCTAAAAGAAATTTCTGATTTTCGAAAAGATCCTTCAAAATATAAAATATTAAAACCATTAAATTTACCTGATGGTAGTCCCATTGGGAGTTTTCAATGTTTTAATAATCAATCATATAAATAGTTAAATTATTATTGATATGAAAAAAGTACTTTTTATTGGTATCGTTTTATTTGGAACATTTTGCATTTCACAGAATGATAAAGAATATGTTAACGCTCTCGTTCTAGAGTTTGAAGAAAGTTTAAAAAACAGGAATATTGATACTTTTTTCCATACCAAAAGGTATTGCATTGGAGACGTCAAGATATTTAAATTGGATGATGGGAGTATATGTATATCAAAAGAGACTTATTATGAAGTGTATTTCTTTTGGCAAGAGGAAAATAGTACCATGATTAAAAAAATTGACAACTGCGGATTATACTTTTCACTACCATTAAATGGCCCACAGGTATTTAATTTTGTTTCAGAACACTTGGAATACTTAAAATCTGACCCGGTAAAAAAATATGCTGTTCAGAACCCAGAAAATGTTCCAACAGCATTCACACAAATATATTCTTGTTTTCGAAAATTTAATTTTTTTACTGAAAATGATTCCTTTATTCAAGAATATAACCTATTCTCTTTGACAAATGAATCAAAACAAAAAAACCTACATTACGAGTACAATAATACATTGAAGATTGTAGCGCTGGATAAATTAATTGATAGTTTAATTTCTGAAAAAGGAACTATGTTTAAACGACAATTTTAAACCTCTTGAACAAAATGATAATAGATTTACGAAGTGATACTGTAACAAAACCAACTGTTGAAATGATGGAGGCAATAATGAGTGCTAAAACCGGAGATGATGTTTTTAGGGAAGATCCAACAGCTAAGAAACTTGAAGAAAAAATGGCTGTACTTTTTGGAATGGATGAAGCATTATATTTTCCAACTGGAAGTATGTCGAATCAAGCAGCAATAAAACTTCATACACAGCCTGGAGAACAGCTTATTTGCGATTCATGGGCACATATTTATAATTATGAAGCAGGTGGCGCAGCATTTAACAGTGGGGTTTCGTGTAAATTAATAAACGGTAATCGTGGAATGATAAATGCAGAACAAGTGGAATCTTCAATAAATCCACCAGATTTCTATCATAGTCCACTTACTTCTTTAGTTTGCCTAGAAAATACAACCAATAAAGGAGGAGGTGCCTGTTATGATTTTGATGAAATCGTAAATATTAAAAAAGTATGTGATAAACATGATCTAGGATTGCATTTAGATGGTGCTCGGTTAATGAATGCAATAGTGGCGAAAAAAGAAGATCCTAAAGAATACGGCAAGATTTTCGATTCTATATCTATTTGTTTAAGCAAGGGATTAGGGGCACCCTTAGGAACGGTATTACTTGGTAATAAGGACTTAATGCGTAATGCTGTACGTATTAGAAAAATATTTGGAGGAGCTATGAGGCAAATAGGCTTTATGGCAGCTGCTGGATTATATGGTATTGAACATCTTGTTGATAGAATGGCTGAAGATCATAAAAAGGCATCAGAAATCGCAAAAGTATTGGAACAACAAGAATATATAAAAAGGGTTGAAAAAACAGAAACTAATATTGTTATATTCTATTTAAATGAAATCGTTACAGAGGATAAATATTTAAGTGATATGCATAAAAAAAACGTTAAGATCAGCAATATGGGTCAAGGAAAATTACGAATTGTTACGCATTATGATTACACTCAAGAAATGCATGAAATATTTTTAGAAATCTTGAATACATACCAATAAAAAATTTCCAAAATTAATTGAATACTTCAACTTTTTCTCATACTTTTTTAAGCTTGTTTATAATATCCTTTAAATCACCAAAAATATTTTCTTTTAAATTATCTCTTAAAATTAGTAAATTGTGAAATAATTAACCAATTAATTCTTTATGAAAAATATAATAGTGATTTCTCTGGTAACTCTTATTTTTGCGACTTCTTGTAATACAAAAGAATCGATAAATAAGAATATGGTTATATCCCCTCCAACTGCAGATAAAATAGAAAAGCACCTTGAGATACACGGTGATGTAAGAGTAGATAACTATTATTGGCTCAATAATCGTGAAGATGAAGAAGTGATCGATTACTTAGAACGTGAGAATGATTATTATGATAAGATGACAGAACATACCAAAGAATTTCAGAAGGAATTGTTCGAAGAAATGAAAGGGCGTATTAAAGAAGATGACGAGTCTGTCCCTTATAAATATAATGGCTATTACTATATTACACGATACGAAAAAGGGAAGGATTACCCAATATATACTCGTAAAAAAGAAACCTTAGATGCTGAAGAAGAAATTTTATTTGATGTAAATGAAATGGCCGAAGGATATTCATATTACAATTTAAGGGGCTTGAATGTTAGTCCGAATAATAAAATGGTTTCTTTTGGTGTAGATACTTTAAGTCGGAGAAAATATACACTTTTTATAAAAAACCTGGAAACAGGAAAAATTTTAAATGAAAAAATTCCTCTGACTACAGGAAGTTCGACTTGGGCAAATAACAATAAAACTTTATTCTATACGCGTAAGGACGAACAAACCTTACGTGCAGATAAGATATACAGACATACATTAGGTACAAAAGCAACTAATGATAAATTAATATATAACGAAGAAGACGAAACATTTGGAACATTTGTTTATAAAACTAAATCTGAAAAATACCTTGTAATAGGATGTTATAGTACATTAACTACAGAATACAGAATTTTGAATGCAGATACACCTTACGATGATTTTAAAGTATTTCAACCACGTGTTCGAGGATTAGAATATAGTATTTCTCATTACAAAAATGATTTCTTTATTCTTACTAACAAGGATAAAGCTACCAATTTTAAGTTAATGAAAACTTCAGAAAAAAACACCTTACAAGAAAATTGGGTGGATATAATTCCGCATCGCAAAGAAGTTTTATTAGAAGGTGTAGATATTTTTAAGGATTACTTCGTAATAAATGAGCGAAACAACGGTCTTACCATGTTGCGAATAATGTCTTGGGATGAACAGCAGGACTATTATTTGCCTTTTGATAATGAAACTTACACCGTTGAAACTTCACTGAATCCAGAATTTAAAACGGACATCCTTCGTTATAATTATAACTCACTAACAACACCAGCTTCAGTGATTGATTTCAATATGGAAACGCGAGAACAAAAAGTATTGAAAGAAACTGAAGTTTTGGGAGGAAAATTTGATAAAAACAATTATAGATCTCATAGATTATGGGCAACGGCTGCAGACGGTACTAAAATCCCTGTAACTATGGTTTATAGAAAGGGAATTAATAAAAACGGCAAAAATCCGTTGCTTTTATATGGATATGGTTCATATGGTTATACCATAGATCCTTATTTTTCAAGTGTGCGATTAAGTCTACTAGACAGGGGATTTATCTTTGCTATTGCTCACATAAGAGGAGGAGAATATTTAGGCAGGTATTGGTATGAAAACGGAAAATTGTTAAAAAAGAAAAACACATTTACAGATTTTATAGATGTTTCTAAATTTTTAATTAAAGAAAAGTACACCTCAAAAGAACATTTATATGCAAATGGTGGCTCTGCAGGAGGATTATTAATGGGAGCTATCACAAATATGGCCCCAGAGCTATATAATGGAGTAGTTGCTGCTGTACCCTTTGTAGATGTTGTAACAACTATGCTTGATGATAATATACCACTTACAACTGGGGAATATGATGAATGGGGTAATCCAAATGAAGAAAAATATTACAATTATATAAAATCATATTCTCCCTATGATAATGTTGAAGCTAAAAGCTATCCTAATATACTAGTGACCACTGGCTTACATGATTCACAGGTACAATATTGGGAACCTGCTAAATGGGTTGCTAAATTGAGAGAATTAAAGACAGGAAATAATATTTTATTACTTCATACAAATATGGATGCTGGTCATGGAGGGGCTTCCGGAAGATTTGAGGTCTTAAAAGAAGTTGCTTTGAAATATGCTTTTTTATTAGATTTGGAAGGAATAAATGACTAATTAAAATTTTTACCGTAACTTTGACCGGTTTTAAATTTTGGCTTAAAGCCATATTTTTTATAACGAAAATCCTCTTTATGAAAGACGAATTAAAAGCCCACAATAATGTGTTGGAATTGATTGGCAACACACCAATGATTAGACTTAATAATATTACTTCAAAATTCAAAGGAAATTTCTTTGCTAAGGTTGAAGGATTTAATCCGGGGCACTCTACAAAAGATCGTATTGCACTTTTTATTATCGAAGAAGCCGAACGAAAAGGTATATTAAAGCCAGGTGATACTATTATTGAAACTACTAGTGGAAATACAGGTTTTAGTCTTGCTATGGTAAGTATTATTAAGGGATATGAATGTATACTTGCAGTAAGTTCAAAATCATCATCAGACAAAATTGATATGCTTAAGGCCCTGGGAGCAAAGGTGTATGTTTGTCCAGCCCATGTAAATGCAGATGATCCCCGTTCTTACTACCAGGTTGCAAAGAAGTTACATAATGAAATAAAAAATTCAATTTATATTAATCAATATTTCAACGAATTAAATATAGATGCTCATTTTAACACTACCGGTCCTGAAATTTGGAAACAAACAGAAGGTAAGATTACACATCTTGTGGCTTGTAGTGGTACAGGAGGAACTATTTCGGGTGTTGCAAGATATCTGAAAAAACAAAATAAAAACATAAGAATAATAGGGATTGATGCTTATGGCTCGGTACTGAAAAAATACCATGAAACACGTGAATTCGATGCCGATGAAATATATCCCTATAGAATTGAAGGTCTTGGTAAGAATTTAATTCCAAGCGCAACAGATTTTGATAACATAGACAAATTTATAAAAGTAACAGATGAAGGTAGTGCGCATACTACACGTGAGATAGCTAAGACAGAAGGTCTATTAGTTGGATACACAAGCGGAGCGGCAATAGAAGGATTAAAACAATTAGATGAAGAAAATGAATTTACTAATGATAGTGTTGTAGTAGTCATCTTCCCAGATCATGGATCGCGTTATATGAGTAAGGTGTTTAATGATAATTGGATGAACCAACAAGGATTTTTCGATTCAAAAAATACAGAATCAGCACCTATTGAATATGTGAAATAAATTAATTCCAGAATAAAATATAATTAAGCCAATACGATCACGGATTGTAGTGGCTTTTTTCTTACTCTATTCTTACTCAAAAAGAATATTGTTTTCCTAAAAAATTTAATTAATTTTGTCTCACATAAATTAACATCTGAGGAATGACTAAAGATTTGTTTGAAAAAATATATAAAAACAAAGGACCATTAGGTAAATGGGCCGAAGTTGCAGAGGGATATTTTGTATTCCCTAAGTTAGAAGGTCCTATTTCGAACCGGATGAAATTCCAGGGAAAAGAAGTAATAACCTGGAGTATAAACGATTATTTAGGATTAGCTAATCACCCCGAAGTGCGTAAAGTAGATGCAGAAGCTGGTATTAAATATGGTTCTGCATATCCCATGGGAGCACGTATGATGAGTGGGCATACCGATTTACATGAGCAATTGCAAAACGAATTGGCCGATTTTGTTAATAAGGAAGCTTCCTATCTATTGAATTTTGGATATCAGGGAATGGTTTCGACAATTGATGCCTTAGTATCAAAAGAGGATGTTATTGTCTATGATGTTGATGCTCATGCCTGTATAATTGATGGTGTACGATTGCATTTGGGGAAACGTTTTACCTATAGGCATAATGATCTAGAAAGCCTTGAAAAAAACCTTCAACGCGCCACAAAAGTTACTAAAATTAATGGGGGTGGTATTTTAATTATTACTGAAGGTGTTTTTGGAATGAGAGGAGAACAGGGGAAACTTAAAGAAATTGTTGCCCTCAAGAAAAAATATAATTTTAGATTATTTGTAGATGATGCTCATGGGTTTGGAACTCTTGGAAAAACTGGTGCGGGAGTAGGAGAGGAGCAAGGTGTACAAGACGAAATTGATGTTTATTTCGCTACGTTTGCAAAGGCTATGGCAAGTACAGGTGCTTTTATTGCTGCGGAAGAAGAAATCATTAATTATTTAAAGTATAACCTTCGTTCACAAATGTTTGCAAAATCATTGCAAATGCAATTGGTGGTTGGTGTATTAAAGCGATTGGATATGTTACGCACCTTACCAGAACTAAAAGATAAACTATGGGTAATCGTAAATGCATTACAATACGGATTAAGAAAAAGAGGTTTTGATATAGGCACGACTCAAAGTTGTGTAACGCCAGTGTATCTTAAAGGATCGGTTCCAGAAGCCATGGCACTGGTTAAGGACTTAAGGGAAAATCATGGCATATTCTGCTCTATTGTTGTGTATCCAGTAATTCCCAAAGGATTGATTTTATTGCGTATGATACCTACTGCGTCACATACTTTAAAAGATGTAGAAGAAACTCTAGTAGCTTTTACTGCTATTAGAGAACGACTAGAAAATGGAACTTACAAACGTCTTTCTACTGCGGTTGCAGCGGCGTTTGGAGAATAGTTATTTCTTAAAAACATTTTCACTTTGGTTCTATAATTAAAAAAACAGCAGTACTGTCGCCTATATTGAGTACTTCGTGCCACTTTTTTCCTTCACTATAAAAATGACTACCAGTGCTAACATTTATTTCTCGCATACCGGTTTCATCAATTATTCGAAATTTACTCCCAGATATTGTATATCCAAAATGGGCGACATGATAATGTTTTTCATGTCCAATACCCGGAGCAAACGTACATTTTAATACCCGTATGTTATTATTTTCTTCTATAAGCTCACATACAGATATACCATTCCAACCAGCCTCAAGAGGATCGGGGATTTTGTTCTTATTATTACAGGATATTGCTATAATTAAAATAAGAAAAAGTATAACTATAAGTTTAAATTCAAATATTATCAAAATTATTCTTTGCATTTAAGTATTTAGCCATCCATTTTAAAGACTATTATTTTCAGTCTTATTTAATTGATCATTATTAGAATTAGACTCTATAGGAGATCAAAATAATAATTCATACAGCATTTTATATATTAAAGAATTTTCATGAAAGTACTTCGTTCTTTATGTTGCACAGGACTATAATCTTTCCAAAGTTGTTGTACAGCTGTATTTTCTTTTAATTCGGGATTGGTTTCGGTTTGTATTATTCCCTTTTTTGAAAATATTGTACGCATTTCTTCAAAAATAATAGCCGTTACACCTTTTCCTTGATATTCAGGGTCAATGCCAATAAGGTAAAAAGCTGCTGTATCATTCTTCATTAGGGCTTTCTTTAGAAAATACCATCCAAATGGGAAAAGTCTTCCATTTGCTTTTTTTAGGGCTTTGGAAAAGGAGGGCATCACAACAGAAAAAGCAATCAGTTTATTATCATTATTTGTAATACAAGTAATATAATCGGGGTGAATAAAGCTAAAGTATTTATCTTTATAATAATCTATTTGGTATTGTTGAATAGGTACAAATGTTTGAAGTGTATTGTAAGTTTTATTAATCAATCCAAACATATCATTTACATAGGGTAAAATCTGTTTCTTATTATTAAAACGAATCACTTTTAGGGAATACCTTTTTTTGATTAATTTTGAAAACTTAATAACTTTATCGCTAATTTCTGTCGGGTTATATAAACGATATTCAACCCATGTGGCTTGTTTCTTGAAGCCTAACTTCTCAAAATGTTCGGCATAATATGGATAATGATACCAAGTAATCATGGTATTCATTTCATTAAATCCTTTAGTTAAAATACC
>SMUY01038415.1_pt1 | contig 14790 bp, 15 predicted proteins | sample 2456441 | NCBI WGS metagenome assembly SMUY01 (sample SAMN11095931, study PRJNA526329) | marine sediment metagenome | biome: Marine sediment; feature: Surficial sediment; material: Deep marine sediment; isolation source: Hadal surficial sediment | place: Pacific Ocean | collected 2014-11 | depth...
ATTTGATCAGGCGTGCAAAGTATTGGACTTATTTGAGGATGCAGAGCGGTATCAGTCGAAATAAAAAAACGAAATTATTTGTTCGAAAAGTCAACTTTAGATGGATTCATTCGTTATAGGTTTGGAAACTTTCGGGACTCATTCTTTTTTGATGTTAGTTAAAAAAGATTGAGTTTATTGAGCAATTGTTCTATATTTAAAGTTGGTATGTTTTTTACCTGAATTGAGCGTTTGGTTTTTGGTCATAAGTTTTCGCTAATAACATTCAATTTGGTTTAAATGGTTATTGTAAATTACCTGATGGATGAAATAATATGCACGATGTAAATTTCAAAAATTAAAAACTAAAGGCCAAAAGCAAATTGCAAAACACGTATCTTAGGGTTTAAATAATATGAATACTTCATGACTTTTATTTTTGGATTTTTAGCCAAACGTGTTTACCTCTTCTTCTATCATATTGGCCAGTTTGGAGATCTGCTCTGGCAAACCATGAAGGCCTTGAAAGACGGCGGCACTTATGGCAGCCTGGTCGGCATTCAAATGAATCGAATCGGAATTCAATCGATTCCAATCGTGGTTTATGTAGCCGCTTTTGCCGGCATGGTAACCGCCATTCAAAGCTCCGAAAATTTTGACGAGTTTGTCCCGGCTTATCTGATCGGATTTGTGGTAGAAAAAAGTATCTTGCGCGAGCTCTGTGCGGTACTCACGGCCCTGGTCCTCGCCGGACGGGTCGGCGCTTCTATCGCAGCGGAAATCGGCACCATGAGAGTCACTGAGCAAATCGATGCGCTGGAGACGCTGGCTTTTAATCCGGTCTCTTATTTGGTGGTCCCAAGGGTCATAGCCGGCACAGTGATGTTTCCGGTCCTAACTGTTTTTGCCGCTTTGATCGGAGTTACCACCGGCTGGTTAACCTCTATTCTTGTCATGGATATCAGCTCATTCGAGTTTTTTAAAGGTGCCCGCCAGTACTTTGACACCAAAGATGTGGTTCTGCCAATGGTTAAATCTCTCTTATTCGGATTGTCAATTACCCTGATTGCATGCTACCAGGGGTTTAACTCGAAAGGCGGCGCTGAGGGAGTTGGGGCGGCGGCAACAAAAGCAGCGGTTACTTCATGCTTAATAGTGCTGTTTTTAGATTTCCTAATTGCCGCACTTATTTTATTTAAATATTAAAAAGATTGCGAAATAGTATGCAGGATAAGAATGGAAATAATCAAGACTCGAGGATGATCGAAATTGTTAAGTTGTGGAAAGTCTTCGAAGACAACGAAGTCTTGCGTGGGGTTAATTTATCAATAGGCAAGGGACATACAACCGCGATTATCGGCAGCAGTGGTTCCGGGAAAAGCGTCCTTCTAAAACATATCATGGGACTCATGAAACCGGAGAGCGGATGTGTTTTTTTGAACGGCACCTGTATCACGGACTTATCTTACGAAGAGCTAAAATCCATACGAAAAAAAATGGCCATGGTTTTTCAAGGATCGGCGTTGTTTGACTCGATGACTGTCGCGGAAAATGTCGGCATTGGGTTATACCGGCACACCGACCTCAAGTCGAAAGAAATCCAGAAAAGGATCACAGAGTGCCTTGAAATGGTCGGCTTGCATAACATTGAAAAATTATTCCCGGCGGAATTAAGCGGCGGCATGAAAAAAAGAGTTGCGATTGCCCGCGCTATCGCCATGAGGCCGAAGATTCTTCTTTACGATGAACCGACGACCGGTCTCGACCCTATTCGCGCCAACTCAATAAACGACTTAATTGTGAATTTGCAAAACCACTTAGACGTCACATCCATTGTAGTGACACATGATATGAACAGCGTCGAAAGAGTGGCTGATTTTGTGGCCTTTCTATACAACGGTACCATTCACTTCGAAGGCACGGTTAAAGAACTAGAAAATTCAGACGACATTGTTTTACACAACTTCGTGAAAGGGATCGATGAAGTTCAAACTTAGGAGCAAGAAATGAGAAAAATTGGAGCGGAAGTCGCATCCGGTGTAGTGATTTTTCTGGCCTTTATTATTTTGATTGCAGGATTCCTTTTCTTGAAAAATACTGTTTTTGAAGCCGGTACCTATACCCTTTTAATTGAATTCGACGATGTTACCGGACTGGAGCCGGGCGACATCGTCAGTGTGTCCGGATTGAGGATTGGCAAAGTCAATGACTTTGAACTTAAGGAGCTCAAAGTATTCATCACAATATCAATTAGTCCGGATGTTCAGTTACCCAGCGACTCCCATGCGCAAATAAAAAGTCTTGGCATGGTCGGAGAGAAATTTATCGATATTAGACCGGGTACTTCTCCCAACTTTTTAAAAGCTGGCGATACCCTGCAAGGTAAAAGTGTGAGCGATTTCTCAGATCTAACCGGTTCCGCGGAAGGGCTGATGCGGCAGGCAGAAGAACTTCTCGGCAACATTAAAATTGCATTTGAAAACATTTTTGACGCCCGGGGACAGGCGGACTTCAAAGAAACCCTGGCCCATTTAAGAGACCTTGCAGCGACGCTTGATAATAATTCAAGCCATATTGCGAACACTCTGATCAACATCGACAGCCTCTCCACGAGTTTGAATGAAATTCTTACCGCTCGCCGGGCCGAGGTGGAATCTTCCATTACAAATTTCTCCGAGGCTTCAAACCGCTTGGAAGGTCTCACCAATAAGATGGACCAATCGATGACAAGCGTGCAAAGTTTACTTGCAAAAATCGAAAACGAGGAAGGTTCGGTAGGAAAAGTTATCGCCAGTGACGATCTTTATAATGACCTTCGCCACCTCACGGCAGAGTTAGATACGTTGGTTCAGGATTTAAAAAAACGTCCACAAAAATATCTGAATTTTGGTTTCATTAAAGTATTTTAGTTGCTAGCTAAAGTGTTTTAGTTTACAAAAAAAAATAGTGCGAAGGCATCCCGCCGAGCATTCAGAATTTAAGTCAAGATGCCAATTTCAGGCTTCCCGCTAATTTAAATTACCAAAACTTGATTCTATGAAAATCGCTTACTTCGACTGCTTCTCAGGAATCAGCGGAGACATGATTCTCGCCGCACTTCTCGACTCCGGACTGAATTTTGATAAACTTCAGTCCGAGCTAACCAAGCTAAATCTTCTGAACTATGAATTAAAACAGCAAACGGTTACAAAGCAGAATTTAAGAGCGACAAAATTTGATGTTGTTGACCGGGAGAAAAAAACTTACCGTCATCTCAAAGATTTAAATCACATTGTTGAGCATTCTGGATTTGATGAAGCGTTTAAAACCAAGGCCAGTGAAATTTTCCTGAAACTTGCCGAAGCGGAATCCAAAATTCACAACCAGCCAGTCGAAAAAGTGCACTTCCACGAAATCAGTGCAGTGGATACCATCATCGATGTGGTGGGCGCTTTGGCGGGTCTGAAGCTATTGAAGATTGAAAGAGTTTACTGCTCGAAACTAAACGTCGGGTCCGGGTTTGTGGAGTTCTCCCACGGAAAATGGCCGGTTCCCGCTCCTGCTACCGCGGAGATTTTGAAAGGCATACCTATTTATTCAACCGATTGTAGAGCGGAGTTGGTTACGCCAACCGGGGCTGCTATCATTTCCACCATCACTGACAACTTTGGCGAGATGCCGGAAATGATAACCGAAAGTATAGGTTACGGAGCCGGCTCAATTGATCTCGAACATCCGAATGTCCTGCGGTTATTTGTTGGAGAAAGTGTTGATGCGCCTCTTTTCGAGGAAGATACGATTTCAATTCTTGAGACAAACATCGATGACATGAGCCCGCAGCTTTATGAGCACGTTTTCGAGGAGCTTCTACAGCAGGGCGCGCTCGATGTGTACTTAACCAATGTTTCGATGAAAAAAAACCGGCCGGGCGTTCAATTAACCGTGCTCACAAATCCCGAAGATGAGGATAAATTCGCCCGGATGATTTTTAAAAACACGACCAGCATTGGCATTCGCATCCGCCAGCAAAAACGCAAGAAATTAAAGAGAACAACCGAAGAAGTGGACACGAAATTCGGTAAAGTGAAAATTAAAGTCTCAAGCCTGAACGGAGAGGTCTTCAATCGTACACTGGAATATGAAGACTGTAAACGTATCTCAAAAAATCAGAATATTCCGTTAAAAGAAATTTATAAAGAGTTGGAAGGAAAATGAGAGTTTTTGTTTATTTTATTTGGTTTTTATTTTTTGCTCTTTCAACTACTTGTGGTAAAGCAGAGAACCAAAAAGCGATATCAGCAGAAGAGAGAAATATTCAGCCGTTCATCAAGGTTGATGGCATTTCTTTGGAAATCGAAATTGTTCAGGATGCAGAATCACGTCAGCTTGGCTTGATGTATCGGGATGAGCTGGCCGAAAACCTCGGAATGCTTTTTGTTTTTGAGACAACTCGGGTTTTGTCCTTTTGGATGCGCAATACATTTATCCCACTCGACATCGCCTTTATTGATGCCGCCGGTCTGATTGTCGATATCCAGCGCATGGAGCCCCTGGATGAGTCAAAGCAATATATCTCTGCCGTGCCGGCTCTTTATGCCCTGGAAGTTAACGCGGGCTGGTTTGAGAAGAATGGGGTGAAACAGGGGAGTAAAGTTCAGTTTTAGACAAAATTTAAAACTGAGAACAAATTGCAGGGTGAAATTTTTTATCCTGCAAAATAGCCAAAAGTTTGGTGGCAGATTTTCGTGAAAGATGGAGCCCTAAATAAATCAAAGAATCTATTCATTGAGTTGACTGCCCATTCGACTCGTCTCCTAATTTCAATTTCCATTCTTCAGCCTTTAACAAAGCCTCTTGCCCTTTTTCATTTTCACCGGAGTTAACGTATGCGACACCTAAATTAATCCAAAGTGTGGGATGATGGGGTTGCATTTCCAGGGCTTTTTTAAAATATGGGATAACTTTCATGTAAGTCAGAATCGCCTCAGTTTTTAACTGCTGAATCTCACCTGCGGTCAAAGTGCTATTTGCCAAGGACTTAATTTTGGCCCGCAAATCTTCGGCGATACTTAAGTAAGCGTTTCCGATATTCGAGGTTGATTCAAATTCCCCGGGACTCAATTCAAGCACTTGTTTGAAAAGCTCAATTGCTTTGGTGAAATGACTACGATTGTAGTGGTGGACCCCAAGTAGAAAGATTAAATCCTTATCGAGAGGATTGGCCTTCACTGCTTTTTGGTAAGCTGTCAGGGCTTCGTCTGTCTTGCCAAGCGAATCGTAGGAAAGAGCAAGGTTTGCCATGGCATCCCGGTGATCTGGTTCGATTTCAAGCACTTTTTTCAAGACCCTGACAACATCGTCGAATCGTTTTTGAATATAGAATAAATTACCGGTAGCGATCAGCAGGTTTATATCGTCGGGTGTTTCTTTTAATAACTTTTCGTAAATCAGCAAAGCCTGTCTCGGTTGGTTTGCTTCTATATAATTCGCCGCGAGTGTGTTATAAGCTTCCCTTTTGCTCGGATCAATTAGGATCGCAGTTTTTAACAGGTTCTCCGCCAATTTGAAATTTCTGTCATTTTGGGCTTTGATGCCCTTATTGTAAAGAGTTATCCAGTGATTTTCAATTGTTTGTAAGATGGCTGGCTGAAATTTTGGCGAAATTCCTAACGATTCTCCAAATTGTTTTTTCATCTCCCTGTATCTTGATTGGTCACCATAAGCTTGGCCAAGCAAGAAGTGCCCTTCAGGATTATTTGGATGGGTGACGACAGCCTGCTCCAACAATTCAATGGCCTTCTGCCAATTCCTTTTCTGGATATAAATCTTCGCTGAAGTAATTTCTTTTGGCTGGCATCCCAGGAGCAGAATCGGCAATAAGGTTAGCAAAATAGTTCGGCGAATTTTGTTCATTTGAGTCGGGACAGATTTAAAGTTTTGCATGTTTTTTCAAGTTGATTTCATAGGGTGGTTCGATGACGCCTTCTTCAGTAATAATGCCCGCGATGAGCTCGTTCGGCGTGATATCGAAGGCGGGACTGTAAACTTTAGTATTTAGCGGGGCCGTTCTTTTGCCAAAGCCCTCGGTGATTTCTTCGGCGGCTCTTTCTTCAATCGGGATTTGTGAACCGTTTCTTAAATTAAAATCGATAGTTGAATACGGCGCGGCAACATAAAACGGCACACCATGCTTCTCGCATAAGACCGCAACATTGTACGTACCGATTTTGTTTGCGGTGTCGCCATTCGCGGCAATCCGGTCAGCACCGACGATGGCGCAATCGATTTTCTTTTGCTGCATAACAAACGCTGCGGTGTTATCACAAATCAAAGTCACATCGATACTTTCGTTCATGAGTTCCCAAACATTTAGCCGTGCGCCTTGCAAAAGCGGCCGGGTCTCGTCGGCGTAAACGTGCAGTTTCTTACCTTCTTCATTGGCGGCAAAAACCACCCCGAGTGCCGTGCCGTAGTCGACGGTCGCCAGGGCGCCCGTGTTGCAGTGGGTCAGCACATTGAACCCGTCTTTGAGAAGTTTGGCTCCGTGTTTGCCCAGCCGGCGGCAGATTTTCCGGTCTTCTTCCCAGATGGTCTGCGCTTCTTTGAGTAATTGTTCTTTAATTTCAGCAACCGGTTTGTCTTTGTTTTGTTCGGCGACTCCGTTCATACGCTGAATCGCCCAGGAGAGATTCACAGCGGTAGGACGGGTGGCATTTAGATATTCTGCAGTCTCTTTAAGTTGTTTAAAAAACACTTCTGTCTCTTCGCCCGCAAAGTTCTGCACGCCCAGAACCATGCCGAACGCCCCTGCGATGCCAATGGCCGGAGCGCCTCTAATCCGCAACGATTTAATGGCCTCCGCCAGGACCTCTGTATCGCTGATCTCCAAATAGGTCAGCTCTTCCGGTAGCTTGGTCTGGTCGATCATGCGGATTTGATTATTTGTCCATTCGATGGTGGTAACGGGCATGGGTTTTCCTCGGGTTGCCTATGAATTTTATTTAAAGTTTCTTTTCAATCTGTTGGCACATTATCAAAAATTTTCGAAATGTCTCATTTATCCTCGACCAAGTCCAAAAACTAAGAATACTCAGTAGACTGCCGGTTATGAGAATGGGGAAGGTTTTAAAAATAGTGCTTGGCTGTTTGCAAGCAAAAAAAACAACCGTCGAAGTTGCTAACGCTGCCAATAACGTTGCGGCAAGTGTTGTCGGTTCACGCACCCAAGAAAAATTCTGAATTGCAATTTTAATGTTAGCCCCCCATGTTTTAGGTAGTTTAGGACGTATCAATACCGAAATAAAAGTGAATGAATATATTAAGGCGGTTATGCCTAGAATAACCGATGATGTATAATCCGGAACCTCATTGGGGCTAGTTCTAAGGATTCCAGAAATCGTAAGTCCTGGAACAAATACGGCAAGAGACCTTGATAGACGTATTCGTGAACGCAAATACTCCATCCATTCTGCAGTGCCGTTGCCTCTATCAAGGATTTTGGCTCTCAACATTCCCTCGGGAAAAGGGTCAGATTCACGTTTTTTGTTATCTTTATCATTTTTGTTCAGTTTGGCAGCAAAATTTAAGTCGGTGGTACTGGTCGCACCGGGAAAGAATCGTATCTGTGAAGCGGTCAAAAATGATACCAAGAAAATAAGCGATCGCAACGATGCCTATACCTTTGCCAAGGTTGATTAAGGTTGAGTCCAATAGGTTCCAGTTGATAAAGGGAAGAGCGCCGATGGCAAGCACAATCAGACCGACAAAAACCTGCTCTACAAAAATTGCTGTCGTTTTCATTTTAAGTTTAAGCTTACGGACTCGTGAGCAATTTTAAGAAGCCTCTTCGTGTCTTCAAATGAAAGTACTTCCGAAGCTATTTGATAAGTGCACCATTTCGTTTCTCTGTCTTCATCTGAATCAGTGAGATTTTTGTAACGCATTAAGAAATATATGACTTTCACACTTTCGCCCCCCTTGATGAATTCGCTCTCTCCAATGCTCGAAATAATCTCGGCTTTCACACCAGCCTCCTCACGAACTTCCCGTAAGGCAGTCGTTTCTGACGATTCACCTGGCTCAATATGACCTTTTGGGAAAACCCAATGCGTCTTGTCTGTACTCGAGCGAACAATCAGGTAATCGGGATTATTGCCATCAAGCCTGCTTACAATTCCACCGGCATGCGTGTATGAAGTAATATCCATTTTGCCGACAGGCCAAAATAAATTTAGAAATATTTTGGATAGTATTTTTCAGAAAAACTTAACATATCAAAAAATAAAAAACAAGCAGTTTTGTAAATTGATGAAAAAAGTGAGATTGGGAGACTGACTAAGTCTAATTTTGAAGCTCTCTGTAAATTTTCAATTTCTTATAATCCCTGCCAATGATTACGGTGACCATTAGCTGCAGAGATTTTTCAAGATTGGGGGTAACTAGCTTTTCGTTGACGCCCAGCGCCTTGGCCACTTTTTTGGCGTATTTGCTCTCAAGGGAAACCCGGTCTAAAACTAACGTTTGGTCGAGATATCCGCCTTCGTAATTGCCAACGTCGACCACGTCAAAGTTTTTATTACGGAGATACTGGGTAATTTCGTTGGCCAGGCCCTGCACGCCGCAGCCGTTCAAAACTTGCACGGTAATGATTTTTACGGGCGGTCCCGCGGGAGTGACTCGTGCGCTGAGCTCGGTTTCACCCTCGGAGGCAAAAAAATTTGAAAGGAGAGAAAAGATAAGAGTGATATTGATGAGACTGAGTCCCCAAATCGCCGTGGTTAGAAAACGCTCTTTGAGGGTTTTGTTTTTGGATCTTTTGACGGGTCGCCTTGGGGAACTTTTACCCCTTGTGTTTTTACGAACGGCACGTCGTCTTCTTGCCATCCTCCTCCTCTCCTTAAAAAAAGACCGAGCTGAAAAACAGTCTCGGTCAACTAAAATTGCTGCAGTTTTAAATCATTCACTCATTCGAATTTTGATTCGTTTTCTTTATTCAAAGGCGAGTTGATTGGGCTGAACCGGCTTCTGTTATAATAGGGCGAATAAAAACTGTTCGGCTGTTGACTGAATTCAAATTGAATTTTGAAATTTTCTGAAGGCTTGTACTCAAAACCGGCGCCGGCAACGAAAGCTTTGCTCTGGTTCTGGAATTCATTTTGCCCAAACGGCTGATGTTGAACGCCTAATTGAAAGTACATTTTAATTGGATTTGATAGCTGGTACATCAGGGTGTTTAAATAGAGCCCTTGATTGTAACTCTGGCCACCAAATGAAGTGAACGACAAAGAGTAGCTGTGGCTCATGGAAAATTTACTAGGATCGAGACCGATCAAACCGACCAGGGTCTGGGGCTTTGTCAGGGCTTGTGCCATATTGATTTTGCCGTTCTGCTTGAGTTGTCCAAAAACAAGCGTGGGTAAAAGGAACAGGCAAACAATCAAGCCGGTTAGTTTTTTTCTGTTCATTTGACTACCTCGAGGCGTTAAGTTCTTTTGGTATATCTACAATGCAAAAGCTGGTTTTGTTCCTCAAAAGAGTATATAGCAAAATTAATTTTAAAAATCAATAACTTTTTAAGTTATATTGTTCAACTTACTATTTAGAAGTATGTGAAGTTTGTGTAAATCTGTATGTTGGAATTTGTTCTTTGTCTAAAGCTATTATGAAATCTGATAGTTTGTTAATTATGTCAACTTGCTTAGCACCATAAATTCCTTCTAAAGGAATCGGTTCTTCATCGGAAAGGTTAAGCGACTGGGGGCTGATTTCTCCATCGCTTCTTATAAAACGCAAGATGGGCGGGACTCTATCAGACTTATTTTTTTGGGTCCACTTATGCGTTCTAACCGCACTATTCAGTCCTCCATCAAACGTCAAATTATAGTAGAGCCCAAATTCTGTCCGATCCTATCATAATTACTTTTTTATCACCTCGAACTTCTTTTCCAATGTAAGGCGAGTACCAGGATAGATGTGCAATCGCCATCCATTAAGAGAGCCACAGGGGCATTCAGGTTTGAAATAAAATCCCGGCACACAAAAAGTCTTTTCTTTTTCAGGTTGTATAAGCATTACCGTGCCAAAACTAAAATCATTATTAATGTCCAATTCATTGGCAACTAATTTAGCAAGATTATTATTTGCAGCAGCAAGCACGATATCCGTAAAAACCGTCATCATTATAAATCTTCGACAATAATATCATAGAATCTGCCCCAACTCCATAGAGAATAGACAGGCTTTCCGGTATAAGGATAACGATTTAGACCTACTCCCGCACTGCAAGACTCAGTCGCTTGTTCAGAACGGTGACGTCAGGCCCATGTCAACCAAATTAGTTCTAAATGGACAAAGATTTGATCGTGTTTCGATAAAAGGAAGCGAGGTGATAAAAATTGTTCCTTAGCATTCTGAATGATGGCAGGATGTAAATCTATCAGCGATTCCATCGCTTCAAGGCGATGGAATCGATATTTAAAGATTAGTCGCCTACAAAACTTCTTGACCCAAGCTAATGACCACGTCGATTCTGCGGTTTTTTGATCTGCCTTCACTGGTTTCATTAGTTGCGATGGGTTTGCTTTCACCATAGCCGAGCGCAGTGATACGGCTTTGTTCTAATCCCATATTTGCCAGTAAATATTGTTTGACGGCCATGGCTCTTTCGTAAGAAAGATTTTCGTTGAATCTGGCATCCCCTCTGGAGTCGGTATGGCCTTCGATAGTGATCGGTGAGCTCGGAAATTTTCGGATGGCGCGTTGAACTGTGGATAAAAGCCTGAAAAGCTCAGGCTCGATTGTAGACTTTCCTGAACCAAACGTCAGGCCGATAAGCCTAATAATAATGTCGTCTCCCTGGCGGAGCATAACCGCTTCCTGAGCGGCGAACATCTCCTCAACAGATCTAATACGGTCTTCTCGCCGTTTTTTCATTTCAAGCTTGTACCGTTTTTCCTGAAGTTCAGCCTGCAAGCCCTGTTCTTTTTCACGGTAAGCCAGGATATCCTTGTCAAGCTTTCGCAACTCGGCATTTTTTTCCTCGACTTCTTTTATAAGTTCTTTTTTCTCGTTTTGTAAATTTCTTGAGATTTGTGCGATTCTTTTTAAGGGCTTATCGAGGCCGTCATCAAAGGTCGGCGTAAATCCAAGCTCCCGGGCGATAGCTTCAATTATAATCTCGCGATCGAGCATGAAATTTTCCCATTCCTTGTCGTTCTTTTTTAGCCATTTGGTTTGCCTGGTGATAAAAATCGCGTGTTTTGCTTCAGCTTCCGCAGCTTCGGCTTTTTCTTTGGCGCTGGTTTCCGAACGGCGATTAGTGTTCAATATTGCCTCTGCCTCGTTTAATAACTTTCTTGCGTTTGCATAAATGATGGGGGAATATTTGTTCGCTTCAACTTCTTTGGCTTGTTTCATCAAATTTCGAACATTACCGATGATGCTGATTTTAATTGCATTTAATTCGGCAGCCCGGTATTTCTGGTCAATTCCGGGCACTCTTCTCCTGGCGTTTTTAATATCGCCTTTTTCCAATTTTTTAGCTGTTGAAAGGAATGCTTGTTCAGCCAGGTTGAACTGCTCCTCGGCATATTGCGGGGCGTTGGCTTTGAGGGCATCCTCTCTGGCTTTCAGGGTTGATTCAAAAGTTATTTTGCCCAATTTCGCGGCATCAAGGCATTGGTTTAAATAGGTGCGAACTTCCGATAACTTCTTCTCTATTTTTTTTAATTGCTTGCCATTTTTAAAGTCTCTTTGTGCTTGATTATATTTATCGAGTGCGTTTTTAAAATTTGAAGGCGAAAGGATAGAGACCTGCTCCGAGCGGGCCAGAGCGAGCAGTTTGTCCGTGTTTCTAAATATTGTTTCTTGAAGGTCACCGCGGTTTTGTGCGAATACAGTCGCCGAAAATAAAAATGCGGTTGCTAAAAATACTAGGGCCCAATTTTTCAAGTTTGCTTTAATTAAAGCAGTCATTTTTTCACCTTATGCATCGATTGATTAAGATTCGCTTAAAATTTAACATAATTATTTTTTAAAGATTAATCAAGCGTAATTTATTAATCTGGGATTATTTATAACTTTTCACTGCAGAGGCACTAAGACTCTGTGATTTCTCTGTGGTTTATGAATTATTCAGTTAGCGCTGACATGAACCGTGAATTGAAACTTGTTTCCAGAAAAAATGTTTCCCTAAATGTTATCAATTTGTATAAAGAATTTATCGACCAACATTTTTTATTCACTTTAAGGCTTTTATTTTTAAAGGTTTAATCGTTCTTGACGATAAGAAAAAATGAGGGGGTACGCAAAGATCGTTTTATCCGGAAAATACATTTGGGTAACATTTGGGTTTGATGGAACTCAGACCCTCCTCAAATGTGAAAGAAAGTAACACAATCCGAGAAGGGAAGTGAAGGGAACGCGCCGTTTTCCTCTCTGAACATCGGGATGTCTATTACCTGAATTTCTCTTTGTCTATCTGCAAATACTCGGGTTTTGAATGATTGGAATAGAGCTTAACAATCCGTCCGGCTCTTTCGATAACTTTAGATTTATTCTTGACTTTAACATGATTTTACAGTATCTTAAAATCTTTTCGATTACGACATAGGACGATGCGTCATGGACGAAGAAGAGCTTAAACAGCGAATTCAAAATTGCGGAAATTTTCCAGGTCATGTTGCAATAATTATGGATGGGAATGGCCGCTGGGCCAAGCGCCAGGCGCTTCCGCGGGTAGAGGGTCATCGTGAAGGCATTAACTCGGTTCGTGAGATTGTCAGGGCGTGCGGTGAGTTGGATATAAAATATTTGACTTTATATACCTTCTCGACAGAAAACTGGAATCGGCCACGTGGTGAAGTGACGGCACTTATGCGGTTACTTTTAAAAACTATTCGCTCTGAAGTTAACGATCTAAATAAGAACAATGTTAGATTGAAAGTTTTAGGAAATCTTCACGACTTACCTCTGCCGGCTCGCAAAGGGATGGAAGGCGCGATGGCGCTTTTGAGAAACAATACCGGACTAACTTTAAATTTAGCTATTAGTTACAGTAGTCGGTCTGAAATCACGGAGGCTGCCAAAAAAATAGCCCGCGGAGTTCAATCCGGGGAAATTGATCCGGATGATATCACCGAAGATTTGATATCAAAAAATTTATATACTGCAGACATCGCTGACCCTGATTTGTTGATTAGAACCAGCGGCGAATTAAGAATAAGTAATTTCTTGCTTTGGCAGCTGGCTTATACTGAGATTTATGTAACCGATGTGCTTTGGCCTGATTTTCGGCGGCACGAGTTTTTTGAGGCGATCGAGAATTATCAGAATCGCGAGCGTAGATTTGGTAAAGTGAGTGAACAAATTCAGTCAAAAAAATCACTCGTGCAATCGTAAGTACTAATTTATAGACGATGTTTAAGAAAACGCTGGTAACCCTTACACTGGTAATCTTATTTGTTCTGGTCATTCTTTTTAATGGCTGGGACTTTTTTGATTTAAACGGCCGGTTCAAGAATATCCTGGTCGGCAAAATGCGTTCGATGGTTGGGACTGAATGCAGTATTGGGGAGTTAAGCTTCGGTTTCGGTACCATCAACTTAGAGAAGGTAGAACTTGTATTTAGAGATCCCCGTTACCGGCTTTCCATCGAGGAGCTTCGATTTGGTTACAGTTTTTCAAGTCTTTTACGAGGCACTATAACACCGGAAAAATCAGCAGAAGAGATAACTATTTATCGTCCCAGTTTAACCCTGACATATAGTTCTCAAAAAAATGTTGAGTCCGATGTTAGCCTTTCTTTGGAAATTTCAACTGAGGCAGAAGAGGCTTACAGATCGATTCTTAGAGAGACAGACTTTATTAAGAAAATCACTGTCTCCGAAGGTGAAATTAATTTTTTGGATACCTATTCATCCGAAAAGATTTCATTTGCTAAAAATATAAATGGCTGGGTTTCCATAGATGCCCATGACCAAGCCTGGTTAAGAATGGCGGGCCATATATACGAAACCGATGAGATAAATATGATCATGTATGGCCAGGTTGATTTGGAGCGAGGTGGAATTGAGTCGATCAACCTGGAGTTGCGCGAGTACAAAATCGGTAACGAAATCCTCTTTTTTCTTCCTCATTATTTCGAAATTCTTTCTGGGGTGGTGAATGGAAATTTAACTATTACTGAAAGAAAGGAATCGCCGCGCGGTTTTAATATCGAGGGGTCAATTGAGTTGAGAGACGGTCAGGCAATGTTGAAATCGGAGAACCTCATATTTTTAGATGAAATTTATGTGGACGCCGAGATCAAGAATTGGAATTTGGAAATTAAAAAAGCCTCGCAAATGATCAATGGGTCACCGGTCAAGTTAGAAGGGGGATTCAGGAATCTTTTGAATCCTGAATTTGATCTGCGTATCAGTTCCCGGCATTTGGACGTCGATAAGTTTTTTACTCAATTCCTCCCGGAAAAGAAATTACCTTTTACCGGACTTACGCAATTAGATTTTTCAATAACCGGCCACGCCGCCAACCTTGTCATTCAGGGGACCCTGAAATCGGATTCACTCGGCTTTTATGTTAAGGCTCTGAAAAATATCGATGTTGAATTTACCTTCAAAGACTTGTCTTTGGAGTTTCCAAAAATCAGCGCAAGCCTGGGCGAAGGTAAGATAAATGGCAAAGGTAATATTGATTTTATCTCTCCTGAAATGTTAATAGATTTTGAACTCGATGTCTACGGCAACCTTTCAAAAGAACTGTACAATTTCGGGCTTGTGTCTGCCGACCATGGTATCGGCAGCGCTGAAGTTAAAATTTTTGGACCGCTTAAAC
>SMUY01088428.1_pt1 | contig 14785 bp, 11 predicted proteins | sample 2456441 | NCBI WGS metagenome assembly SMUY01 (sample SAMN11095931, study PRJNA526329) | marine sediment metagenome | biome: Marine sediment; feature: Surficial sediment; material: Deep marine sediment; isolation source: Hadal surficial sediment | place: Pacific Ocean | collected 2014-11 | depth...
GACCACCGCATTCCGACCTTCGCTTCGACGATCGCCCGCGGTGGAATGCCCGTGATTCTCCCCGAATTCCCGCGGATGAAGCGGCGACTGATGAGCTTCCAGGATCCCGCCGACGTCTTGCGGGTGGCACGGGCGGTCCCGGAAGCGACCGGCATCGACAAGGTCGTGCTGCTCGCCTTGTCGTACGCGGCGGGACCCACCTACCTCGCCGGATCGCAGATGGGCAACGACGAGCTCGCCGGCATCCTGACGGTCGGCGCCTACTACGACGTCGAGCATCTCTCGGAGTTCACCGCCACCGGTCGGGTGGCCGACTACGGAGACAGGCAACCGACGGCGCACGACGCCGCCAAGCAACTGGAGGGACGCTGGGTATTCCTCGCCAGCGCCGGGCGCTGGCTGCCCGACGAGCGCGACGGCGAGATCTTCGCCGCTGGCGCCGAGGACTGGAAGGAAGGTCAGGCGCCATCCTGGGACGAGGTCCGCAGGAAGCTGTCTCCCGAGGGTCGTAACTTTCTCGACTACATGACACTCGCCGATCCCGAGGCCCACGCCGAGGCCCGCGACAACCTGACGCCCGGGGTGTTGGAAGCGTTCGACAGACTGACGCTGCGCGGAAAGCTGGGCGGCTTGACCGCCCCGGTCGTGCTCATTCACGGGCGTCACGATGTGCGCATCCCCTTCCGCGAGAGCATTTTGCTGCGCCAGGAGCTCACCGGGTCCGCCGGCGTCAAGCTCGCCATTCTCGACGCGTTTGTGCACGCCGAGCGCGCCTACGGCTGGAAAAAATTCTGGCGCGTCGCCGGCGACGGTATCAAGCTCGGTCGCTGCGGCCTCGAGATCCTCAGCTGGAATGTGTAGCGACCGGAAGCAGGGTTTCACCAACGCCTGCTAGCCGCCCGGGGTGAAACGGGTGATTGCTTCGAATCGCCACGGCACCACGACTCCGGACGCGGGCGCTCGTGCTCCCTCGGCCAGCTCCCGGGCGACCGCAAGGGCGAGCCGGGGCTCGACGGCGAGCAACGTGGCGGCGACGTGCTTGCACAGCCGACGCTCACTTGCCTGTCCCCGAAAGTCGCGACAACCATGCTGGATGCGGCGCTCTGTCACGTCGACGACAACGTTGTAGTTGGCGACCGCAGCGATGATGAGCTCGTCGTCAGCGACCGCGAACGTGACCTTGTCGACGAGCTTGCGGGCACGGGTGAGGCGGCCTGCCTCGGTGCACTCGGCAAGCAGCACGGCCGCCTGCTCGAGAATTTCTGCCGCTTTCTCGCCCGCTTCCGCGGTGCCGCCGGTCGCGGCAGCGTCGTCCGGCGAGGCACTCACGTCATGCTCCGGTGAACCGCCAGCAGGTCGGCAAGCACCGCGTGGCCCGTCGCCCGCCGGCCGGCGCCGGGTCCGGTGATCGTCACCTCGCCCAGCGCCTCGGTGTCGAACACCAGGAGGTTCGACGGGCCGGTCAACGAACCCACCGGGTCCTCACGATCGACCTCTTCCGGAGCAACCGCAGCATCCCATCCGTTGTCACTCCGGCCAATGCGGGCAACGAGTCGCCAGGTCTTGCCGTGCGCCCGCGCCGCCTCGATGTCGCCGACCGTCAACCCGGTGATACCCGTGCGACGGACGTCGCCGATCTCCAGGTCGGCGCCGAGGACACAGTTCGCCAGGATCAGAACCTTGGCGGCGGCATCCCAACCCTCGACGTCGGCGCTGGGGTCTGCTTCGGCGTACCCGAGACGCTGCGCTTCGACCAAGGCTTCGGCATAGCCTGTGCCGCCTTCCATCTCGGTGAGTATGAAGTTGCACGTGCCGTTCACGACGCCGCGGATGCTGCGGATCCCGGCGCCCATCAGCCCTGCGGCGCAGAGGTTGAGGACCGGAGTTCCGGCGAGCACGGTTCCCTCGAAGAGGAGTTGCACGCCCGCGCTTCGGGCGCTGTCGCTGAGCTCACGGTACGCGAGAGCGATCGGTCCCTTGTTGGTCGTCACGACGTGCAACCCGGCTTCGAGGGCGGCGCGCACGTGACTCAGACCGGGCTCGCCGGTGCGAAGATCGGTGGGGGTCAACTCGACAAGGACATCGCCCTCGGCTCGCTCCAACACCTCCGCGAGGTCGGCGAGCGGCTCTGCGCCGGGGTGATCGGTGAGGGGCTCGCCGGCGTCGGCAAGACCGAGCAGCGTCGCGAGATCGAAGCCGCCTTCACACCTCACGCTGCCGACGACAGGATCGACGACGGCGACAACCCGGGGCTCGAAGCCCGAAGCCGACAGCACGGGATCGACCGCCAGCAGGCTCTCCGCGACACCCCGACCGACGGTGCCGAAGCCGACGAGGATCAGGCGCATGGCACCGACAAGAAACGGCCCAGGTGATTTCCACGATCGCCTCCCGCGAAGTCATTCATATCCCCGCGGGGCCTCCGACAGCTTCGCTCAATCGAGGGTTTCACCTGGGCCTCGTCCAACTTAGCAGCCAACGCATACCTGTCAACAACATTCAGCGCGCCGCCGAAAAAGGGCTGGGCAGGGCTCGCGAAAACTGCTCATCCTTGCCGGATCTCCGGTCAGCGACCGAACGGCATCGCCATTTTCGTGTAGCCCTCGGGGACCTCCCAGGTCGCCGCGTCGAAGGTGGCGTTCTGGTCGATCGCCTTCAGCGTACTGATGCTCTGCCCACCGCCGGAGCCGGAGATGATCTGTACCGGGAACCCGTCGGGCATGTCGACAGCGTCTAGTTGCGCCTCGATCTGGCCGAAGATGCCGCCGCCACTGCGACCGCCGCCCATGCGCAGTATCGGGCTGTTGAGCAAAGACGACATCGACCTCACGACCTGTCCGGCGAGGCCACGGAAGTCGGCACCGACGTCTTGAGAAAACCACATGATCATGTCGTCGTCCTGGTCGGGGTTCTCGACCAGCACTTCGTAGGCGGCCCACTCGCCGACCTGCTTGGTCTTGCCGGTGCGCGTGAAGGTCGGCGGGTTGGCGTCGGCTATCTCTTCTTCGATCGCGGCGGGCCGCAGCTGTCCCAAGATGCCGGCCATGCCCGCCATCGCCTCGGTAAACTCCAGGTACTGCTGCTGCTGGTGCAGAACCATCAGCAGCTTTCCGTCATCGCCGCCGATCGAGATGATCGATACGCCGCCCCGGGTTTCGGCGTCCATGCGCATGGCGTTGGGGCCGAGCCAGAGTTTCATGGAGGCCACCTGACCGTCGCTCTCGGTGTCGATCTCCAGATACGTTCCATTAACCGCCTGCGGCGCGATCGCCTGCGCGGGTGCCGCGAGGATCAGCAGCAATGCGGCTACACCACCGCCGATCCGCAACCTCTTCGATGTCGCCATGGTCGGTCTCCGTCGTCTGCCGTCACCACTAATGAGACGGCTGTCGCCTCGGTGTTTCCGAGTCTACTGCACCGCGGTCTCACCATGGCGCTGCAAGACTCCCGGGGTGTCGCGCATGGTCTTGGTGGGGCAGAGGGAGTTTTTCAGCACACCGGTTAGAGCGCCCTGTTGAGTACGTCCTCGACCGCAGCCGCCTGGTGGTCCCAGGTGTACCGCTGCTCGGCGAGCGCGCGCGCCGCCTTCGACATGCGCCGCACGGCAGCCCGGTCAGCTTCGAGTTCCATGATCGCCTCGGCCAGCGCCAACGGGTCTGAGGGTCGATAAAAGTTTGCCACCCCGCCCTGGAGCAGCGTACGCAGCTCCTCGATATCAGCGGTAACGACCGGCAAGCCGGCGGCGAGGTACTCGAAAATCTTGATCGGCGACCAGAACCACCCCAGCTCGAGGGCGCGGAATTGGTCCGGCGCGAACGGCGCCACACCGATGTCCGCATCGGCGAGAAGTCCCGGGACCTCGGCGTGCGGCACGCGACCGACAAAATCGATGTTGTCCGCGATCCCGGCGACAGCTGCCGCTTCCTTGGCAAGCTTCCAGCGCGGCCCTTCGCCGATACACGTCACCCTCAGCGGAACGCGGTGGGAGACACAGTGGGACACCGCTTCGACCAGGTCTTCGGCTCCATGCCAGGAGCGAAAGCTGCTCACGTAGGCGCAGTGCAACGGTCCCGTGTCCGGAGTTTCGGGACCCGGCGTGAAGCGGTCGATATCGACACCGTTGACGATCACCGTGGCGCTGTCCTGCAGCTCGGGCGGAACCAGGTGGCGGGATGTCGTGTAGATCGCCGCGCACCTCTCGAGCTGCCGTCGCCGCCAGCGGTCGACGGGTCGGACGATCGTCAGCTTGTCGAGGGTGTCGCGCAACGACCCGGGATAGTCGCGCGCCGGGGAGTTGATCTCGAGAACGGCCGGCACTCCGGCGTGATGGGCGGCGGCAATGGCGCCGCCGCCGAAGGTGTAGAACCGTTCGACGACCACGTCGGGGTGGATCTCCGCAATCAACGACCGGATTGCCCGCCCCGCCGTCCACTCCAGCAGGGTCACCGGCAGAAAGCGGTGCAGGTAGCGCAGCTGCACGCCATCAAGAGGAACTTCTGCACCACGGGACAACGACGGCCGCAAGGCCGCCAGGTGGACCTCGTGACCGCGGCGCACCAGGGCACGGCATAGTTCGAGCGCGTGAATGCTACCGCCGTGCGTACCCGGGATCGGCGTCCCGGCTGCGGAGTAGAGAATCTTCATTGCGGGATCCCCGACGAGTTCAACAGGGTGCCAGAGGACTCTACCCCGCGCTTTCGGTGAATTCGATTGCCCAGCCGGGATGTCCGCCCCCGTGAGCAAACCGAGAAGGCAATGTCCTCGCCAGGCGACGAGGGCGCCACGCCGCGGCGGCGGCACGGCCTGTGTATCGGTTCCATCCCCCTGTGTAACCATGGGCTGATGAAGCGCGGCATAGACATTGGTTTCACCTTGTCGCGCCGTGAGCTCGCCCTCGGCAGCTTCGCATTGTTGCCGGGATCCGAGCTGCTGGCGCGACGTTGGGGAGCGGTCATGCAAGCCCAAGGCGAACGCATCACGTTGACATCGGTGGAGGGACTCGAGGTCGGCCACGCGACCCGTACCGATCGTCCGACTGGCTGTACCGTCGTCATCGCCCCATCCGGGGCGACGGCCGGAGTTTCGGTGCGCGGTGCCGCGCCGGGGACCCGCGAAACGGCGCTACTCCACCCGGAAAACACGGTGGAGCAGGTTCACGCCGTCGTCTTGAGCGGCGGCAGCGCCTTCGGCCTGGCGGTCGCCGACGGCGTCATGCGAGCGCTGCGCGACCGGGGAATCGGTTTTCCGATGGGCCGCTACGTCATCCCGATCGTGCCGGCGGCGGTTCTGTACGACATCGGTCTCGGCGGCGACAGCTATCCGGACGCCGACGATGGCATCGCCGCCTGCGAGACCGCCTCGACCAATCCGCCCGAGGAAGGCAGCGTCGGTGCCGGCGCCGGCGCCACGGTGGGCAAAATGCTGGGCGGCAACCGCATGAAGGGCGGAATCGGCACCGCCGGCTTCCGTTTTGACGACGGTACGGTGGTGGCAGCAATGGTGGCGGTCAATTGCGTCGGCGACGTCCGAGATCCGCGCACCGGGCGGCTGATCGCCGGGGCGCGCACCGAAAACGGCGAGGCGTTTCTCGACGCCGAGGCGCAGATCCTCGCCGGTGACGACGAATTACCGTTCGCCGCCGGGGAGAACACGACGATCGGCATTGTCGCCACCAATCGGACACTCTCCAAGGTCGAGTGTTCGCGTCTCGCCGGTGTCGCCCACGATGGCCTCGCCCGCGCTGTGGTCCCGGCCCACACGCGCATGGACGGCGACACTCTCTTCGCCCTATCCAGCGGGGCGGGGGCGGTGGTCGACGATGCAGGCGACTACACGCGGATCGAGGTGGCGGCTGCGGCCGCCGTATCCGAATCGATCCTGAGGGCGATCCGGCAAGCGACGGGACTTCCCGGGATCCCTAGCGCTTCGGACTTGGGAACCGCCTAGGACCCGCCAAACTGTGACCATCCCGCCGCCAGCTCGACCCTTGCGCCCCGCCGAAACGCGTGCCATCTTGCTCCGCTCCTCCCGCCCCGGTACGATTCGAGGATTCTGAACGAAACTGCCCGGAGCCCGAGGCTCCGCTAGAACGGAACACGACCATGAGCTACTTGCTGATCCCTATCGGCGCGATCGCCCGGTTGCTGCCCCATCTCCCCAACTTCACGCCGATTGGCGGGATGGCCCTTTTCGGCGCCGCACACGGTTCCTGGCGCAGCGCCTTCCTCGCGCCGCTCGCGGCTTTGGCGATCAGTGACCTCTTCCTCGCCCAGCACGCAACGATGCCGTTCGTCTACGCGTCGTTCGTTCTCGTTGTTTTGATGGGCAGAGTCCTGTTCCGCGACGGTGTCACCACGACGCGGGTGATCGGTGGCTCGGTAGCCTCGTCGATGATCCTGTTCGTTGTCTCGAACTTCGGCGTGTGGGCCGTGGGAACGCTCTACGCACCCACCTGGCAGGGCCTGGTTCTCTGCTACACGATGGCGCTGCCGTACCTGCTCAACACGATGGCCGGCAACCTGTTCTATGCCGGCGTGTTCTTCGGCGGTCACGCCCTCGTCAAACGCTACGCCGGCATCGCGGCGCTGGCATCCGGCGGGCGGCAGGCGGTAGCCCACTAGCAGGCCACCCGCCAGACCCATCACACTTTCACCTCGGCCTGCTAGGCGTAGTACTAGATCGCCCGGGGCTCCCCCGCGCCCGCACCGCGTCGGTGGGGCAGCCTTCGCGTCGACATTGTGGAGAGGTGTCCGAGAGGCCGAAGGAGCGCGCTTGGAAAGCGTGTGTACGGGTAATCCCCGTACCGTGGGTTCGAATCCCACCCTCTCCGCCTTTTTTTTCGCCGGGCGGGCCGGCACAGGGTCGCTCCCATACCGCGCGGCGTCGTTCCCGATGGAGGGCGGCTAATCCGGATATCTCAACGGCTGGCGTCGCACCAAGCGCGAGGGTGCGTACGGACGAGGCGCGCGCCGACGGAAATGGGGCAATACCTGACTTGCCATTCCGGTTTTCTTCGCGTACGCTGATTGAGACTCAATCGCAACGAAGCTAAACCCGAACGCCCCACCAACCCAAACGACGATCCCGCCCCCGATGCTCAACGCTTTCGTCATCACGCTCCGCGAAGGCCTCGAGGCTTTTCTGATCGTTGCGATCATCCTCGCTTACATTCGCAAGACGCAGCGTCCCAGGCTGATTCCCGCCGTGTACTGCGGAATCGTCGTCTCGGTGGTGGTCAGCGTGATCGCGGGGGTCCTACTCGCCCGGGCCTCCAACGCGGCGCTCTGGGAAGGAATCCTGGCGCTGACCGCCGCGGTGCTGGTCCTGTGGATGATCGTGCATATGTGGCGGGTGGCGAAGCACCTCAAGAAGAACATAGAGGGGCAGATCGAGGCGGCCGCGACGCGTGACGGTACGGCCGCGTTTCTCGGTGTGTTCGGCTTCACCGTCTTGATGATCACCCGCGAAGGAATGGAGACGGCGCTGCTGATGAACGCGCTGATCTTCCAGGTGCAAAATTCGGGCTTGCTGATCCTCGGCGCCGTCGCCGGAACGGTGCTGGCCGCCTTCGTCGCCCGGCTGTGGTCGCGGCACGGGCACCGAGTCAACCTGGCGCGCTTTTTCCAGGTCACGGCGGTGTTCCTGCTGATCTTCGTCGTGCAGCTGGTGATCTACGGCTTCCATGAGCTCACCGAGGCCCACATATTCCCGTACAGCGACGCGCTGCATTGGGCCACTGAGCCCTATGGCCCGGACGGGATGTACGGTCGCTACCTCAGCTACCTCCTGGTCGCGCTCCCGCTGACCTGGTTGCTCGTCGCCAGCATGGTCGAGCGGCGACGTCGGCCCGTGTCGATCGGCAACGAGCCCGGCGACCGCTGAGCCCACCGCGGATCCGACCTTGAGACCCCTCGGGGAGCGTGGCACCATCGTGACTCATTGCGATGTACGAGTTTTGGCCGTGCTAGGTGGGGAGTTAGCGGTGCCCTGAACCTGCAATCCGCTCTAGCAGGACCGAAATCCACCCTGAGGGGTGCAGCACTCGTGGTCGGACCGTCGAGGGGAACAACGACGTCGGGCCCTGTGCGGTGCAGACCTGCGAACCCCGTCAGACCCGGAAGGGAGCAGCGGTACGTAGGCACCTGCAGGTGCCGCAGGCAAACCCGGCGGACGTCCCGAGGCGTCTCCGCCCTTGTGGTGACTTCGATGGGTGGTGCACGGCCGTTTTTGTACGTTGCGGCAGATTTCCGGCTTTTTCTATGGCAGACGGTAGCTATCAGGTCCTGGCGCGCAAGTGGCGACCACAGAAGTTCGATCAGGTCGTCGGCCAGTCGGCGATCGTCCGGACGCTGAGCAACGCCCTCGACCAGGGCAGAGTGGCACACGCCTACTGCTTTTCCGGCATCCGCGGGGTCGGAAAAACGACCATCGCACGGCTGCTGGCCAAAGGGCTGAACTGCCGCAACTTCGACGCCCCCACCGCTGACCCTTGCGGCGAGTGTGAAGCCTGCGTCGAGATCGAGGAGAGCCGCAGCCTCGACGTCATCGAGCTCGATGCGGCGTCGCAAACGGGCGTCGATTCAATCCGCCAGCTCAACGAGGTGGCCCGCTACACGCCGTCGCGCGATCGCTACCGCGTGTTCATCATCGACGAGACCCACATGCTGTCGGCCAGTGCCTTCAACGCGCTGCTCAAGACCCTCGAGGAGCCGCCGCCGCACATCGTCTTCATGCTCGCCACCACCGAACCCCACAAGATCCTGCCGACGGTCCTTTCACGCTGCCAACACTACCCCCTCGGGCGCATCAGCCAGGCCGACATCACCGGCCAGCTTCGACGCATCGTCGAGGCCGAAAACGTCAGCGTTTCCGACGACGGTCTGTCGATGGTGGCGATCGCCGCCGACGGCAGCCTGCGCGACGCCCAGAGCCTACTCGACAAGCTGATCGCCTTCGGCGGCGATCAAGTCGATGACGAAACCGTCGTCAGCCTGCTCGGCATGGTCGATCGGGAACTGCTGTTCGGTGCCACCGACCTCATCGCCCAGCAGGATCTCGCCGGGATTCTCGAGTTCGTCAACCGGATGGTGGAGCAGGGAACCGACCTGCATCAGTTCACCCTCGATCTTCTCGGCCACCTGCGGGCCTTGCTGGTGGCGGCGACGGTCGAGGAGCCGGGCGGCATCCTTCACCTTCCCGACGCCGATCTTGCGCGCCTCAGAGAGCAGGCGAAGCTGTTCGAAGTCGATGACCTCGACCGCGGGTTCGCTCTGTTGTCGGCGAGCGAGTACCGCATCAAGCAGTCGGAAGTGCCGCGCTACCAGCTCGAAATGGTTCTTGCGCGGCTCACCCGTATGCCACGGCTGGAGCCCATCGAGGAGCTCATCTCGCAACTTCGATCCGGATCCGGCGGCGGCGCTGCGGGCGGCCCGGGTCCGCGGCGGTCGGGCGGGCGGAGCGCCGGCAACGACGGTGTCAGCGCGGCACCATTGCCGGGCGAAACGTCGTCACCGCCTACGCCGTCATCCGGACATGAAACGTCGCCGCCATCCCGGCACGAAACTTCACCGTCTGCCCGGGTTGGAGGCGGCAACGGCACCCAACCGGCAGCCGCGGATTCCCCTCTGGAAAGCACACCAATCGGGGGAGACGTCGGGGTGATCATCGAGCATCTACGACAAGAAAAACCGTTGATCGCGAAGATCATCGAGCGCGCCGACGCCGCGGAGCTTCGCGACGACACGTTGTTTCTGACATTCGAGAAAGCCGGTGGTATTTTCGAGGCTCGCCTGAGCGATCGGTCAGCCCTCGGTGCTATCGAAGAAGCAGCCGAGGCTGCACTCGGGCGCAAGATCAAGGTGGTTGCCGGGGTCGACGCCGGGGCGGGTCGCGCCCCGGCTCCCTTGTCGACGCAAGCCTCGGATCCCGAGGGTCCGGCGCGCGAGGAGCGCGACGAGCTTTGGAATCGTGCCGAGCACGACCCGATGGTCCAGCATTTCGTCGAAGCTTTGCGCGGCAACCTGACCGACGTCGAAGAGATTTAGAAAAGGACAGCGGATGATCAACAAGCAGATGAAGAAAATGCTGCAGGAGGCTCAGCGGATGCAGGATCAGCTGCAGCGCGATCTCAGCGAAATGCGGGTGTCGGCCACCGCCGGCGGCGGCGTCGTTACCGCGACGGTGAACGGGCAAAAGGACCTGCTGGAGCTCAGCATCGACCCTGACGCGGTCGATCCCTCAGATGTCGAGATGTTGCAGGATCTCGTGGTCGCCGCCGTCAACGAGGCTGCGCGGCGCGTCGACGAGGAAGTCCAGCAGAAGCTAGGCGGCATCATGGGCGGCATGGGCCTGCCCGGGATGATGGGCTGAGACCCCGTGGCACTCGACGATTCGGGACCGGTCGCGGTTCTCATCGAGGAGCTCACCCGGCTCCCGAGTATCGGCCGCAAGACGGCGCAGAGGGTAGCCTTCTATCTGCTGAAGGTGCCACAGGATCAGGCCGATCGGCTGGCGGACTCGATTCGCGCCGTCCGCTCCGGTGTGCGCCCCTGCGGCGTGTGCAACATCCTGACCCACGAGGATCCGTGCGCGTTATGCGCCGATCCCAACCGCCAGGACGACCTTCTATGCGTCGTCGAGGAGAGTGTCGACGTCGGGGCCATCGACCGCACGGCGCGCTTCCCGGGCCGCTATCACGTGCTCGGCGGCGCTCTTTCGCCCCTCGACGGCATCGGCCCGGAGGAGCTCAACCTGGAGCGATTGCTCAGCCGCGTCAAAGAGGGCACCATCCGCGAGGTGATCGTCGCCACCAACCCCACCGTTGAGGGCGAGGCCACCGCCGCCTACATCGCCCGCCTGATCAAGCCCCTCGGCGTCACCGTCTCGCGCATCGCCACCGGAATCCCCGTGGGCGGCGACCTCGAGTACGCTGATGAGGTCACCATGGCGCGGTCGCTGGAGGGCCGCCGCGAGCTCTGACGGGCGCAGCCCGGGAGGCAACGACTGTTGGCCCGGTTGGGTAGCTACCCCCGGTTGCTTGTGGGGTATCAAGGCCTTTGTTAACTTTCATAGTGGCGGGGCGCGTTGCCAGAACGTCCCGCTCGACCTTTCAGGTTCCTGAGTAGCTCAATTGGCAGAGCATCCGGCTGTTAACCGGAGGGTTGCAGGTTCAAGTCCTGCCTCAGGAGCCTTTTCTTATTCGTTGCCTCTACGGGCCTTTACGGGCCGCAAGCTCACTGCTTTCGGATAGCCCGCGGGGTGCGTTCTCGCGCAGAATGCCACGGTGTGTCGTCCGTCCTCGGCCTTTGACCCCCAAGCCTACGACGCCGCGTTCGCCTCGACGTGGGCCAGCAATTCGTGCGTTTTGAACGGCTTCAGCAGGTACGGCTGACCGATACGCTCGAGGATCTCCACGGTGCGCGGGTTGGCGACGTCGCCCGAGATCACCGTCACCTTGGTCGCCATGTGCGGCCGGTTCTTGAGCAACCACTGGAAGAAGCCTTCCCCGGACAGGTCGGGCATGCGCAGGTCGAGGACGATGCCGTCGTAGTCGTTTGCGGTGACCAGTTTGAGGGCCTCGCGCCCGGTGGCCGCCTCGGTTACCTCGTGGCCCTTGCCGACGAGAAATCGGCGCGCCAGCTCGCGGATCTCCTTCTCGTCGTCGACGATCAAGATCTTCAAGGGCGTGGCGGCCTTGTCTTCTTTGAGAGCAAAATCCGGAGCCTTGCGGGTACCATCCATGGTTTTTTCGGCGGCGTCCACCTCGACGGAAGCGCGCGGCAACTCGATGGTGAACGTCGTGCCCTTGCCGGCCTCGGTCTTGACCCGAAGATCGCCGCCGTGCGCCTGCACGATGCTGTGGCTCATGCTCAGGCCCAACCCTGTTCCCTCACCGACCTCGCGGGTGGTGAAGAAGGGATCGAAGATCTTCGGGAGGACATGGTCGGGAATGCCGGTGCCCGTGTCGGCGATATCGATCGCCACGCCGATGCTCGTCGGCCGTGTCGTGACCATCAGCATGCGTTCATCGTCGGGAACCTCTTCGAGGGCCTTCTCAGCGTTGATGACGATGTTGGTCAGGACACGCTCGATCTGCACGGGGTCGACCCACACGTCGGGGAGATCGTCGCTCGGGTTCTCCTGCAGCGTGATCGCGTAGGTCTCGATCTCGTAGCGGCGGCCGCGCAGCACCTCGCGTACCAGATCGTTGATGTTGTAGGCGTCGCGCTCACCCTCCTTGCGGCGGGCGAATACCAGCATGCGATCGGTGACCTCGCCGGCGCGGCTCGCCTGCCGCTCGATCACGCGGACGTCCTCGAGCACGTCCTCGGGCAAGCGCTCGTCCTCGATGAGCATCTGGGCCGCCAGCGAGATCGCAGCGAGCGGATTGTTGATCTCGTGAGCGGCACCCGCCGCCAGACCGCCGAGCGAAGCGAGCCTCTCGGCGCGGCGCAGGCGCTCCTCGCTCTTCTTCTCTTCGGTGACATCGCTCATGATGCCCAGGACGCGGACCGGATCACCGTTCGCGTCGTGCTCGCAGAAGCCACGGTCGCGTATCAGCCGCCAAGAGTCGTCCTCATGGCCCAACCGATACTCGATCTCGAACGGACCGCCGCGCTTGACCGCATCCCGGAGGTCCCGCTCCGCATTGGCGCGATCATCGTCGTGCATGAGTGTCAGCGTGGCGTCGATCGAATCGTTTACCGCGACTGGGTCGCCGCCGAAAATCTGTTCAATAGCACCGCTGCGGAGAATTCGGTCGGTCTTCGGGTCCCATTCGTAGACCAGTGATCCCAGCATGTTGACAAGGGTCTCGTAGCGGCGCTCCCAGGCGTTGAGCTCCTCGGCCCGTCGCTCGGAGTTAACGATCGCGGTGGCGACCCGGGCGACAATGAGCAGCGACAGGAAAGCCCAACCCATGCCGTTATTCTGGGCTCCCGAACCGGCGCCGAGAATCTCACGGATCAGCAGCGACAGGGCGTAAGCGACAATCATGGGCACGACCAGCGTCCGCAAGGGGCTGCCCCGCGCTGCGCTCACGACGGTGGCGTCGGGCTGTTCTCGGGCTCGTTCCGAGGCCGCCGCGGTGATCATCAGCAAGCAGAAGATCCAGGCCGGCGTCAGCCAGTCAGTCTCCCTGAAGAAGAAATGGTTGTAGGCGAAGATGGCCCGGGCCACGGCAACGACGAAGCCACTGAATACCACCAGCAGCCGCGGCACACCTCCGCCCAGCGCCACCGGAGAGATGAGAGCGCCGAGGGCGGCAACGCCGAGGCCCATGGCGGCGATCAGGTTAATGCCCCCCATGGCGAGCTCGAACGCGTTGACGGTGTGCGAATCGGGCAGCAGGGTGAAGATCTCCTGGACCAGGAAGAGCCCGATCGTACCGATCAGCAGCAGGTCGATGACCAGCTCGGCGCGCACTCCTCGGCGCCCGTTGGCCGAGACGCCGAGCGCCAACGCGATGGTGGTGAACGCCATGAAGGTGACGAAGCCGAGCTCCGCCGGTGCGAAGCTGGCGGTAGCACCTACCACCAAGCGATAAACGATCCATACCACCTGGCCGGCGAGCCCGGCGGCCGCACCGGCGAGGAGCAGTAACCACGAAATGCCTTCCTCGCGGCCGCTGGCGGCGCGCGCCTGCGAGAGCGGCCACAGCGGCAGCGCGAAGGCGACGAGGAGCAGCAGCTCGCGGACAAACGGCAGGCTGTCGGGGGAAATCGGCAGCGCGTACAGCGACATGGTCGCCACCGCCAAAAAAACCGCGCCGCGGATGAACCAGGTGTGGCGAGGGTCGTTGTGGGGCGCCGCTTCGTGCGATGTCATGGGAGAATCAAAAGTAGTTTCTTACCCCCCCGTCTTGCAACAACAAAACGATTTCGACGAGGCTTTAGCAGGCCGGGCAAGATCCTGCGCCGCGTGCCCCGCTAACGGGTCATACGATACTCCTTCACCGACAGAACGGTAGGTTGCTATGCACCTGATGCTTTTCCGCTCGTCCTCGCCAATCGTCGCGCTGGCCGCGATCACGGGATTCTCGTTGCTCGCCGCCGGCTCGACGTTCGCCGCGGGGCCACAAGCCGACGATCGCATTGCCACCGCGGTCGAGCGGCTCGCGCCTCGCATCATCGAGTACCGCCACCAGATTCACCAGAATCCGGAGCTCGGCAACCGCGAGTTCGAGACCGCGGCACTGGTCGCCGAGCACCTCCGGTCGCTCGGCATCGAGGTCACGACCAACGTCGCCCACACCGGCGTCATCGGCATCCTCCAGGGCGGTCGTCCCGGGCCGGTCGTCGCGGTGCGCGCCGATATGGACGCCCTGCCGGTCACCGAAGACACCCCGTATTCGTTCAAGTCGACGGTGCGGACGACCTACCTCGGCCAGGAGATCGGCGTCATGCACGCCTGTGGCCACGACATCCACACCGCCGTGCAAATGGGCGTCGCTTCGGTCCTCGCGTCGATGCGTGACGAGCTCCCCGGCACGGTGAAGTTCATCTTCCAGCCCGCCGAGGAGGGGCCGCCGCCGGGAGAGGAAGGCGGTGCCGACTTGATGGTCGCCGAAGGCGTCCTCGAGAACCCACGCCCGAGCGCGATCTTCGGCCTCCACGTCCTCGCCACATTGGAGGTCGGCAAGCTCGGCTACACACCGGGTCCGGCCCTCGCCGCCGTCGATCACTTCCTCGTCAAAATCCAGGGCAGGCAGGCGCACGGCGCCTACCCCCACCTGGGTGTCGATCCGGTGGTGATGGCGGCGCAAGCGGTGATGGCGTTGCAGACCATC
>SMUY01089152.1_pt1 | contig 14785 bp, 9 predicted proteins | sample 2456441 | NCBI WGS metagenome assembly SMUY01 (sample SAMN11095931, study PRJNA526329) | marine sediment metagenome | biome: Marine sediment; feature: Surficial sediment; material: Deep marine sediment; isolation source: Hadal surficial sediment | place: Pacific Ocean | collected 2014-11 | depth 0-1...
TAAGCCTTAACGTCACCACCGTGCTTCGCCGCCATTACCTTGGTCAGCGCCGCCGTCAGCATCGTCTTGCCATGGTCTACGTGTCCAATCGTGCCTACGTTTATATGTGGCTTCGTCCTTTCAAATTTTACTTTCGCCATGAGTCAATTCCACTAAAAAAACAGCCCGGATTCCAGTAAATAACTGGCTTACTTCATAACGCTATCGGCCACGTTCTGCGGCACTTCTTTGTACTTTCCGAATTCCATCGAGTAGGTCGCACGTCCCTGGCTCATCGAGCGCAGGTCGGTCGCGTAACCAAACATCTCGGCGAGGGGCACTTCGGCACGAATGACTTTTCCGGACGGAGAATCCTCCATGCCCTTCGGCAAGCCACGGCGGCGGTTAAGATCGCCCATTACGTCGCCCATATAGTTTTCAGGCGTGACGACCTCGACATTCATGATGGGCTCAAGCAATACCGGATCTGCCGCGAGCGCACCTTCTTTGAACGCCATGGAGCCGGCGATCTTGAACGCTATCTCACTCGAGTCAACATCGTGGTAGGAACCGTCGTAAAGGCTAACTTTCACGTCGACGACCGGATAGCCGGCAATAACACCGTTTTCCATTTGAGCCTGGACGCCCTTGTCCACGGCGCTGATATATTCCTTCGGTACAACACCGCCAACTATTTTGTTGACGAACTCGTATCCGCTCCCGGCATCCTGCGGCTCGATCTTGAGGAACACATGACCGTACTGACCGCGGCCACCGGACTGGCGAACGAACTTGCCTTCCTGCTCGACCGCGCTACGAATCGTCTCGCGATAGGCGACCTGAGGTCTACCCACGTTCGCCTCAACCTTGAACTCGCGCTTCATGCGATCAACGATGACTTCGAGGTGCAATTCACCCATGCCCGAAATAATCGTCTGCCCGGATTCTTCATCACTTGCGACACGGAACGACGGATCTTCCTTTGCCAGCTTCTGCAATGCGATACCCATCTTTTCCTGGTCGATCTTTGTTTTGGGCTCGACCGCAACCGCAATAACCGGCTCTGGAAACTCAATCCGCTCCAGCGTAATGATGTTCTTCAGGTCGGACAGCGTATCGCCTGTCGTCACGTCCTTAAGACCAACAGCAGCCGCGATGTCGCCGGCGCGCACTTCCTTGATTTCCTTGCGGTCGTTCGCGTGCATCTGCAGGATACGGCCGATGCGCTCACGCTTTCCCTTTACCGAGTTATAAATCGTATCCCCTGAGTTCAGGACGCCGGAATAAACGCGGAAGAAGGTAAGATTCCCGACAAACGGATCCGTCGCGATCTTGAAAGCAAGCGCCGCAAACGGCTCATCATCATCAGCTGCCCGCTCGCCCTCGGAGCCGTCCTCGAGAATGCCCTTGATCGCCGGCACATCCACGGGTGAAGGCATGTAATCGATGACCCCATCGAGCATGGCCTGTACACCTTTGTTCTTGAACGCGGAGCCGCACATTGCGACAACGATTTCGCCGGCAATCGTGCGTAATCGAAGGCCGCGACGAATGTCATCCTCTGACAGCTGATGATCATCGAGAAATTTTTCGAGCAGCTCATCGTCAGCCTCGGCTGCGGCTTCGATCATCTTCTCACGCCAGATTTCGGCCTCCGCGAGCAGATTCTCCGGAATTTCCCGAAACTCGAAAATCGTACCCATGCTCGAGTCATCCCAGTAGATGGCTTTCATGCGAACGAGATCGATGACGCCTTCGAAATTCTCTTCGGCGCCGATCGGCAACTGGATGGGAACCGGATTACCGCCGAGGCGTTCTCTGACCTGCTCGACCACGCGCAGGAAGTCAGCTCCGGCGCGGTCCATTTTGTTGACAAAGACCATTCGCGGCACATTGTATTTATTGCCCTGGCGCCAGACAGTCTCGGTTTGCGGCTCTACACCACCGACCGAACAAAGAACGGTGACGGCCCCGTCAAGAACGCGCAAGCTGCGCTCCACCTCGATCGTGAAATCGACGTGTCCGGGCGTGTCGATGATATTAATACGGTGCTCGTCGAAGTGCTGGTCCATTCCCTCCCAGAAACAGGTCGTCGCAGCGGACGTGATCGTAATGCCACGCTCCTGCTCCTGTTCCATCCAGTCCATAACGGCTGCGCCATCGTGAACTTCGCCCATCTTGTGCGATACACCGGTATAAAACAGAATACGCTCTGTCGTCGTCGTCTTGCCCGCATCGATGTGCGCCATGATGCCGATATTTCGATAGCGCTCGATTGGTGTTGCGCGTACCGCGGGACTATTCTTTAACCTGGCTTGAGTTGTGCGTGCCACGGGATTATTCCTTAAGCCTTAAGCGACTTGAAAGGCTTACCACCGGTAATGGGAGAAGGCCTTATTCGCTTCCGCCATCCGGTGTGTGTCTTCCTTTTTCTTCACGGCAGTGCCACGATTGTCGGCAGCATCCATGAGCTCGTGAGCCAGCCGGTGCGCCATGGATTTCTCGCTGCGTTTTCTTGCCGCTTCGATCAACCAGCGCATCGCCAGTGTCTGGCGTCGGGCAGGCCTGACTTCGATGGGTATCTGATAGGTGGCACCGCCGACGCGTCGGGACTTGACCTCGACCATAGGCTTCACGTTTTCGAGAGCCTGCTCCAGCAGCTCGAGCGACTTGTCTCCTGCGTGACTTTCCTTTTCGGAAATCCGGTCCAGCGCACCATAGATAATCCGCTCCGCGACCGACTTCTTACCGTCGTTCATGATCATATTCATGAATTTTGCGAGCAGTTCACTGCCGTACTTGGGATCCGGCAGGATGTTGCGTTTAGGGGCCTGTGCTCTTCTGGACATCGGTTGTCTCTAATAAATTACGATCTTGGGCGCTTGGCGCCGTACTTCGAGCGACCCTGTCTGCGGTCACTAACGCCCGCGCAGTCCAGCGTGCCGCGGATCGTGTGATAACGCACACCGGGCAGGTCTTTTACACGACCGCCGCGAATCAATACGATCGAGTGCTCTTGCAGGTTGTGGCCTTCACCGCCGATGTAACTGGTGACCTCAAACCCATTGGTCAGGCGCACACGAGCGACCTTACGCATTGCGGAGTTCGGCTTTTTCGGCGTAGTCGTATACACGCGGGTACAGACGCCACGCTTCTGCGGGCTCCCCTCCAGTGCCGGAACCGTGCTCTTGGCCGCCTTCAGCGAGCGCGGTTTGCGTACTAATTGATTCGTCGTGGCCATGGGCCTCACCCAATTAAAATAAAGCATAAAAAACAGCGCGCATACGCACGCGCGCAACCAACGGCCGAACCAGTTTTGATCCAGCCATTGAGTTTGACGAGATTTTGGCCTAAGTCTCTGATAAACAAGGACTATCCCGTCATCCCGTCCTTAAATTGTAGGGCCGGTTTGTGTCAGGCCCTAGGGTTAAGGCCGGGCATTGTAGGGATGCTCTGATACCAGTGTCAAGCGGCTGATACCGATACGCGACGGGGCTTGGGGGGACATGGGCCTGGGGACGGATCCCGCGTGGGGTCCATCCCCGGTTTTCCCCGGTTTCCCAAAGGGCTGATCAGACAGACTCAGACGCCGGCGGTGCCAGCCCCCCCACTGCCTGTATCAACGGTCTCCACGGCAGCGGCAGCGGCCACTTCTTCGGCGACTTCGGCAATCACATCCTCTGCCTCGGTTTCGCTCTCGACCGGAGTATCCTCAACGACTTCTTTCTCCAGCTCCATTAGCTGATCAGCGAGTTCCTGTTCCCTTGTACGGCGCCGCTCCGCGTGATGCGCGAAGCCTGTACCGGCCGGGATCAGACGGCCAACAATAACGTTCTCCTTGAGACCGCGTAGATCGTCTTTGAGGCCGCGAACGGCGGCTTCTGTCAGAACGCGCGTGGTCTCCTGGAACGATGCAGCGGAAATGAAGGACTCCGTTGCCAGCGATGCCTTGGTGATACCGAGCAGAATCGGATCGAATAGCAGTGGCTCCTTGCCCTGCGCCGCCAGGTCATCGCAGCTTTCCAGGGCGCGTGCCTTGTCGATCTGTTCGCCTTTGAGAAAGTTGCTATCGCCCGGAGCAGACACAATCACTTTGCGCAACATCTGACGGATGATGACCTCGATGTGTTTGTCGTTGATCTTCACGCCTTGTAGTCGATACACATCCTGAATCTCACGGATCAGGTAATCGGCCAGCGGCTTCACGCCCTGCAGGCGGAGAATGTCATGCGGGTTCGGCTCACCGTCCGCAATGACTTCGCCTCGGACGACCTGCTCGCCCTCGAACACATTCAGGTGGCGCCATTTCGGAATAAGTTCCTCAAGTTTTTCACCACTGTCATCGGTAATGACCAGACGTCGCTTGCCTTTCGTCTCCTTGCCAAAGCTCACGGTACCCGTGTATTCGGCCATGATGGCCTGGTCCTTGGGCTTGCGCGCTTCGAAGAGATCGGCGACACGCGGCAGACCACCAGTGATGTCGCGAGTCTTCGATGATTCCTGCGGAATACGCGCGATGACGTCGCCAACAGACACCTTCGCACCATCAGGCATGCTGACGATGGCGCCGGCGGGCAACGCATAAACTGCCGGAATATCGGTGTTTGCGAAGCAGACATCATTGCCATCATCATCGACCAGCTTGGCAACCGGCCTGAGGTCCTTGCCGACGTTGCCACGTTGCTTCGGATCGAGTACGACGATGCTGGTCAGCCCGGTGAACTCATCGACCTGTTCCGTCACAGCAACACCCTCGAGGAAGTCCTCGAACCGCAGTTTGCCGGCAACTTCCGATACAACCGGGTGAGTATGCGGATCCCAGGTTGCGACAACCTGACCCTGCTTCACTTGCTCAGCATCTCCTACTGTAATCATTGCGCCGTACGGCACTTTGTAGCGCTCACGCTCTCTGCCATGTTCGTTGATGACGGAGATTTCACCGGAACGTGACACGGCTATGAGGTAACCCTTCCGGTGACGAACTGTTTTCATGTTGTTGAGTTTCACAACACCGTTGTTCTTTATCTCGATATTGTTGACCGCGGCCGAACGTGATGCGGCACCGCCAATGTGGAAGGTACGCATCGTGAGCTGGGTGCCCGGTTCACCGATTGACTGTGCGGCAATGACACCGACCGCCTCACCGATATTAATGCGCTGACCACGCGCCAGGTCACGGCCGTAGCACTGCGAGCAAACACCGTAGCGCACCTCACAGGTAATCGGCGACCGAACCAGTACGTAGTCAATCGACAAGTCTTCAAGCCGCCCTACGCTGGCTTCGTCCAGCATGGTTCCTGCGTCGAATGCGATCTTGTCAGTACCTGGAATCAGGACCGGCTCAGCCAGGACGCGGCCGAGTACCCGTTCATGCAGAGGTTCAACCACGTCGCCACCCTCGACCAGCGGTGACATCGCAATACCGTTTCTGGTCTCACAATCCACTTCGGTCACCACCAGGTCCTGTGCGACATCGACCAGGCGACGAGTCAGATAACCCGAGTTTGCGGTCTTCAAGGCCGTGTCGGCCAAACCCTTGCGAGCACCGTGCGTCGATATGAAGTATTGCAGTACGTCGAGACCCTCACGAAAGTTCGCCTTGATCGGTGTTTCGATGATCGAACCGTCCGGCTTGGCCATCAGGCCACGCATACCGGCCAGCTGCCGGATCTGCGCCGCAGATCCGCGAGCACCGGAGTCGGCCATCATGTAAATGGAATTGAAGGATTTCTGGACGATCTCTTTGCCTGACGCATCCACGACAACTTCGGAGCCGAGTTTGTCCATCATCGCTTTCGCAACCTGGTCGTTGGTGCGCGACCATATGTCGACAACCTTGTTGTATCGTTCTCCTTCGGTGACGAGGCCGGACGCATACTGGTCCTGAATCTCTTTCACCTCGGACTCCGCAGCAGCCAGTATCTCTCCCTTGCTCTCCGGCACAACCATGTCGTTCACGCCGATCGAAATACCGGCAATCGTCGCGAAACGGAATCCCGTGTACATCAGCTGATCCGCAAAGACCACGGTCTTCTTGAGGCCGAGTTTCCGATAACAGGCATTGATGGCGTTCGAGATCGCCTTCTTGTTCATGTCCTGATCGACGAGGTCGTAACTGAGACCCTCGGGCAACAGGTCGGAAAGAAGCGCTCGGCCAACGGTCGTGTCAACGACCTTCAGCACCGCTTTGCCCTGACCGTCCTCAGTGTCCTCGTAGATCAGGACCCGTACTTTCACCTTCGCATGAAGTTCGACACAACCGGTGTCGTATGCACGCCTTGCTTCATTGACGTTACTGAATCGTGATCCCTCACCCCGGCCGTTGACCTTGGAGCGGGTCATGTAATAAAGGCCGAGTACAACATCCTGCGAAGGCACAATGATCGGTTCACCGTTTGCGGGCGACAAGATATTATTTGACGCCATCATGAGCGCGCGCGCTTCGAGTTGTGCCTCGATCGACAACGGTATGTGCACGGCCATTTGGTCACCGTCAAAGTCGGCGTTGAACGCCGTGCAGACAAGGGGGTGCAGTTGAATCGCCTTGCCCTCAATAAGAACCGGTTCAAACGCCTGAATGCCGAGCCTGTGCAACGTCGGCGCACGATTAAGCATGACGGGATGTTCGCGAATGACTTCTTCGAGAATATCCCAGACTTCCGCGCCTTCGCGCTCGACCAGGCGCTTGGCAGCCTTTATCGTCGTGGCTTCGCCGCGCATTTGCAGCTTCGAGAAAATGAATGGCTTGAACAGTTCGAGCGCCATCTTCTTCGGCAAACCGCATTGATGCAGTTTCAGCGTGGGGCCGACCACGATGACCGAACGTCCCGAGTAATCGACACGCTTGCCGAGGAGGTTCTGGCGGAAGCGGCCTTGCTTGCCCTTGATCATGTCGGCAAGCGACTTCAATGGACGTTTGTTCGTGCCCGTTATCGCACGGCCGCGGCGGCCATTGTCGAGCAATGCGTCGACAGATTCCTGCAGCATGCGTTTTTCGTTGCGCACAATGATATCCGGCGCATTCAGTTCGAGCAGGCGACGCAGACGGTTGTTGCGATTAATCACGCGGCGGTAGAGATCGTTGAGATCCGAGGTCGCGAAACGGCCGCCGTCCAGTGGTACCAGCGGACGCAGGTCCGGAGGCAAAATCGGCAATACGATCAGCACCATCCATTCGGGCTTGTTGCCCGACTCGATAAATGACTCGAGCAACTTCAGCCGCTTCGACAAACGCTTGATCTTGGTTTCGGAGCGCGTCGCGCCAATGTCCTCGCGAACCTGCAGTACTTCGCGCTGCAGATCGATCGTCATCAGCATCTCGCGTACGGCTTCGGCGCCCATGCGGGCATCGAACTCATCACCGTACTGCTCGATCGCATCGAGATACATTTCGTCAGTCATCAATTGGCCCCGCGCGAGCGGGGTCATGCCGGGATCGACGACAACGAATGCCTCGAAGTACAGGACGCGTTCGATCTCCCTCAGGGTCATGTCAAGCATGAGGCCGATCCGCGACGGCAGTGATTTCAGGAACCAGATATGCGCGACCGGGCTCGCCAGCTCGACATGCGCCATGCGTTCGCGGCGCACTTTTGTCTGCGTGACTTCAACACCGCACTTTTCACATACAACGCCACGGTGCTTCAGCCGCTTGTACTTGCCGCACAGGCATTCATAGTCCTTGATCGGGCCGAAGATCTTGGCGCAGAACAGCCCGTCGCGCTCGGGTTTGAACGTACGGTAATTGATGGTCTCCGGCTTCTTAACCTCACCGAACGACCAGGACCTGATCATGTCGGGCGACGCAAGACTGATGCGGATTGCATCGAAGTCGTCTGCGGGATTCTGGTACTTGAATAGCTTCAGAAGATCTTTCATCAGTCTGTTTCCAGTTCAATGTTGATTCCCAGCGAACGAATCTCTTTAACGAGTACGTTAAAGGATTCGGGCATGCCGGCATCCATTTCATGCTCACCATCAACGATGTTCTTGTACATCTTGGTTCGGCCCTGTACGTCGTCGGACTTCACCGTCAGCATTTCCTGCAGCGTGTAGGCAGCGCCGTAGGCTTCTAATGCCCACACTTCCATCTCACCGAATCGTTGACCGCCGAACTGCGCTTTGCCACCCAGCGGCTGCTGCGTGACCAGGCTGTACGGACCTGTCGAGCGGGCATGCATTTTGTCGTCGACGAGGTGGTTGAGCTTCAGCATATACATGTAACCAACCGTCACTTCACGATCGAACGGCTCGCCGGTGCGGCCATCATTCAGTCGAGTCTGGCCGGTTTCGGACAGGTCGGCGAGCTTGAGCATCACCTTGATCTCGGCCTCGGTAGCGCCGTCAAATACCGGCGTTGCGGTGGGCACGCCGTCGACGAGATTGCCGGCCAGTTCCAGCACTTCGGCATCTGAAAGCGACTTTATGTCCTCTAGTTGACCACCAGTCTTGTTATAGATGGTGTCGAGGAACTGCCGGATCTTCGCCGTCGACTCCTGAGCCTTCAGCATCGAGCCGATCTTTCTTCCAAGGCCCTTCGCCGCCCATCCCAGATGAGTCTCCAGCACCTGTCCGACGTTCATTCGTGACGGTACGCCGAGCGGATTGAGAACGATATCGATCGGCGTGCCATCATCGAGATACGGCATATCTTCGACGGGAACGATGGTCGAAATTACACCCTTGTTGCCGTGACGTCCGGCCATCTTGTCGCCGGGCTGAATGCGCCGCTTGACGGCAAGATATACCTTGACCATTTTCAGTACGCCAGGAGCAAGATCATCACCTGCCGTGATTTTGTCTTTCTTCTCCTCATAGCGCCGGTCGAACTCAGCGCGCTGCGCTTTCAGGCGTTCGAATGCTTTCTCCAAATTCTCATTTGCTGCGTCATTCTTCAGACGAATTTCGAACCACTGATCGCGGGGCACTTCGTCGAGATAAGCTTTGGTGATCTTGCTGCCCGACTTGAGTTTATTCGGGCCTCCCTGAGCCATTTTGCCGGTCAGCATGCGCTCAACGCGCTCATAAATATCCTCTTCGAGAATTCTGAGTGTGTCGTTAAGGTCCTTGCGTACGCTTTCGAGTTCGGCTTTCTCGATCGCGAGCGCCCTGACGTCTTTTTCAACGCCGTCACGCGTAAAGACGCGAACATCGATAACGGTGCCGTCCATGCCGGGCGGTACGCGCAGAGATGTATCTTTCACATCAGATGCTTTCTCGCCAAAGATCGCACGCAGCAATTTCTCTTCAGGCGTCAGCTGTGTCTCGCCCTTGGGCGTTACCTTGCCGACCAGAATATCTCCCGCATTGACCTCTGCGCCAATGAACGCGATACCCGACTCATCGAGTTTGGCAAGGGCAGCGTCCCCAACGTTCGGAATATCCGAAGTTATGTCTTCCGGTCCCAGCTTGGTATCGCGCGCCACGCATGACAGCTCTTCGATATGAATCGTCGTGAAACGATCCTCTTGTACGACGCGCTCAGAGATCAGAATCGAGTCCTCGAAGTTGTAACCGTTCCACGGCATAAACGCGACGAACAGGTTTTGCCCGAGCGCAAGTTCACCCATGTTTGTCGAGGGTCCGTCAGCAAGTACATCGCTACCGGCTATCTGGTCGCCTGCCTTGACGAGCGGTTTTTGGTTGATACAGGTATTCTGATTGGAGCGCGTGTATTTCGTCAGGTTATAGATATCAACGCCAGACTCGCCAGCTTCGGTTTCATCATCGTTAACTCGAACCACGATGCGGGATGCATCCACGGAGTCGACGGTACCACCACGAGTCGCGACAACCGTTACACCTGAATCCACGGCAACCGCCCTTTCCATCCCAGTGCCAACCAGCGGCGCTTCGGAACGCAATGTCGGAACTGCCTGGCGTTGCATGTTCGAGCCCATCAGGGCGCGATTAGCATCGTCATGCTCCAGGAACGGAATCAGCGAAGCCGCAACCGAGACGATCTGTCTCGGCGATACATCCATGTAGTTAATTGTCGACGGATCGGCCAGGGTAAACTCATTCTTGTGCCGCACCGATACGAGCGCATCGACAAAGCGACCATTCTTGTCGAGCTCCGCGTTCGCCTGTGCGATGACGAACTGGCTTTCCTCGATTGCTGACAAATACTCGATGTCGGTCGTCGCTTTACTGCCAGCCACCTTTCGATAAGGCGTCTCGAGAAATCCGTATGCATTTGTGCGTGCATAGACAGCAAGTGAATTGATCAGCCCGATGTTCGGGCCTTCCGGTGTTTCGATCGGACACACACGCCCATAGTGGGTCGGGTGCACATCCCGCACCTCGAAACCCGCGCGCTCTCGTGTCAGGCCGCCAGGTCCAAGTGCCGATACCCGGCGCTTGTGCGTCACCTCTGACAACGGATTGTTCTGGTCCATGAATTGTGACAGCTGGCTGGAGCCGAAGAATTCCTTAACGGCTGCTGCTACAGGCTTGGCATTGATCATCTCCTGCGGCATCAGGCCCTCGGTCTCCGCCTGCGTCAGGCGCTCCTTGACCGCCCGTTCCACGCGGACCAGACCGACGCGAAATGCGTTTTCAGCCATTTCACCAACGCTTCGTACGCGCCGGTTGCCGAGGTGATCGATGTCATCGACCGTGCCGTATCCATTACGAATATCGACAAGCGTCCTGAGGACGTCGAGAATATCTTCATTCTCGAGCACACCACTGCCTTCGGACGTGTCACGACCGACCCGACGGTTGAATTTCATGCGGCCGACGGCGGACAGATCGTAACGATCCGGATTGAAAAACAGGTTCTGAAACAGGTTTTCCGCCGCTTCTTTCGTCGGCGGCTCACCCGGACGCATCATCCGGTAGACCTCGACGAGTGCCTCCAAACGCGTCGTAGACGGATCAATACGCAAGGTATTCGAAATATACGGGCCGCGGTCGAGGTCGTTCACATACAGTGTGCGAATGTGCTCGATGCCTTTTTCGATAAGGATCTCGATGAGTTCCGTGGTCAGCTCACTGTTTGCGGCTGCCAGTAACTCACCGGTCTCTGTATCGACGACATCATGCGCAAGAATCTTGCCTTCGAGATACTCAACTGGCACGACAAGATTATCGACCCTGGACTTCTCCATGTCGCGTACGTGTTTGGCCGTGATACGCCGCCCTTCCTCGATGATGAGCTTGCGACCCAGCTTAATGTCGAAGTTCGCAGTTTCCCCACGCAGGCGCTGGGGTACAAGGCCCATGCGAATGTCTTTCGACGACAGATAAAAGTCATTGGTCTCAAAGAAGATATCCAGTATCTCCTCGTTATTCAGACCAATGGCACGCAAGATAATCGTGACTGGCAGCTTTTTGCGGCGGTCGATTCGTGCGAACACGGAATCCTTCGGATCGAATTCGAAATCCAGCCACGAACCCCGGTACGGAATGATCCGGGCCGAGAACAGGAGCTTGCCTGACGAATGCGTTTTTCCCTTATCGTGATCGAAGAAAACACCCGGCGACCGGTGCAGCTGAGAAACGATGACTCTCTCAGTACCATTTATGACGAACGTACCATGGTCAGTCATCAACGGCATTTCGCCAAGATAGACTTCCTGCTCACGAATGTCTTTTACGGGTTTGTTCGCGCCGCTTGCCTCTTTATCGTAAATGATTAGACGAACCTTGACGCGAATAGGCGCGGCATAGGTAAGACCACGCATCTGACATTCTTTGACATCAAATACGGGCTCACCCAGTCGGTAGCTGACATAATCGAGTGCAGCGTTTCCCGAGTAGCTGACAATCGGAAATACAGTCTGAAATGCTGCGTGCAGACCAACGTTTTTGCGGTCTTTTTCAGACACATCCGTTTGCAAAAATTTTCGATATGAATTCAGCTGGATCGACAGAAGATACGGGACATCCAGAATTGTTGGCCGCTTGCCAAAATTCTTTCTTATGCGTTTCTTCTCAGTGAATGAATAAGCCATTCGGATAATTACCTCGTACGAATCACACAGACGCGAAGATGCAGCCAGCGGTTTTCAGCCGCAGGCTGCTCTTGCGCATTCGGACCACCTGGTCCCGCATCTCAGACAGAAGCTCGAGTTCGTGTTACTTGAGCTCGACGCTCGCGCCGGCTTCTTCAAGCTGTTTCTTGAAGTTCTCGGCGTCTTCCTTCGATGCCCCTTCCTTAATTGTTGACGGCGCGCCTTCGACCGTGTCCTTTGCTTCCTTCAAGCCCAGGCCAGTGATCGTGCGAACTACCTTGATGACAGAAACCTTGTTGCTGCCGAAGCTCGACAATACGACGTCGAATTCGTTCTTCTCTTCGGCGGCCGCGGCCTCGGCTCCAGCGGCACCCGGCGCAGCCACTGCAACCGGAGCAGCGGCTGAAACACCCCACTCTTCCTCGAGCATCTTGACGAGCTCGACAACTTCCATAATCGGTTTTGCGCTCAACTCTTTGAGCAGATCTTCGTTCGACAATGCCATGTCTTTATTCCTCTAATATTCCTGAATCAGTTAAGTAAGTATCGATTGTCAGGCAATCATGCGGCGCTCAAGCCATTTCCTGACTGCCACGCGCGGAAAACGTCCGTGCGAGCATTGCGGACGGCTCAGAAAGTGTCCGTACCAGTTTGGTTATCGGTGCAATCATCACGCCAAGCAGCAATGCGCGTGCCTGATCGAGCGTTGGCAAATCCGCCAATCGCGAAAGATCAGTCGCCGGCAATAGTTCCCCGCCGGCAGAAAGTGACACCGCCTTCAGAGCATCGTGCTCTTTGGCGAAATTTCTGATAACCCTGGCAGCAGCACCTGGATCGTCTTTCGCAAACGCGAGCAGAATCGGCCCCGTAAGTATCTCCTTCATACACTCAAAGTCAGTGCCTTCGACGGCCCGGCGCGCCAGCGTGTTTTTGACAACACGAAGATATACGCCGGCATTGCGAGCTTCCTTACGCAACTCCGTCATCTCTGCAACGGATAACCCTCGATACTCCGCTGCAACAGCGGTTATAGAGTCACCCGCAACCGCGTTTACCTCTTTGACATATCTCTTTTTGTCATCGAGCCTCAGTGCCATGAATTTCTCCTGGCTAACGGTCACAACCCGGCGGAGTCCTTCTCCACCACCCAATGTCGAACGATGACCATTCGCCAGATTGCTCTGACTCAGGCAGCACCATCTGCGTAGGCATGATTGAGGTCGGGTTTTACGCCGACCACCTACGGTCTTCGACGATGACCGAAACCTTCTGACCACCTGGAATCGGACTTCTCCATTCCACGGCGTCATCCGCCTCCGGTCCTTTCGACCGGAGTCTCTCGACCCGGTCATTTTCTGCAGCTTCGTCCGAAGACCAAACCGCAAAACTCACAGATCAGGTATCTACGCTTGCCCGATCGACTGACACGCCCGGCCCCATCGTTGAGGAGACGGTCAGTTTCTTTAAATATGCACCTTTGGCCGATGCAGGCTTGGCCTTCTTGAGGTCAGCCAGCAACGCGACCAGGTTTTCTTTCAATGCCAAAACGTCAAAATCCGCGCGACCGATCGGACAATGAATAATTCCCGCCTTGTCCGTCCTGTAACGCACCTGACCGGCCTTCGCGTTTCGCACAGCCGTTTCAACGTCTGCGGTTACAGTGCCGACCTTCGGATTAGGCATTAAGCCCCGCGGACCAAGAATCTGGCCAAGCGTACCGACGACACGCATCGCGTCCGGCGTCGCGATGACAACGTCAAAATTCAGCTCACCGGCTTTGATTTGCTCAGCAAGATCTTCGAAACCGACGATATCGGCGCCGGCCGCCTTTGCCTTGTCAACGTTATCGCCTTGGGCGAACACCGCGACACGCACGTTCTTGCCGGTGCCGTTTGGCAGTACGGTCGATCCGCGAACGACCTGGTCCGACTTGCGCGGATCGACACCTAGATTCACAGATACATCGATGCTCTCGGGGAACTTTGCGTTCGCCAGTTCCTTGACCAGGGTAAATGCCTCATCGATCTGATACGCGGTAGTGGACTCGACCTTTTCGCGCCCAAGTTTTTTGCGTTTGCTTAGGCCGGCCATTACTTCACACCCTCGACATCAATTCCCATGCTGCGGGCAGTACCGGCAACGGTACGCACTGCGGCGTCCATATCGGCTGCCGTCAGGTCCGGCATTTTCGTTGTCGCAATTTCTTCGAGCTGCCTGCGGTTTACCTTGCCGACCTTTTCTGTGTTCGGCGTTCCCGATCCTTTCGGAACACCCGCAGCCTTGCGCAACAGCACTGCCGCCGGTGGCGTCTTCGAAATGAACGTAAAACTGCGGTCAGAATAGACTGTAATAATGACCGGAATCGGCAAACCCGCTTCGACACCCTGCGTTTCCGCGTTAAACGCCTTGCAGAACTCCATAATGTTCACACCATGCTGGCCCAGCGCCGGCCCGACCGGCGGACTCGGGTTAGCCTGGCCTGCAGGGACCTGCAGCTTGATAAAACTAGCAACCTTTTTTGCCATTTCAAATTACCTCTCGAGTTCAAACGCCTTGTCAGGGCTCCTCGTATCTATTAGCGTCGCTATCGCCCGTCAGGCAGGTGAATGCTCCTGCAACACCTGCACTCCCGCCATCCATGGCGGTCGGACAACTCTTACGATGCATCATTGCAAAATTTGTCTAGCCTTTTTCGACCTGACCGAAGTCGAGTTCAACGGGCGTAGACCGGCCCAAAATCTGTACCGCAACCTGCAGGCGGCTCTTCTCGTAATTCACCTGCTCAACGACTCCACTGAAATCGTTGAACGGGCCGTCAGTGACGCGAACAACCTCACCCGGCTCGAACA
>SMUY01397783.1_pt1 | contig 14780 bp, 8 predicted proteins | sample 2456441 | NCBI WGS metagenome assembly SMUY01 (sample SAMN11095931, study PRJNA526329) | marine sediment metagenome | biome: Marine sediment; feature: Surficial sediment; material: Deep marine sediment; isolation source: Hadal surficial sediment | place: Pacific Ocean | collected 2014-11 | depth 0-1...
AACTCCTGCTTGAGCGGGGAGACTGGCAGCTCGCCATCGAAAGCATCCAAATTGCCCTCACGGCTCGTCCGGAACCTGACCACCAGGCCACCACGTCAAACCTGAAGCTCGTTGAGTACCTGCCCTACTTCTATCTGGGCAAAGCCTACTTTCTCTCGGGCGACTACGGCCGTGCGCTGGCAAATTTTCGCAAGTCGGCAGCAGCAGAAGCCGTGCACAAGACGGCGCACGTGATGAACCTCCGGAAAATGATCGAGATGTCTGAGCAGTTGCTTGAGTTTAACCGCGCTAAGGCCAATCGTTCGCAACAAACACAGGCCGATCAGGGTTTTGACGTGAGTGTAGCTCAAATTGAGCGCCATCTCGAGAATGAAGAGTTCGCTCAGGCGCGCATAAAAATAAATCGAGTCAAACAAGAAAATCCGGGAGACGGGCGGCTTGCGGTTCTTGAGAAGTGGTTCCGCGACGCACAAAAGCACGCCGTCGCCAGAGAAGAGGCTATCGTCGGCGAGAATGGCGTACAGGGGAGGTACCGGCAGGGGCTGAACTTTTTTATTCAGGGACAGTACCAGCAGGCGCTGCGCGTTTTCAGGCAAGTTGAGCTGCAAGACCCGCAATTGGGTGCCGTCAAAGGATGGATCAACCGCACCCTTACAGAAATGGAGCGTCTCAGGTTAGACGCAAGCGAGGCGAAAGCGGAGCCGCCGGAGCCACAGATTATCGAGCGGATCATAACGCAAACCACAGCGCCAGTTTTCGCTTTCCGCACGCCGGTGAACAATGTGAGCGACACGCGTTCGGCCGAGATCGTCATATCCGGGCAGGCCGGCGACGACCAGGGCATCGCCTCCATCGAAATTGCGCTCAATGGCGAACCGCTCCTCGACGCTGACGGCGAACAGGTCGTGATCCAACCGAAGGCTGATGAGCACGGAAAGAAATTTCCTTTCTCCACGCTGGTGCCACTGCGGCTGGGAGAGAATCTCATTGTGCTGACGGCCTACGATATTGATTCGCCGCCGCACCGCACGATCGAGCAGTTTACCGTGACGCGCAAACCGCCGATCTACAAGACCGCGGCATTCGCCATTTCGCTGGGTTCATTCGTCCTGCTGGGCGTTGGCGGTTTATTCATTTCGCGAAGGGTCAAGTATCGCATTGCGATCATCAACAAGTACAATCCTTACATCGCCGGCTCCCCTATCATGACCGAGGAAATGTTCTTTGGCCGCGAAAAACTGCTCAAGCGCATTCTCAATACCGTCCACAACAACAGTCTGATGATTCATGGCCCGCGCCGGATTGGCAAGACTTCCTTGCAGCATCTCCTTAAACGTCGTCTGGAAAACCTCGACGATCCCGAGTTTGTTTTCGTGCCAGTCATGATCGACCTGCAGGGCACCTCGGAAGAGCACTTCTTTTCACACATGATGGAAGAGGTGATCGAAACCTGCAAACCCTGCTTCAAGGGTGAGATCAAATTCAAGTTGCATGAAAACAAGGACAACTATTCCGGCCGGGATTTGTCCCGTGATTTGAAGGCACTTCTAACAGAGCTCGGCAAACAGTTTGACAAAAAACTGAAGCTGGTATTGCTCATCGATGAAGTGGATGAACTCAACAAATACAGCGAGCAGGTGAATCAGAAGCTGCGCAGCATTTTCATGAAAACATTTGCGCAGAACCTCGTTGCCATCATGTCTGGGACATCTATTCGAAAAAGTTGGGAGAGCGAAGGCAGCCCGTGGTACAACTTCTTTGAGGAAATTGACGTACCGCCATTTGAGCCCGAAGACGCAGCGAAGCTCATCACTGAGCCCGTTGCAGGTATTTTCAGCTACGATCAGGACGCGGTGGCAAAGATCATCGAATACAGCGAGTGCAAGCCATACGTCATTCAAAAATTTTGTGTTCAGGTGGTCAACTGCATCATTGAGGAGAAACGCCGCCGCGTAACTGTCGCGGACGTCGACGCTGTGGCGAGGCAGGTTTTAACAGCCGTCGCGCAGCAGGCGGGGTGAGGCGAAGAAAGTCTATATTCATCTAGCCAGTTTTCAGCTCAAAGTGCGGCGCACGTTCCCCTTGGTCACACCTCTACCTTTCCAGAACGGATAAAAGAAGCGCCCGGGCACGCTGCGCGGGTAATTGTCCATGTCGTCAAACCCCAGTTTTTCGGGCTCTTCGCGATCTTTCGGCCAGTAAACCGTTCCGAAAAGCCAGTCCCACACACTCAGCACGATTCCGAAATTCTGCCCCCCTTTGCCGTGCTGAATGACGTCGTGGTGCCAGACGTGCATCTTGGCGGAATTCAGCACGTACTTCAGCGGCCCCCAGTCGATGGGCAGGTTGGAGTGGTTGAGATCCTGCATGAGGGTGCCGATCACTGCGATGACGAGGATGACCTGATTGTCGATGCCCAGAATGACCAGCGGCAGGTAGGACAGCGTTTTGTAGACGATCACTTCCGCCCAGTGAAAGCGGAAGTTGCCGATCCAGTCCAGCTCCTCGATGCTGTGGTGCAGTTTGTGAAACTCCCACAGCCACGGCACATTGTGCAGCAAACGGTGGATGTTCCACTCGATGAAATCCTTCGCCACGAAAAAGACGATGAACTGCAGCCAGAGCGGCGTGGCCGCCATCAAAGCCAGCGATTCCGGGACCGGCAATCCCATCCTGTAAAGGAAGCCATTGAATAGTTGTACGGCGTATCCGGTTGCCATGGCCAGCATCAGGCCGAGATAGTGGCCGTTGAACAATAGCCAGAAGACATCCTGCCAGAATTGTTTACGAAGCACCTTTTGTCGCGGCCGCCACGGCGAGATACGTTCCAGAATAAAGCAAAACAACGAAACTGAAATCAGCCAGAAGTAATATTGTGCGTAGATTGGCATATCAAGACTCTCGATAAGTTTTGTCCTGCAGCAACAGGCAACCAACGATACTAAAAGGTAAAAGAGGGAAAAACTATCACAAAATGCAAAAGGTTTTTTTAACACGGTGAAGCCGGAACCAAATAACATTTAACCGCTTAGACCGCAGAGAGCGCTGCGAAACGACTTGTCAGGTACTAGCTGGTGGCGGAATGCGCAGGCGTTGACTGTAAAATAGCGCTTGACAATGCACCGCGCCGCAGTTAACTTTCAGCCATGGCAAATAACGAAAAACGTGAAGGCCTGAACCAGTCGCTGCTGGAACTGCAGACACTCAATCACCTGGCGCAGACCATTTCCTCGACCATGGATGTGGACAAAATCATCAACGCCATCATTAAAGAGGCGACCGATCTGACCGGAGCGCGGCAAGGTTCGATCCTGCTCAGCAAAAACCGGATGGACTCGCGGTTTACGACGCTGGTGCGGGTTGGTACCAACCGCTACGAGGCGCTGGTGCATCGCATGACCATGATCATTGCCGGCTGGATTCTCAAACACAAAGAGTCCTTGCTGGTCGAAGACATCCTAAAGGATGACCGCTTCAAAGGGCTGGAAATGCTCGGCTACCCCATGGAATCCGTACTGGCGGCGCCTATTCAGGCAAGAGGCCGGATTCTCGGCGTTCTGATTTTGCACGGCAAAAAAGAAGAGCATCCGTTTCAGGAAAACGACCTGCGTCTGGTCAACATTATTGCCTCACAGTCGGCGCACGTTTTGGAGAACGCCGAGCTCCTCCGGCAGTTGAAGGACGAAAACCAGCACCTGCAGCAGGAGGTGGAGCGCAAGTACAGCTTTCATGAAATCATCGGCCGCGGCCCGGCAATGGAGAAGGTATTCAAGCTGCTGGACAAGGTCATCCCCACTGATGCCCGCGTGCTTATCAATGGAGAGAGCGGCACCGGGAAAGAATTGATCGCCCGCGCCATTCACTACAACAGCGAGCGCAAAAAACACCGCTTCGTGGCCGTAGACTGCGGCGCACTGCCGGAGAACTTGCTGGAAAGCGAGTTGTTCGGGCATTTGAAAGGTTCATTTACGGGCGCCACTGAAAGCAAGAAAGGATTGTTTAAAGTTGCGGATGGCGGCACCCTGTTTCTGGACGAAATCAATAACACCAGCCCGGCTTTGCAGGCCAAGCTGCTACGGGTGATTCAGGAAGGTGAAGTCCGGCCCGTCGGCGGCACAAATACGATCAAGGTGGATGTACGGATCGTCAGTGCAACCAGCAAGGACCTGGCGCAATGTGTCAAAGAAGGCACTTTCCGCGAGGACCTGTTTTTCCGGCTGAAAGTTGTGCCACTCAAGCTGCCACCACTGCGTGAGCGTAAAGAAGATATCCCGATTCTCGCGAACCATTTCCTGGGGAAATACAACAAGGCCTTGAAGAAGAAACTCGAAACATTTGATACGGAAACAACCGAACTCCTGACCCAATATCACTGGCCCGGCAATGTGCGGGAACTGGAAAACTGCATCGAACGCATCGCCACGCTGGCGGAGCCGGATATTAGAACCGTGACCGCGGACCTGCTGCCCGATGAGGTGAACACGATGAAAACGCCCTCCAGGCCGCTGTTAGCGCTGGGAAACGAAACAAAACTTGAACGCGCCGTTGAACTGCTCGAACGCACAATGGTCAAACAAGCTCTGGGGAAATTCGAGGGTAACCGCACGCGGGCCGCGGCACATTTGGGACTGAGTCGCCGGGGGCTGCTCAATAAAATCGAGCGATACGAGCTGGAATAGGAACACCTCAGAATTTGAACACCACCGAAACCATATCCCATATCGACCGCCATTTTGCGCGCATGATGCAGCGTCTGGCTGGCAGGGAAAACACGCTGCTCGTTCTGGCTGCCAAACTGGTGAGCAGTCAGACGCGTGCCGGCCACATCTGCCTCGACCTCGTTGACCTGACCAACCGGGAGTTTCTCACAGAAAGTCTTGGCGACGACGTTACAAGCGACTTCCCTGAGACTGCCGTCGATGACCTGAGCGCGAAGTTACGTGAAACTTCCGTTGTTGGCAAGCCGGGTGACTTCCAGCCCCTGATTCTCGACACAAACAACCGGCTGTATCTGAATCGCTACTGGCAATATCAGGAAACTCTGGCGCAGTTTGTTCTGGCGCGGTCGACACAGAGCAACCGTTGCATCGATACAGGCGCTCCCAGAACGTTGCTGGATAAGTACTTCCCTGAAGAAGACGACATCTGGCAGAAGGTTGCTGCCGCCATTGCCTTGTACAAGAACTTCTGCGTCATTACCGGCGGGCCCGGCACCGGCAAGACTTCGACGGTCGTCAAGATCATCGCATTGTTGCTTGAGGAAATACCAGACCAGCGCGTGGTTCTGGCAGCGCCGACAGGCAAGGCAGCAAACCGGCTGCAAGAATCCATAAAATTCGCCAAAGAAAATTTACCCTGCACAGATGAAATCAAAGCCAAAATTCCAGATGAAGCCAAAACCATCCACCGCTTGTTGGGCGCCATCCGGCACAGTCCGCGCTTCCGGCACAAGACCGGTAATCCGCTGGACGCAGATGTGGTCATCGTAGACGAAGCCTCGATGGTGCCGGTTGCGCTGATGGCGAAGCTAACAGCGGCCCTGCCTGCACACGCCAAACTCATCCTGCTGGGCGACCACAATCAACTCGCTTCGGTGGAAGCTGGTGCGGTGCTGGCTGATATTTGCGGGAGCGGTGCGCTGAATGTTTATTCCAGCGACTTCAAAGCTGTCCTGGAAAAGGCCACCGGCGCCAACCTGGAACTCTGCGAAAGCCCCGCACCCGGCATTCAGGATTGCATCGTGCAACTCAGGCACAATTACAGATTTGGCGGCAAATCGGGCATCATGGCCTTGAGTGAAGCCGTCAATCGCGGCGATGTGGATTTGGCGCTGGAAATTCTGCAGGACGACCAATACGACGATGTTCACTGGCATGCGGCAGATTCGAATGTGCTCAGCACGATTTTGGGAAACTTCGGCGATTACGGTAGCTCCGGCTCCCCGGCAGATATTTTCGATCGCTTTAAACAATTCCGGGTACTGTGCGCGGTCCGTGAAGGACCGCAGGGGATCCGCGTGGTGAATTCAAAAATAGAGCAATTTGTCAGGAGAAAGCTGGTAGCTAAGCCGGATGATCGCTGGTATGCGGGCCAGCCCGTTCTGGTCTCGGAAAACGATTACGATCTCAACCTGTTCAACGGTGACGTTGGGATCATCTTGCGCGATGCAGACGGAAATCTCATGACTTTTTTCCAGGACCACGACCGCGGATTCCGTAAAATCAGTCCATTCAGGCTGCCGCAGTTCGAGCTTGCTTACGCCGTGACCGTGCACAAAAGCCAGGGAACCGAGTTTGAGAAGGTTCTCCTGCTGCTGCCGGAACAAGACTCGCCAGTACTAACAAGAGAGCTGATCTACACCGGCATCACGAGAGCGGCGAAATGTGTCGAGATCTTGGCTAGCGAAGAGAGCTTGCGCGCGGCCGTTGGGCGCCAGACTAAACGGACGTCCGGCTTGGGAGACGCCCTGTGGCCGTCATGAGCTGAGATCTCAGGAATAGGTGAGCGGCAAAGGTAGTTTTGTTAATCATTCATAAGTAACACGGCTTTCAGCCGTGCCCGCATGGAACGCGGATTAACTTGGCAGAACCTGACTATTCAAACGACTCATGAACTTACAGGTTAAAAAGGAACCGAATATGCCGAACGCTGCCGAAAATGAAATAGCCAATACAGAACCCCAGCCGCGCAAGCCTGTTTGGCGAATCGTTGGCATCACAATGCTTCTGCTTTCTGTTATCCCTTGGTTCATCATGCCTGCTTTGCCGTTTCTCGGTTTCTCGGCAGGTATGGTTGCCACGCTTACCACGGCCCTGTTTATCATTGCCGAAGTGCTCTTCTACAGCGGTATCGCTATCCTGGGCAAGGAATTCTACAATAAATTGAAACCGCGACTGAATCCAAAAACATGGTTCAAGCGCAAGGGAGGCGCGAAGCCTGCAGTGGAACACGAACCCAACGAGTCCTGAGAGCGCAACCCGCTACAGGGAGCCATTCGCAGCAGCCTCACTCCGGGCTGGGAAGGAAAACCAGCACTAGATTTTTGCGTTGTCTGGAATCCCAGAGGTTGTACGGTTCGTCGTCCAAGAAAGAAGATTGAAGTACGGAGTTAACTCGCCTGCCTTGAGCATCGTGCGGTTTACTTCCTGTGCAACGTTTAATTCTTTTGGCGAATTCGGTACCTTTGTCAACTCCGCATTGCTACCAAAATCTCGCCGCTGTGATCCTTGATGATGTTCCTAGCGCAGCGGAGCCGAAGGGCTTCTCGCCTTCGCCCTACAACCCTGGTAGGATTTGCCGAATTGGTATTTCTTGCAAGCAAGTGCAAGAGTTCAGGACTAATACTTATGGTGAAGGACGAACCCCTGATGCTTTTGGACCTATCGACCTAGAAAAAAGATCACGCCGAACTTGATGGTGTACTCGTTTGCTGTGATGTCTTTAATGTTGGCGATCTGCTCCTCACTGGCGTCGTCTGCAATAGACTCGGGCAAATTATACATGGTTTGATATTCAAACGAAAGGTCGAGCCAGGGGCCAAGGCCGATGTCATACTGCAGCCCGACGACACCATTCCACCCCAGAGACCAGTTGTTGTTATCAGAATCCTGAAAAAAGCTCGTCCCACCGGCGCCAAAGACTTGTGCAGTTATGTTGGTACGAAAATAATAAAGGCCACCGTTGGCGCCCAGATAGAATTTCAGGCTGCGGCCGCCAAATCGATATTGCGGTCCAACCGTGAGGCGAAAACCTTCGTTGCGTGCTTCTATGGGAATAAGCTGAATGCCGTCAGTGACAAAAGTCGTTTTCTTGCCAAAGGTGAGGAATACAAAATCACCTCGCAGTTCCAATTTGTGATCGAGCAGTTTGGTTGACCGTATGGCCTTGATGCCGAAGCCACCACCTGCTTCGCCTACATTGGCAAAATTGCTTTGGGGGATTGAAATCACAATTTCGGGTGCAACGGCCCACTGCGCACCGGATTTGCCCGGCAGAGTCAGGAGCAGCAAAACGGCGAACAACACAAGAACGTTTTTCATCGACGGGTCCTCGACTTTTGATTTGAAACAAGAAAAAGCTTCAGGGTTAAAAGCCTCTCTACAGTAGCTCGATCTTTGCTCACAATGAATACTCAAATATAGTCACATTTATTCCTGAATGCAAGGGTTAGCCGAGTATGCTGAATGCCCTGAAATCAGCCTCAAAGGTTGCAGGCACTCGGTTGGAACCCACACGCCTACACGATCCTGCCCGTGCACTCCCCAAATCATATATCGGATAGGACGTGAGAAATTCCTATGAAATCGCGCCCATGTTTCAATCTTATAATGACTCACCGCACGCGGTGGATTGGCATGAATCAGCCCCGTTAGTTTTTCTTGAACAAGCCTTTCAGTTTGTCCTTGACGTCTTTCAGACCCTTGCCCTTTTTCTTCGCGATCTCAGCCTCAACCTCCTTCTTCTTCTGCTCCAGAAAATCGAGTTGCTCAGTGACGGCGCTCTCGATTTTGTCAATCTCTGATTCCAGCCGGGCTTTGTTCTGATTTACAAAGGCCAGCGCCTCCTCCTTCTTCGGTTGCACGATAGCGTTTATTTTCTTTTCGATTTCGGCCTGTGCCAGACGGACCGACTCCCCCAGCACCCCCTTTATTCTCGCGGCCAGCACATCATCGATGTTGGAGCTGATGCTCAGACGAGGCGCATTCGCCGGACCGTGAATGCGGGCAGACAGGGTCAGTTTGTCGATGGAATCGAACACGCTGCGTGTCACTTTTGCAATCACGTTATTGCCCGCTGCGCCTTGTGCAAAACCAAACGTGACTGGACTGCCTGTGAAGCTGACCTTGAAATCCAACTCGTCTCCGATCAGGCCGAAATCGGCCGTGATATCGCCGCGGTCTGCAATGAGTTGCGACGGCAGGTATGGTTTCTCGGGCAAATCGATTTTGCCGAAGCGAATCCCCCTGCCGGTCAGCCGGAACCGGTCACTGGGCGTGTCGCCGGTGTGGTCGAATTCGCCTGAGATTTCGTAGGCGTTCGAGTTTGGCAAAGCCGCGTTCAAAGCGAATGTCAGGGGCTTGCCATACACCTTTTGCTCCGTTGTGATGCCTTTCACCTCTCCACTGAGCCGCAGCACTTTACTCGTGTCCTGCTGGTTGGTCGCCGCGCTGATCAAAACGTGCTCCAGCAGGAAATTCGGTTTGCCGTCCAGCAGCGGAAAGCGGATGTCCTGCCCTTTCAGGCGCGGCGGTTTCTCAACTTTGCCGGACGCGAAGAGCTGCTTCGCCACCGGCATGTACTTGCGTCCGAGTCCGATGTATTCGAGAATGCCGATGGTCGGCGCCACCAGAACGTCCCCGAACAACATCTTGCCGATGTTTTGTGCGCTGAAATCTGCAAGATTTGCTTTCGATTTAACAGCGTCAAAATCATCCTTGATCCAATTATCGACCTGCGTAAATGTGCGCGTAATGCTGCCCAAGTCAGCGCTCGCCGACTTTTTGAGCGATTCGACCTCTTTTTTCAGCTTGTCCAGCGTGTTAATAACCTTCTTCGTCTTGTCGGCAGTCGCGAGTAACTGCTCAAGGCTGGAGACCTTCTGGGAAGTGATTTCCTGCACCTGCTGTTTGACCTTCTCAAAGTCGTTTTGCGGCCTGAACTCGGCAACCGTGTTTTCCCAACGCGCGAATGAGGCAGCAGCATCTTGCCGGGCCTGGCCGATTTTGTTCAGCGACTGAATGTCGAAGGCGGCGAGCAGGCTGTCTACATTCACCTTCTGTTTCAGAATGCCCAGGTTGAGCACCGGCGCTGCCGCCACTTGCTGTTTGAGACTCTCGGCCGCTTCGGACACCCAGCCTGGCGTGTCATCAGCCTGGCGTTCGATTTTGCCATCGCTTGCCCGCTTCGTGCCGATTCGGATGTCTGCGATGGTGACATCGTTGATAATGACTTTTTTGCGGGCCAGCGGGGCGACTTCCATGTCGAACGAGACCCGCCCGGTCTCGAACATGTTCTTCCAGGTGTCATTCGGATTCGTCACCTGCAGCCGGTCGAATGAAATGGCCAGGCCCACCAGGCTAAAATTCAGGTTGTCTATTTCCACTTTCGCGCCGACGATGGACTCACCGATGCTTTCCAACTGTCTTTCGATAAACTTGTCGCTGAGCAAATAGCCCAGCCCGGCAACAATAAGGACAACCACCAGTAGTCCAATCAGTCCTTTGGGTCTCATGGCTAAAACTCCAGGTCTCGTATTTTGACGTACCACTTAAACAGGGCGCTGCCTTTGATGGCTTTGACGAATTTTGAATTCTCGATCTTCTCACCCCATGTTTCGCGGTAAAGAATGATGCCCTTTTTCGCCGCCAGATAAACCGGGAAACTCAGTAGCAGCGCGGCCACCAGGCTGCCCATCACCACGGTATTGTTAAAACGCGTGAACGGCGCAATGGGCCAGTTGTAAATCACTGTCCAGAGCGGTTTGATGTTTTCAATTTGCGCCAACAGGAAGAAGCCGAGATTGTGAAATATCGGATCGAAAATGTAGGCGAAAAAGCTAAAAAGGAACATTGCAAAAAACACGGATGCCAGATTGACTTTCGTCAGGATCGCCACGAGCAAAATGAGGATGTTTTGCAAGGTCATGAAAGGTGTTAAACCCACAATAAACCCCATGGTGAACCCGCCCGCAATCAGCGGCGGCGCCTCACCGGACCGCAATACTTTGATGAATTTGCTGATAAACTGCAAGAAGAACATGGATCGCTCCTTTCCGGTTGGAACTCGTCCTGATCTGATGTGCACGCACCTTGAGAATGCGTCATAGATACAATTTACTAAAACGACGTCAGTGAGTCAAAGAGTTTTTTTGCAGGTTGAAGTTGCGAAATCTGTGATGTGGTCCTGGAATATAGCTCGCTTCGATCTCAGACTTCGATCTGCAAACCATTCAGCCTGCGCGCACAAATTCCATACCTGTGAAACTTCACCCTGAGCAGAGTCGAAGGGTGAGCAGTTTGTCTTGACGTTCAACGGTCGCGTTTTCCCGCAGGTAATGACTCTTATTCTGGCAAGCCGCTGGCCGTCGGCGTACCATCTGCATCCGAACCAACCGATTCGATTTCGTAGGTACCTGCCGGCGGCGAGAAACGCGTGCTCGGCGCTCCGGAGAGGCGTGAACTTTTTGCAAATGACGCCGTATCTGATCAGCAAGCTTTATCTTCCCGTTTGATTCTGTTTGAGTCAAATATAACCAGATAGCCAAAACTTTCACGAGAATAGCAAGGATAACCTATGCGCAAAACGATCAGGCTGCTCTGGCTAACGACCCTCATCCTTTCAGGATGTTCACCAAGCAACGTCACGCGTTATGCCGGGTCCGGCGTCGCACCGCTGGCTTACGTGGTGAATCTAAACGATCGCGACGACGACCTGTTCAAAGTGATGTTGAAAGTCGACGACCTCAAAGCAGAAAATGCTATCTACCAGTTCGCATCCACTGCTCCGGGCACCTATCAGGTGATGGACATCGGACGGTTCGTGCGCGAATTTCAGGCGTTCGACGCCGCGGGCAATGCGTTGTCCACTGCACAAATCTCAACCAACCAGTGGCAAATCCAGCAGCCGGAAGCGGTGCGGGAAATCCGCTACACCATCGCTGAAACCTGGGATACGCCGGTGGATTCCAACCAGATCTATCCCATGGCGGGGACATCCATCGAAGCGGATCATGTACAATTACTCGGTCACTGCGTGTTTGGTTATCCCACCGGCATGCAGGCGCGGCCACTCGTTATCGAACTGGATTACCCGCAGGACTGGACCGTCGGCACAGCGCTGAGCCGCGACAGAAACGGCCACTTTGCCGCGGACAATTACGATCACATCGTCGACTCCCCCATCCTTCTGGGACGTCTTTCAAAGGCGGACCTGCAGGTAAATGGCAGCAAAATCGAAATCTACACTTACTCAAAAACAGATCAGGTGAAGTCTGAGCAAATTCTTGAGAGCATCGAGGACATCCTGCTGTCTGCCGCCGACTTTATGGATGGGCTGCCGGTGGAACGCTACACGTTTCTGTTTCATTTTGAAGATATTTCCATCGGCGCCTGGGAGCATTCCTACAGCTCAAACTACGTTTACAGCGAAGCGCAATTCGACAAATTGATCGGCCAAAATATACCAGCAGTTGTGGCGCACGAATTTTTTCATGTGATCACACCGCTGAACATTCACAGCGAGATCATCGAGCAGTTCAACTTTGTGCAGCCGGTTGCCTCGGAACATCTGTGGCTTTACGAAAGCACCACCGAGTGGACCGCTCACATGATGCAATTGCGCAGCGGCCTTATCGATCTTGATACCTACTTGAAACGTCTCTCTATTAAACTGAAAGTAGCTGAACATTTCAGGCAGGATTACAGCTTGCGCGACCTGGCGTTAGAATCTTTTACCAGGGAAGGCGCTCGTGAGTATGCGAACATTTACATGAAAGGCGCAGTCGTGGCTGGCTTGCTGGACATTCGGCTGCTGGAATTGTCCGGTGGTAAGAAAGGCCTGCGCGAAATCATCAACGAGCTTTCAAAAATGTACGGTCCGGATAAGGCATTTCCGGAAGATGGCTTTTACGATATCTTTACCGAAATCACATTTCCAGAGATTGCGGCATTCCTTGAAAACTACGTGCGCAACGCGGAGCCCCTGCCGCTGGCAGAAATCTACAGCAAGATAGGGATAAAATATACTCCGGAAGTTCACATAGGCGAGGAAACCGCATCGGCTGGTTTTACGGTCATCGTGCCCGCCGGCAAGATTCTGCTGTCGCAGGTTGCCCCTGAGATCCGGAAGCTTGGCCCGCGGGACGGCGACATGCTTTTGGCCTACAACGGCGAAAAAGTGACCTTGCAAAACCTGCACCCGATGCTTTCAGAACTTAAAGAAAAAGAAGCAGGGGAACCCTATGAGCTCGTCGTGGAGCGCGAAGGTGAACAAATGACATTCCATCTGGAGAAGATTTCAATTGAAAAGGTTAAAAAGCACGTTTTTGAAGTTGACCCGGACGCCACGCGTGAGCAGGTCAGACTGCGCCAAGCATGGATGCGAAATTTGTGAGCCGCGGATGAAAACATTTCTTCTCTCCACTGAAAGACCCGGAAGAGGCACGGAAAAAAGGAGAAGGTCAGGATTGGGATACGGAGCAGCTCTGGCAACATTGCTCAGGTCTCGGCTCTCAAGTTCTGTCTCGAGTCTTTGATATAAACTCGGCCAAATACTCAAGCCTCTTAGAAGAAAGCCAAGTATTTACACTCTAACTTAAATCTAGTCATGCCTTTGGCTTATTGAACTCCCATACACCCGCACATCGCTTCCCCGAATCCAATCCTGGCGCCTTTCCACACAAACGCATCGCTGGTCTTGGGGTGCTCCCAATAAAAGCGCGCGCGCTTGCGGCGATGGTTACCGATTTCGTTCATGGTTTCGGCGTCGTACAGCCGGCCGTTTTTCATCACGTAAAGGATGTCCTGGCTGTTTTGGATGTCATCCAGCGGGTTGTCGTTCATCACGATCAGGTCGGCAAGCTTGCCAACTTCAAGCGAGCCCAAATGTTTGTCCATGCCGAGATAAGTCGCTCCGTGGAGTGTTGCCGAGCGCATCGCCTCCAGCGGAGTCATCCCGCCCTGCGCGAACATCCACATCTCCCAATGTGCGCCGAGCCCTTGCAGTTGACCGTGGGCGCCAAGCTGTACGTTCACGCCGGCATCCGAAAGAGCCTTGGCGGTTTTCGCGTTTTCGATGTATCCGAAGTCGTCATCCGGGATCAGCATGCGCCGCCGGGAACGCGCGTCGATGAGCGGCCGCGGGAAAAAATTGAGCAGCCGTTGGTTTTCCCAGACGTTGGTCTTTTGGTACCAGTAGTTTTCCCCCCAGATGCCGCCGTAGGCCACCACCAACGTTGGCGTGTAGCCGGTTTGACTGGCGGCCCAGAGTGTGGTCACGTCTTCATAAACCGGCGCGATGGCGATGGAATGCTCGATGCCGGTGTGGCCATCCAAAATCATAGACAGGTTGTGGAAAAACATCGCGCCGCCTTCGGGGTACACCATCATCTCCAGCTCACGGGCGGCTTTGATGATCTGCTGACGCTGGTTGCGGCGCGGCTGGTTGTAGCTCTTCACACTGAACGCGCCCACGGCCTTCATCCGGCGCAAGTGGGACAGCGCATCTTCATATTCATTCACCACGGCTTTGAAACTGCCTTCCGCGCCATAGAGAATGGTTCCGGTCGAATAAATCCGCGGGCCGACCATTTCCCCGGCCTGCACCATCTCCGAGTGAGTAAACACCATTTCCGTATTGTTGGATGGATCATGAGTCGTGGTGACACCAAAAGCAAGGTTGGCGAAATAGATCCAGCTTTGTTGCGGCGAAATGCCGTTGCCGCCGGTACCCATGTGCGCATGCACGTCGATCAAACCCGGCATGATGGTTTTGCCGCTGACGTCGATGGTTTTGGCGTCGGCTGGCACGGTCACCGTATCCGATTTGCCGATGGCGACGATGCGGTTTCTTTCGACTAAGATCGTCCCGTTTTCGATGACCTCGTCGCCGTTCATGGTGATCAGTCGCGCGCCAGCCAAGGCCAGCTTGCCGGTGGGAACGTCCGTCTTCAGCATGAGACCGATCGCCACGCCGGTGGTGTCGACACCTGGAATGCTGTCCGGTGCGCCTTCGACAAATTTGAAGCTGGTTTTTAACTCCCGGGTGAAATACTCGGGACCGAT
>SMUY01438865.1_pt1 | contig 14775 bp, 12 predicted proteins | sample 2456441 | NCBI WGS metagenome assembly SMUY01 (sample SAMN11095931, study PRJNA526329) | marine sediment metagenome | biome: Marine sediment; feature: Surficial sediment; material: Deep marine sediment; isolation source: Hadal surficial sediment | place: Pacific Ocean | collected 2014-11 | depth...
GCGCCGCCAGCTCGTCCCGGGTGATATGTTCGAGAATTTCTTCACTGGTAGCGTCGGAAACCATCGATACCCCCTGTTTCTCCTTGGCGCGGCGTTGGCTCACGCCGCTTGCCGCCAGTGTATAGGAAAACGGTGAAAATGGGGGTCGGGTACCACCGGCGCGTCCACCCACCCCTTGCCCGCCCTGTCATCGGCGGGTGCGGGCGACGAACCGCTCGAGGCCGATATCTGCCTTCCACACCCGCCGGTGGGCGTCGAGCAAATGGGGCAGGGCGGTAGCGCGCGATGTCACGACGTCCTCGAAATCGGCCCTGAAGCCCTCCATCAGCTCACTCACCTCTTGGCGCAGCGCGTCTTCGTCGATGGTCTGGACCACGCGGTCCTTGATCACCACGCGGCCGTCGACGATGACCGTGTCGATGGCGCGCCCGGTCTCGGAATAGACCAATTGGCGGGCGGCGCTGTTATAGGGCAGGTAGGCGGTGTCGTTCATGTCGAGCAACACCAGATCGGCCTTGTAACCGGGTTTCAGGGCGCCTAAGCCGTCGTCGAGCATGGCGCTGCGGGCGCCGCCCAGGGTGGCGTGACGTAGCGCTTCATGGGCCAGGGCCGGGCCGGGCTCGGGATCGCTGACCGCCGCCAGCAGGCAGTACATCTTCATCGCCTGGAACATGTTTTGGACGTCGCTGCCCGAGCAATTGTCGCAACCAAGCGCCACCCGCATGCCCGCCTCGCGCATATCCAAGACCGGTGCGATGCCGCTCTTGAGCTTCATGTTGGAGAGATGATTGAGCACCGCGCCGGCATCGGCCTCGGCCATCCGGTCCATTTCCCCGCGGTCGAGCCAGACGCTATGGGCGATGTTGAGCCGGCGGTTCAAAAGACCGGCCTTGTCCATATAGGTGATGAACGAGCCGCCGTAATCGGTGTAGACCTCGCGCGCCATGACGACCTGGCCGCGGGTCTCGTAGACATGGATATAGATTCCGAGATCATGGCGCGCCGCCAGATCGGCGCAGCCTTCGAGCAGCTCGGGCGTGCAGCGCTGGGGCGCGAACGGTCCCACCGCCCAATGCAGGGTCCCTTTGGCCGGGTGCCGCTTGATCTGGGCGTCTAAGAAATCAATCTGTTCCTTGGCGCCGGCCGCGGTGGTGCCCATCATCTCTTGAATTTCGGGAGGCAAACCCTCCTTGTACCGCAGCATGGCGACGGCGGGGATATCAAACACCATGGGGGAAAACACCACGCGCGCGCCGATGTCCTCATAGGCGGTGATCACCACATCCACGTAGTCCTCGCGGAGCGGGATCAGCCCGACCATGTCCTGGACCGTGGTGATGCCGCACCGCAGCGATTCCAACGCCCCCACCAGGGTCCTAAGGCGCACCTCTCGCTTGCTCCGGTGCCCTCCCATGGGCAGCGTGTAGAGCAGCCACATCTCCAGCGGCAATTCTTCGAACAGCCCCCGGCACAAGGTGTCGTGGGAATGATAATGGGCGTTGATCATGCCCGGCATGACCAGGTGGCCGGTGGCATCGATCACCTCTGCGCCGGCGGTTCGCTCACTGGGGAGCTCCGGCCCGATGGCGGCGATGCGCGTACCTTCGATCAGGATATCGGCGATGGCCGGCCGGTGCACGTCACCGTCATGGTCATAGACGCGGCCGCCCTGGATCACGAGCTTCTGGAGGTCTGCGGCCATGGGCAACACCTTCCGTCTTTAGCTTGAGCGCGGGGCTAGGCCGCCGCCGGCACCTCTCCTAGAGCCTCGCGCAGACGCGAATCGACCCAGTTGGCGAAGGCCAGGGTCGCGTCGTCGTTATCCTTGGGCCCGATCACCTGGAAACAGACCGGCAGACCGTTGGGGCCGGCAAACAGCGGCAGGTTGACCGCGGGAGTGTACATCTGGGTCCACAGCCGGGCGAAGGTTCCGCTGCGCACCTGGGTGAGCCCCACCGGCGCCTCACCGGCGAGGCTGGGCGAGATGAAGACGTCATGATCCGCGAACAGCTCGTTCATCTCGGCCCGCGCCGCATCCAGGTTTTGGCCCGCGCGTCGGTAATCCTCCGCCGTCAGGCCGCGCACGAACTCGACCCGTTTGCGGTTATGCGCGTTGAAGGCATCGAGATGATCGCGGATCTCGGACCCGAGCGCGATCGATCCTTCCCATCCATTGACGATGGCAAAGTCGGATTCGATATCGGTGAAGCGCCGGGGCAGCGCGACATCGGCTACCTTGGCCCCGGCCCGGCCGAGCAATTGCGCGGCGCGCTCAAGGGCTCTGCGCATATAAGGCTCTGCTGCGTCCCAGCCGTCACCGCGCACGACGCCGATCCGCACCGCTTGCGCGCGGTCTATTCGGTCCGCGGCTTGTCGCGCATCAAAGCCCGTCTGCACGGCGCGCAAGAGCATCAAGTCATCGACCGACCGCGCGAACAGGCCGAGGGTGTCGATGGACGGCTTGCAATGCCTAAAGCCGCCACGGTCGAGCCCATCGAGGCTCGCCTTGTAACCATAGACCCCGCAATTGGCCGCAGGCCCGATCACCGAACCGCCGGTCTGGGAGCCGTTGGCCAGCGGCACCATGAAATCCGCCACCGCGGCGGCCGAGCCGCTGGACGAGACGCCCGGTGTGCGGGTGGGGTCGTGGGGGTTGGTCGTCCGGCGCGGCGACGGGCAGGCGAACTCGGTGGTCACGGTCTTGCCCATGATGACCATCCCGGCGGCACGGAGCGCGGCGACGCAGTTGGAATCGCGCGCCGGGCGCTCACCCTCATAGGGCGCAAACCCGTGGGCGGTGGGCATATCCTCGGTATCGAAGATGTCCTTGATGCCGACCGGCACGCCGTGCAGGGCGCTCCGCCGGGGCGTGGCGTCCAATGCTTTTGCCTGTTCGATGGCATGAGAGGGGTCGAGATAATCCCAGGCCAGGACCTCGGACTCGCGGGCTTTGATGCGCGCCAGGCAATCGCGCACCAAGGCTTCGGACGTGATATCGCCCGCCTCCAGCCGCGCCGCCGCCTCGGACGCCGTCAGGCCATTCAATCCCATGGGACCCTTTTTCGTGAGATCGGCCAATTTCGTCTCCCTGCCCGCCAGATCGATCGAGTCTAACGGCGGTGGCGATTTCTAGCTAAGCGAAAACGGCGGCACGGCCGGATTCGGGCCGAGTGGACAACCTCTTGAGACATCACATCTAGCGCGCGGGCACCCCACCACCCGGGCCGGGAGTGACGGTGTCACGGGCGGTGCTCCAAAGGGTGGAATCCCGGCCTTTTCTCTATTCGGGTTCGCCATTGACGCGCTGGTCGAGGTCCTTCTCGAAATTCACAAGGTCGTCGGGAAGGGGCATCCCCGTCGAGCGCAGTTCATCGAGCAACTCCTTCACCTTGAAATGAACCTCGTGAAGGCCGTCGGGCTGATGCTCGAGACGTTGGGCCAGAAGATTGATGGCGGCGACAAGTTCGGTCTTATCCATGTGGCATCCCATGGGCGAATGCGGCAAGTCTAGCGCATTATCCGGCCAAATGGTTCAATTTGGCTGGGAAATGCGCTAACTGTTCGGAGGCGGTGGCTTAGGCCGAAACCGACCATTCGTCGGTCTGCACGAAATGCTGCGCGGCGAAGCGATAGGTTTCGCGAATGGCATTTTCGGTCTCGGACTGCTCGGCATCATCGCACCGTTCCCATATCCCCAGAATTTCTTCCCAGAGAAGATAAGATCGGCGTAGTTCGTCGCGGACCTTGCGCACGTAATGGACCTTGGCGTCGAATTGGCGAAGCGTATTGAGGATCTCGCCGATGGTGGCGTCGAATTCGTCGAATTTATCGGATATCGCCTGGACCGGCTTTTCCATCAGGGTGTTAATCCTAATGAGCGATTCGGCAAGAGAAGAATCGCCATGATAGGCTTTGTAGAGCTTCTTGAGCTTGCGCACTAGGGGGTTGATCCTGGCCAGTTCGCCGCGGAGCGCCTCGACATAGGATAGTTCGTGGGCGAACCGGTCGACCATTTTCACCACCTCTTCGCGCCGGTCCTTCCCAATGCCCAGTTTCTCGGCGATGTCGGCGAAGGCTTCTTGCACGACCTTTTTGGTTTCCGAATTTTCCGCCCGTGCCAGGATCTCCCTCAGGTTCACGGATTCGAAATCCTCACCGGTCATCCACGCCACCAATTGCATCATGACGCGGGCCTTGGCGGCGGCGAGATACTTCTCGTCGACCATCCACGACGCTTTCCCGTTGAGCACTTCGGAGGGAACCGAATCGCCGGGGTAGATTTCGCGGACGAATTCCAGTCCCTTGGTCACGTATCTCAGGAGCATGTCATCTTCGGAATCCGGGGCAATATCGAAGCCCGACTTGATCTGCTTGATGGTAATCGCGGCCACGGTTTCTCCCATGGGGATGTAGAGCGCCGCTTCGCCAGCACCATTGATCTTGCGGAAAACGGCACCCTCGACAGCGAACACACGGTTCTCGAAATCAAACTGCACGTTTTCAAGATTTGCCATTGTCGTCTCGTGTCATCTCGCCGGCGAAATGGCGCCGGGAACTCGAACCGGGGGCGGTTTTCTCGCCGATAATTAAACTGCCGCCCAAATTGTCCCCAATCGGGGTATAAAATTCCTTAAAATGTGGAAATTCAAAGAGTTGTACCGAAAAACCGCCCCGGCGGCCCCCCCATGAGCGCCGGCGCCGTGAAATCGCCTATTGGCCGGCGATCACCGGGTTGGTCATTTCGGCGGAATATGCTCTAAGGAGACCGAGACCATGCACGAGATCGTGCCCACCTCTTTGCCATGACCGCGGAAGCCCACTCCAACAAGCAGCCGGCGGAGACCAGCGAGTACAAGACCTTCGCCGGGCGCCTCGATGTCCGCGTCATCCGGTCGTTGATGCCGTTCCTGTGGTCGGCCAACGGCTTGGAACTCCGTGCCCGGGTAGTGATCGCGCTGGCCATGCTGGGCCTCGCCATCGCCGCCAATGTCAGCGTGCCCCTGGTCTATAAGGAGGCGGTGGACGCGCTCACCCCCGGCAAGGAATTGGTGTTGGCGTTGCCGCTGGCCATGATCGGGGCCTATGGGCTGTTGCGGCTGGTTTCCGTGGCGTCGGGCGAGATCCGCGACGCCATCTTCGCCAAGGTGACCCAGCACGCCATCCGCACGGTGGCGCTGAGGGTGTTCGAGCATCTTCATCGGCTTTCCCTACGCTTTCATCTCGACCGCCAGACCGGCGGCCTGTCGCGGGCCATCGAGCGCGGCACCAAGGGCATCGAATTCACCCTGGCCTTCATGCTGTTCTCCATCATTCCCACCCTCATCGAGATCCTGGTGGTCTGCGTCATCCTGTGGGCGCTCTACGATTTCTGGTTCGCCCTGGTGACCTTCATCACCATCGGGTCGTACATCCTGTTCACCCTGATGATCACCGAATGGCGCCTGCGCTTCCGCCGCGAAATGAACGCCCGCGACCAGGAGGCCAGTACCCGGGCCATCGATTCGCTTATCAATTTCGAGACGGTGAAGTATTTCGGCAACGAAGCCCACGAGGCCAGGCGCTACGATCGCGCGCTCGCCCGCTACGAGGTGGCGGCGGTCAAGAACAAGACCTCGCTGTCGCTCCTCAACGTTGGCCAGGCGGCGATCATCGCGGGCGGCCTCACCGGTGTCATGATCATGGCCGGGGTAGGGGTGACCGGCGGCACCATGACATTGGGCGATTTCGTCCTGGTGGTGACCTACCTGATGCAGCTTTACCTGCCGCTGGGGTTCCTCGGCTACGTCTACCGCGAGGTCAAGCAGTCGCTGACCGACATGGAGGCGATGTTCGACCTGGTCCAGGTGCCCCCCGACGTGTGCGACCGGGAAGGCGCGCCGCCGCTGGTGCTTTCCGGCGGCGAGGTGGTGTTCGACGACGTGTCGTTCGGCTACCGGCCGGACCGGCCGATCCTGAAAAACGTGTCCTTCCGGGTGCCGGCGGGGCGCAAGGTCGCCATCGTCGGCCCCTCGGGCGCGGGCAAATCCACCATTTCCAGGCTTTTGTTCCGGTTCTACGACGTCGATGGGGGCACCATCGCCATCGACGGCCAGGATTTGCGCGACATCACCCAGGATTCGCTCCGCGGGGCCATCGGCATCGTCCCCCAGGATACGGTGCTGTTCAACGACACCGTCCATTACAACATCGCCTATGGCCGGCCCGGCGCCTCCGACGAGGAGATCAAGGAAGCCGCGCGCCTGGCCGCCATCCACGACTTCATCGTCTCGACCCCGGACGGGTACGAGACCCGGGTGGGCGAGCGCGGCCTTAAATTATCGGGCGGCGAAAAGCAGCGCGTCGCCATCGCCCGGACCATGCTCAAGCGGCCCACCGTTTTAGTTTTCGACGAGGCCACCAGCGCGCTGGATTCCCATACCGAAAAGGAGATCCAGGCGGCTCTCCGGGCGGTCTCGGTCGATCACACCACCTTGGTGATCGCCCACCGGCTGTCGACGGTGGTCGATGCCGACGAGATCATCGTGCTGGACAACGGCGCCATCGTCGAGCGCGGCACCCACCAGGCGCTGCTTGACGCCCATGGGCGTTACGCCGCCATGTGGGCGCGCCAGCAGGAAGCGGAGCAGTTGAAGGAAGCCCTCACCTTTGATCTAGGCGTTGCCCTGGCCCAGGAGGAAATGGCGAGCGAGGGCTTGTCTGAAGAGAATCTCAAGAAGATCTGAGCGGGGCGCGCGGCCTCAATAGGGCGCGTAGGATTTTTCTTCCCCGGGCGCGGAACCGAGCGCTTGGTTGATCCGGCGCTTGAGGCCGGCGCGCTGGTCGTTGGTGCGGTAGACGGACCGCGCCAGCGCGACGAAGGCCGCGCCGAAATCGCCCTGGCGTTCGCAATCACGGATGTCGTCCTCGATCACCCACAGTTTTTCGTTGATGGCCTTGAGCTCGGCGCGCAGGCCGCGCATCTCATCTGTGTCGGGGATCGCGCCCTTGGCCGCCTTGGCGAGTGACGCGAGCTCAACGTGGACATTGGCGCGCTTGGCCGCGTCCTTGATGCGCTGGGACTTGATCTCGAGGATGGTCAGCCGATCGACCACTTCGCCGGGCGAGACCGGGATGGTGATAATAGGAGAGCGGTCAGCCATGACCGGCAAGGCGCCTTTCGATCATCCGGGATATGCGCCGAAACACGCCGTCCCAATCGCCGGGCCGTGTTTGGCGGTGCAGGGTCACAGTGGGATACCAGACGCTTTGCTCTCCCTCAAGCCCCCAGCGCCAGTCGGGCACCCGGGCGAGCGCCACGTGGGCCTCTGCGCCGAGCGCCCCGGCAAGGTGAACCAGCGCCGTATCCGAGCTCACCACCAGGTCGAGGGCTTCGATTACGGCGGCGGTTTCCATGAAGGCGCCGCCGGCGCCGTCGATCTCGGCGCCAAGGTCGATGAGGGGAAGGTCCGCCGGCCAGTCCGCCACTTGTTCGGCGCCCGTGCCCTTCTGCAGGGCGACCAGGGTGAGCCCGGGGAGGCGGGCCAGGGGCGCGAAGGCCTTGAGCGGGATCGAGCGGTCCGAATCCGCCTTGTAGCCGGGATTGCCCTGCCAGCAGATGCCGACCTTGAGGCCGCCCGTCGCTTCGAGCCTTGCGCCATAGGGGGCGAGGCGCGATGGGTCGGGCGCCAGGGTGCCGCCACGCGCCAGCGCGGCGGCGTCGAACAGCCCCAGGAGGCGCGGCAGGCTCATCATCGGCGCCCAGGCATCGATCTCGGGCAGGGCGTCCTCGAAGGCGATGGTTTCCGCCACCCCCCTCATGCGCCCGACGATGGGCCCCATGGCCTTGGGGCCCCGGTAGATCACCCGCGCGCCCAGCGCCGAGAGCTCGCCCGCGAACCCCATGAATAGGAAGGCATCGCCCATGCCCTGCTCGTGGTTGACCAGAAGCCGCCGGCCTTGGAGCGAACCACCCGTCCATTCCGGCGCGTCAATCACGCCTGCGCCATAGCCCGGCATCCTGCGGCGCCATTCGAACGCCTCCCAGCCGCGCGTCCAACTGCCCGCCATCAAAAGATTGAGGCCGAGGTTCCAGTGCAGTTCGGCGTGATCGGGGTGACCAGCGGGAAGCGCCGCCAAGGCGGCCTCGATCTCGGCGGTGGCGCCGGCGACGTCACCGCCCGATTTCAGCGCCGTCGCCAGGTTCATGCGCGCCCCCCCATGGGCCGGGTCCAGGTCAAGGGTTTTGCGGAACCCCGTGATGGCGGCCTTGAGGTCCCCAACGTCCAACTCCGCGTTGGCGCGGTTGTAGCGAAAGGCCGGGTCATCGGGCCTGAGCGCGATGGCGCGGGCGAACGCCGCTGCGGATTCCTCATGCTTGCCCCGCTGCTTGTGGACGAGGCCGAGATTGGACCAGCCCTCGGCGAAGCCGGGATCGATAGTGACGGCACGGGCAAGGCGGTCCGTGGCGTCGTCCAGCCGGCCCAGGCGCTTCAACGCGTTGCCCAGGTTGGAGAGCGTCAGGGGCCGGTCGGGGGCCGCGTCGAGGGCGGCGACGTAGCGGGCCACCGCGTCCTCGGGCCGGCCGGCAAGGCCTAGTACATGGCCCGCGGAATGGAGGAAATCGGCGTTATCCGGGGCCAGCGCCAGCGCCTTGTCGATCAACTGCAGGGCACGGCCGGGCCGCCCCTTGTCGGCCGCGACGAGCCCCAAAAGATGAAGGGCGGCGGCGTCCTTGCCGTCTTTCGCCAGCGCCCGCTTATAGGCGGCCTCGGCCTTGTCCAGCCGGCCCACGCGATGATGGGCGAGCCCCGCCTCAACAAAGTCGCGGTGTTTGAGGGCCGCGGTCATCGCCGCGCCCGGGAAAGAACGGTTTGGCGCATGGGTGGGGATGCTAGGACCAAGAGGTTTACGAATTCTTTACCCTGTCGGCCCGGGAAAGCATATGACAGGGCCGGCCGGGGACGGTAATCTCCGGTGCGCGGGGCTGGGGGTCGCCATGGGCGCCGGCCCCGCCGCCGGCAAAAAGGGGTTGAGGCAGCCATGGCCATGAGGGGGTTTCACGGGATTTCGCGGTGGGGCGCCGTGCTCGTGTTGGCGAGCTGTTTGATGGGCGTCCTTGGCGCCGCGGGCATGGGGGCCCATGCCCAGGGGGCGGGGGATCTGTCCCGCGCACCCACCGCCGAGCTCGAGGCGCTGGCCAAGACCCTGGAGAACGACGCCGAGCGCAAGAAGTTCCTCGACAATCTCAAGGGCTTGATCAAAGCGCGGAAGGCCGCCGCGTCGATCATTGCCAAGCCCGGAATCGGCGACGGGCTCGCCGCGCGCATCGCCGGCGCCATGTCCCGCTCCATGCAGGCGCTGGGCGCGCGGGTCACGGCCGTCATCGGCATTCTCAGGGATGCGCCCGGCCTGGTGTCCTTGGCGGAGTCCTGGATCACCACCGCCCCCAAGCGCGATCGGCTGATCGGCCTGATCTGGCGATTGATCGTCATCGTCGGCCTCGGCATGCTGCTCCAATCGGCGTTCCGTAGGGCGACGGGGCACTGGCGGCGCGGCCTTGAGGAGGATCAAGGTGAGGAGATCGGCGGGCGCGCCGTCCGCTTTTTCCTGCGCACATCGCTTATTTTCGGCAATGCTTTCGCCTACGGTGCCGGCGCCTACGGCGCCATTTTCGCCTTGCCCATGGAAGGCGCCGCCGGGGCGGTGCTTTTGGTCGGGGCCAGTTCCTTCTTCGCCGCCATGTTGATCCTAGCCACCACGCGCATGATCGTGGCGCCCGGGACGCCGCTATTGAGGCCGCTGCCCATCGGCGACGAGACCGCCAATTACCTGTTCCTTTGGGTGCGCCGCCTGGTGCGGATTTTCGTCTATACCTTCTTCTTCCTGAAGGCGGCTCAACTGGTGGGGCTGCCGGATCCGGCCTATGACTCGCTGGTCTATCTGGTGGGCCTCGTCCTGGTCTCCTTCCTGGAGGTTTTCGTGCTGCAGAACCGCGCCCCGGTGGCCGCCGCGATCCGCGGCCGCAGACAGGCGGCGCGCGGCTATGGCGGCCTGCGCGCGCGCCTGGCCGGGACCTGGCACCTCTTCGCCATGCTTTACATCGTCGCGGTTTACGGGGTTTGGGTGTCCGAGGTCGAGGGCGGTTTCGAATTCCTCATGGTGGCGACCTTCTGGACAATCGTTGCCATCACCGCGGCCAGGATTCTGGTGATGGGCGCGGCGCGCGGCATCGCCCGGCTGTTCGCCGTCGGCGCCGATCTCGAGGCCCGCTTCCCCGGGCTGGAGTCACGGGCCAACCGCTACGTGCCGGCGCTCAAGGGCACCATCGCCTGGGCCGTGTATATCGGAGCCGCCCTGGTGGTGCTCGACGTCTGGGGGGTGGATGCGCTGGGCTGGCTGGCCGCGGAGGAGGGCACGGCGGTGCTGCGCACGGTGGTCACCGTGGGGTTCATCCTGATCGTCGGGATCGTCGTCTGGGAGGCGATCAATCTCGGCATCGGCCGGTACCTCGGTCGCATGGACGACGACGCCAAGGGCGCCGCCCGGGCGCGGACGCTGTTGCCCTTGATGCGCACCACGGCGCTGATCGTCGTCTCGGTGATCGCTTCCTTGTCGGTGCTGTCCGAGGTCGGTTTCAATATCGGGCCGCTCCTGGCGGGGGCCGGGGTGATCGGTCTCGCCATCGGCTTCGGCGGCCAGACCCTGGTCAAGGACGTGATCACCGGCCTGTTCATCCTCGTCGAGGATACCATCTCCATCGGCGATTACGTGGACGTGGGCGGCCACGAAGGCACGGTGGAATCCCTTTCCATCCGCACCATCCGCCTGCGCGACCTGGCCGGCAGGGTGCACACGGTGCCTTTCAGCGATGTCGGCACGGTGCTGAACCACACCAAGGATTTTTCCAACGTGGTGTTGAACATCGGCATCGCCTACCGGGAAAATGTCGATGAGGTGATGAAGGTGATCGAGGACCTGGGCCGGGAAATGGCCGAGGACCAAACCCTGGCCCCCGACATCATCAGGCCGTTGGAAGTGCAGGGCCTGCAAAGCCTGGAGGATTCCGCCGTGGTCATCCGCGCCCGCATCAGGGTCAGGCCCGGAAAACAGTGGGGCATGAAGCGGGAATTCAACCGCCGCATGAAGAACCGCTTCGACGAACTGGGCATCGAAATTCCCTTCCCCCACCAGACCGTCTATTTCGGCGAGGACAGCGATGGCAACGCCCCGCCGGCCCATGTGGCGATGGTCGACAAAGCCCGGACCAAGCCCGCGGCCGCCAAGCCCGCCCCCGCCACCGCCCCGGTGACGGCCCGCCGCGGAATATCCGTGGGTAATGTCGAAGACGGCGACGGCTGAGCTCGGCCGGGTGCGGGCGCCGCCAAGCCCGGGGCTGAGGCGGGGCGGCTCAACGCTCCCCGTCGATGACCGTTTGGGCCACCGAATAAGAGAATCCCGCCCGCGCCAGCGCGGCGAGATCCTTTTCGCGCCGTGCCGCTCGTTGATCCTCGCCCCGCCAGGGGCCGAGGCGGCGCCGGCGCGCGGTGCGCTTTGCCGCCGCGAGATCGGGCGGGCACTGGGCGCCGGTGCTGTCCCCAAGCGCCCCAAGTGCGGCGTCGATGTCCGCCCCCGCGACCCCCTTGGCTTTGAGCCGGGCGGCGATGGACCGGGCGGAAATCCCGCGCCGGTGAAGGCGCGATGCGCGGGCGCGGGCGAAGGCGGCATCGTCGAGCAGCCCCGCCCGCCGGTAGCGCGCGATGAGATCGGCGACCAATGCCCGGCCCTCTGCGGTATCAGTGCCATGGTGGCGCGCCGAGGCCAGCACGCGGCGGTGCAAAACCCGTTCCAGCGACCGCGCCGTCGCCTGGAACCGGGCGAGGTAGCCCAGGGCCACGTTCTCCAGATGCTTGGCCGTCGCCTTGCGGGGCGCGCGGCGCCGGGCCCTTGGGAACCCCGGCAAGGGCCCGGCCGGATCTTCGGACTGGGATAAGGGGGAGACCATGGGCCTACCATGGCAGCCTTGGGTGCACCTGTCATCCCGGTCAAATGGTTCAATTTGGCCGGAAAATGCCCTAGGATAGATTCGGGACCACATTCCAGAATTATGCGCCGGGGTCTCAATGACAGAGAACATCCGCACCGTGGATCAAGCGAGGTCCGGCACCGGGCAAGAGCCGTCGGGGCGCAGGCTACCCTTCGGCTTTCTGGCGTACGCAGGCGTCGGAATGTCCATCCTGTTCTGTTATGCCGATGTTCTGGCGGTCCTGTTGGCGCCCCTCATGGGGTTAACGCCCAGCGGCATCAACCCCCATGTGCAGTCCGTGGCGATGTGGGCCTTTGCCCTTGTCGCGGTGATCGGCTTGTTGAAGAACGCCATGCAGCATGGCGCCCGCTGGCCTTTGGTTTTGGGGGCCGCCGGCCTCGCGGTGATCGTCGGCACCCTTTATACCTTCTACGATATTCGCATCCTCATTCTCGGCTACCTCCTTTTGGTCGCCGGGGCTGTTCTCAATCCGGTCAGGCTGCTCGCCGATTTGAACCGTTCGGTTCGCACCCAGGCCGCCGAACTGGCACAGTTGAACGACAGCTTGGAGCAGCGCGTCGGGTTGCAGGTCGAGGAGATCGAGCGCTTGGCCCGGCTCAAGAGGTTCCTCTCGTCGGAAGTTGCAGATCTCATCACCTCCGAAGGGAAGGAATCGCTGCTCGAAAGCCACCGCCGTTTGATCGCCTGCCTGTTCTGCGATGTGCGCAATTTCACGGCGTTTTCCGACGCCGTGGAGCCCGAGGAAGTCATGGATGTCCTGCAGAGCGTCCATCAACGTATGGGCCGGCTGGTGGCGGCCCACGGCGGCACCAGCCGGCTATCGGGCGGGTGACGGCTTGATGGTCGTCTTTAATGATCCCTTGCCGTGTGACGATCCCGTGTCGAGGGCGGCGAAGCTTGCCTTGGAAATGCGTGCCGCCTTCACCGAGGTGCAGGATCACTGGCGAAAACTGGGCCATGACATCGGCTTCGGCATCGGCATCTCTTATGGTTATGCCACGTTGGGTTTGATCGGCTCCGAGGGGCGCTTTGATTACACGGCAATCGGCAATGCGGTTAATATCGCCGCGCGCCTCTGCGACCGTGCCGAGGACGGCGAAATCCTGATCGATCAGCGGGCACAGGCCGAGATCGAGGATAAGGCCGAGGCGGAAGCGCTCGGCGGGCTCGACCTCAAGGGGGTTGGCAAGCCGGTGAACGCTTACAGGCTCATCGGCTTCGACCACGGTGCCTAGCAATCTGGGTCGATGCCCTAGCCGTCTTCCTCGAAGATCTCCACCGTGACATCGCCCAACACCTTGGCCATGCAGCACAGCCGGTCGTCGGGGCCGGCGTCCATGGTCTCGAGCGTAATGTCCTCGGCCTCGGTCTTTTCGGACAGGTTTCCCGCTCCCGCGGTAATCCGTGCGATATCGGTGCCGCAGATGCCTTCGGTGCAATCGTGGGTGATGGCGATGCCCTGGCGGGTGGCGCCCACCAAGATGGTGGTGCCCGCCGCGACCTCGATGACGCGGTTAAGGGGGATCAGGGTGATCTTCGGCATCGGTGCGCCCTAGGCCAAGGCTTCGAGGCGATTGACGGTTTCCTCGACCATCCATTCCGGGGTCTCGTTGGCGCCGATCACGCCCACCGATTGGGCGCCTTGGAACCAGGCCGGGTCGAGGTCGTCGGGGTGCTTGATTTCGAACACCTTGTCGGTGCACGACTTGGCGGTCTCCACCATGCGCGTGGTCATGCCCTCGGTCCAGCCGACGATGACGATGGCATCGGTCTCGCGCGCCAGTTCCACCACCACCGGCAGGCGCTGGAGCGAATCGATGCAGGCGGTGTTGCGGATATGGACATTGGCGAAACGGTCGAGCAGCGCGGCGATGATTTCCTTATAGGACTCGATCCAAAACGTGGTCTGGACCATGACGCCGATGGGCTCAAAGCGGGTGAGGTTGATGTCCTCGACCTCGGCCACCGTCGGCACGATGAACAACGACTGCCCGAGTTTCTCGGCGATGCCGCGGATGCGCGGGATGCCGTGGTGGTCGGGATCCGACAGCATCACCAGGTTGAGCCCACGCTCTAGGAATTCCACCGCCGCTTCCTCCTGCTCGGTCACGTAGGGGCAGGTGGCGTCGGCGACGATCTCGAGGCCGCGTTTTGCGGCCTCTTCGCGCACCTGGGGCGGTGCCCCGCGGACGCCGAAGATCAGGGCGTCGTCGATCTCGTCGAGGTTGTCGGTGGCGCTCAGGCCGCGGTGTTGGGTATCGGCCTTGTCGTAGGCCAGGAATTCGTTGTCGGGCCGCAACGACCAGATGGTCAGCGGCCGGTTGAGTTTCTTGGCGAGACGCCGTTCTATGATTCCGGCGCGGTGCACGCCGAGGCACAGCCCGTTCCTGGGGATGCCCTTCTTGCCCTTGAGATTGCCGCGAATGACTTTCATGGGGCTCCGCCCTGCCTCGATGAATGGACCAGCGGCCAGACTAGTCAAGAAGCCCGGGCGCGGCAAGTGGGCTCGGGGCGGGCGCCCCTGACGGTATCAAATGGCGTTAACCAAATGTCCGCTTTTAGCCAAAAGCGGACATTAGCTACTTAGTCGGGTTCTGCTCGACGTGCGCGTGGAGCCGAGCCATGCGGATTGACAGCAGCCCAGGGGCAGAGCTAATTGAGTTCGTCGTCCTTCCAGAACTTGGTGCCTTGGATCGTGGCTTGGAGTGCTAGGCCGAATTGTGTAAGTTGATACAGCTTTATCCCCGGCGCGA
>SMUY01234471.1_pt1 | contig 14769 bp, 10 predicted proteins | sample 2456441 | NCBI WGS metagenome assembly SMUY01 (sample SAMN11095931, study PRJNA526329) | marine sediment metagenome | biome: Marine sediment; feature: Surficial sediment; material: Deep marine sediment; isolation source: Hadal surficial sediment | place: Pacific Ocean | collected 2014-11 | depth...
GATGCCATGAAGAATCTCTATCGGGTTTGATTGTGTGCAGTTGGAGCATATCCAGATCTTTTAATGCTTCTGTATATTTTGCAGCAATTCTTTTTCTAGAGTTCCACATTGCATCAACTTTTTTAAGCTGCGGTAAACCGAGTGATGCCTGGAGATCTGTAAAATTGTATTTATAACCAGGAGCTACAACTTCGTAATACCATGAGCCCGATTCGGTATAACGTTTCCACGCATCCCTATTTATTCCGTGTAAACGCATAATCTTAACACGTTCAGCAATTTCTTCGTTATTCGTGCAAATCATCCCACCTTCGCCGGTGGATAATGTTTTGGTGGCATAAAAACTAAAACATGTTACATCAGAAATTGTTCCGATTTTTTTTCCTTTATATCTGGCAGGTAAAGAATGAGCTGCATCCTCAAGAACCTTAAGATTATATTTTTCTGCTATAGCATGTATTTCATCAAGATCACATGGCTGCCCTGCGTAATGTACAGGAATGATTGCTTTGGTTTTTGATGTAATAGCTTTTTCAATTGCTGCAATAGATATGTTGAGTGTATCTTCATCAACATCAACCATAACAGGTTTAGCTTTAAAATAGCATACAATCTCAGCAGTAGCCGGAAAGGTCATGGTTGGCAGAATTACTTCATCCCCTTCATTAATTCCAAATGCTTCTAGCGAAAGATGACCTGCCGCTGTCCATGAACTAACAGCGACGGATTTTTTCGCGCCAATGTATTCATTAAAATTGTTTTCGAACCGGATCGTTTTAGGCCCCATGCTTATCCAGCCAGACCGAACAGTATCAACAATCTCGTCTACTTCTTCTTCAGAAATAAATGGTTTATGAAATAAAAGGAAATCGTTTTTCATATTTAAAATAATTTAACGAAATAATACAAAATAACTCTTTAAGAACAATAACTCCAAATATTATTATTCAGTAAAATATAAGATGAAAGATAGTTGTTTTTGTTGGAAAAAAAAATTATGAATCAAATTTTTCCTTTTGAAAATTAAATTTAATAAATCCTGCTATGAATCCAACTGCGTAAGAAAAATGCATAATGAATAGAGCCAGAGGAATAAATTTAGCGACAGAAAATGTTTCTTTCAATAATTTCTTTACAGCAAATAAAAGTAATATAGCAGAATAAACAACAGGTAATCCCAGAGCAATTATCCAATTATTTGCAATTATTCCACTTACAAATAACATAAATAGTAGTATATAGAATGTTACAGGAATAAGTTGTCTGATTGAAATTGGAATTTTATGTTTCTTTAAAGTAGCAATTTGCCAAAAGCCATACAAATAATATTGATAAAATAATTTTGACGGACTACTTCTAACGGTATAATAACTTTTAGCCCTGTGTGAAAGAAAAACTTTACCTCCAGCCAGCCTTAGCCTGTGACAATATTCATCATCATGGTTAATTATAAATCTTTCATCATAGTAACCTATCATTTCCAATACTTCTCTCCTGAAAAGAGGGAAACACGCCATTTCTGCATAACCTTCATAATCCGGGAAGCGATGTTTAGCATTGCCAACACCAATTACGCTTGACATAGCAATTGCATTCGCTTTTCCGAAATTTGTATCGCCAATACTAACAATTGGGCCACCTACACATTGTGCCTCAGAATGTTCATCCATTATTTGCAAAAGTATAGAAATATAATCATCAGCATACACAGTATGAGCATCGCAAATCGCTAAAAACTTCCCCTTTGAATTTTTAAAGCCGATATTTACTGCGGGCGGTTTTACCTTCGCAGGATTATCCATCAATATTATTTTTTCATCTTTATCAGCCAAACTGCTTAATATATCTCTTGTTCCATCTTCACTCATTCCATCAACAACAATAATTTCAAACTTACCTGAAATATTCTTCTGGTTTGTAAGAGAATTAATACATTCTTCAATATATTTCTCTTCATTTCTGCTACATACGATGGTTGAAACTAGAACATTATCAGATTTGTGCAAATGATTATCCAAATACAATTTCTTTCTAAATTATATAATTACGTATGTTTTTTTTACTCAAATTTATTTTAGAAATAATAATTATTTCAGCTTTATTATTCATCCTAACAAATAAGCTGCAATTATCTTTCTTACCATATTTTATTAGTTTATTAAATTCATTTTATCAAATACAAATTATATGCGGCATGTCAAGAAGTTTTACATCATTTGCTTTTGCACTTTCTAATACCTTTTACTTAATCCTTTTCTCTTTTTTATAAATCATTATATTAGCTTCTGCAAGTGAAGAAATTTTAATAATTTTAAACCAATATTCATTAAAAATGTAAATAACAATTCGTAAAAATTTGTTTTGCACCCTTGTGTAGAGCGAAGTAAATTGCCCAGGTAATCTTTTGTAAAGTGATAATCCTTTCTGAATCAAAAATTTATTCAACCAGTCAATGTTAGTTTTCCTTACTAAAATATCTCCTGCATCACTGCTTGTCCAGAAATATAATCCATCCTCTTTGAGTATCATTCTTTCATCACTATGATTTTTTTTCCATATCTTGGCAATCCTGCTTTGTACAGATTTCATGTTACCTTCACTGAGGATTAAATAACCACCATCTTTTACTACTCTGCTTAATTCTGATAAAGCTTTTTTATTTTCATTTATGTGCATTAATACACCCCAACAAAAAACTACATCAAATATATTGTTCTGAAGGGAAAGAGAAAGAATAGATTCTTTTTTAATTTCTATTTTTTTATGAAGATTTTCATTCTTAACATTGATTTGACTCAGTTTCAGTGCTTCATCGGAAAAATCAATTCCTAGAACATTGTAACCTCTTTTTGCAAATCTAATGGAGTGGGCTGCATTTCCACAACCGGCATCAAGTATCCTGGCATTTTTATTGGGTTTGATTATCTTTAGAATTCTATCGAATGCTAAATCGTAAAATTTATTATTCTGATCTGAATAATATGTTTTTTCCCACAGTAAATGAAGATTGGGTTTTGAGAGAGTTTCTTCTAATTTTTTTGAATCTTTATTGATCATACTGATGACAAAGTTTTATCTAATAATCCCTTAGGATTTGATTATAGCTATTTACCATGTGTTCCAGGCTGTCGTCCCAATTAAAATGTTTCATTACTCTTTCCCTCCCGGCTTTTCCCATTTTTTCTCTTAATTCTACATTAAATATTAATAACTCTAGTTTTGAAAAAAGTTTCTCCACATCTTTTGATGGAAAAATTAGTCCGGTTAACTTATCTTCAACTACCTCTGGCAATCCACCAGTGTTGGAGACAATAACCGGTATCTCACAAGCTGATGCTTCAATTACTGACACACCAAAACTTTCGCTGACTGATGGGAAAACAGCAATATCAATCATATTCTGATAAAAGGGAACTTTTGAAAAAGGTACTAATCCAGTAAATACCGTCTTATCACTTACTCCTTTCTTAGCAGCATAGTCTTTAAGTAGATTTGTCATGCCGCCACCTCCCACTAATAGAAGTTTTAACGGCAGTGCAGGATATTTTTCAACCAGTAGAGCAAATGCATCAATCAAATATTCAATACCATAATTATAATCAAGTGATTTAACCGCGCCAATAACTATATCATCCACCTTAAATATCGATTCAACCAGAGCTGGTTTAAATACTGATGTGTCTACTCCGAAAGGTACTACATCTACATTATTAGACGTATAAATTTCCGTTTCGGTCTTCATTGTATATCCTGTAGAAAAAATATTATCTGCTCTAGCCAATGTAAATTTTAATATCATCCTGTGAAATATTGACTTCTTCGGAAAAATAAATATATCGCTGCCCCAAACGGATATGAAAAACGGATGAAAACCTAAAAGTGCACCCAAAAATCCATAACTTGATGCGGAGTGGGAATGTATAATATCTGGTTTAATAGTCCGAATATATTTTTTTAATACTGGTAGAGAAGTTAGATATACTGATTTTAAGAAACTACCATCTTTGTTTTTTTTTACAGAAGTCGAAAAATCTACAATCTTTATTTGAATATTTTCATCATACTCCTTCCAGGTATAATCTGAAAGCCCGAATATAAATACTTCAATCCCTTTTCTATTAAGTCCGTTTGCCCACTTAAGTACATGACTGGAGGCAGCATCTGCTAATAAGAGAACTTTCATTATCAGCGATCTTTACCGTTCGTTTTCTTTAAGAGATAATTATTAAGAGCTAAAAACTTTAATCCAGAATCCATAAAAACATGCAATGCCTGTTCTTGTGTTCTTACGATAGGAAAACCATGAAGATTATAGGAAGTATTAAGGATTAAACTTTCCCCAGTGAATTCTTTGTATTTACTAATTAGTCTATGATAATCTGGATTATGTCTCTTTCTGACCGCTTGCGGCCGACCTGTATAATCATATGGGTGCAAAGAATGTCTAGCATACTGTCTTTTCTCGGGTTTACTCTCACAAGTGAATATCATATATTCATAATCAACAACTGATTTATCAATTTCAAAATAATTATGGATGTCCTCAGCAAGTACCGAAGGTGCAAATGGCATCCAAAAATCACGATTCTTTATCATATCATTAATTGTTTTTAAAACATTCTCAACTGATGGATTAGCAATAATTGATCTATTTCCTAAAGCACGGGCTCCAAATTCTAACCTTCCTTTAACTCTTCCGACTATTTCCCCCTCTGCAATTAATTTTGCTACCTCTGATTCTATATCGTCATAATAACTAATCGCAATTTTTGATGTATCAATTTTTTTAAGTTCACTCTCAGTAACTTCAAATTGGTCGCCATAGTAAAGGTCTTCTATAGGCACAGGATTTTTTTTTGTTTTTTGTTGATATAAATAATTTACCAATCCAATGGTGTTAGTCTCGTCACCACAGGAGGGAAAAACAAAACACTTTTTTACATCTGGCAAATTGGCAATAAGCATATTAGCTTTAACATTCATAAATATTCCACCTGCCAAAGTTATTTTGTTCATATTATATTTTCTTATTGCTCTGGATATCAACTTAACAATCATCTCCTCTGTAAATTCCTGTAAAGCTGCTGCATATATATCAAACCTATAACTATTAAAGACTTTTTTTATTTCTTTTGTGGCAGATTGGATAGAGGGAAATCTCCCTTTGTATTTCCAAAATACGGTATCATCATCTGAAAAATTTAATAAAGAATAAAATTCCATTTTACATTTTTGTTTCCTATCTTTATCTTTGCAATAAGGAGCTAGACCCATAATTTTATATTCATGCTCAAATGGCACCATATTGAATAAAAAAGTACTGTATGAATAGAGCCAACCCAATGAATTCCTAGTAGGTAAGAATTCAAGTTCTTCTAGTGTTCCGCTTTTCCCCAAGTAAATAGTTCCTGCTTTTCCATCTCCATCTCCATCTGCTGTTATAACAAGTATATCTTCATTATAGTCACCTAATCCATAATAGGCAGCAGCAGCGTGACACAAATGATGTTCTACAAATTGGGGTTTATGTTTAGGGAAAATCTCTGAAATTATTTTATGACGTGGTTTATTAACATTCTTGCTATAGAGATTGTAGATAAAACCTATATTTTTCATGTAGTGTCGAACAACATTTGCTGATGAATCCGCTCTGCCATATAAAGCCAACACATTAGTTTTAGTCCAGTCATGTGTTGGAAGATGTGTTCCAACAAAGCCTACAACGTCATCATCATTTATAGAAAATTTATCACGTGCATAATTAATTGATCTGTAAGGTATACCTCCTTGGTTTTTCTCGTAAGTGTACCTTTCTTCTTGTATTGCAAACTTTATTATTCCATCTTCTAGAAAACTCAAGCTAGCATTATGACCATCGTGAATACCAAATATCTTCATTTAGACATTAATAATTATTATAAAAAGGAAAGAAATCTAAAGTAATTTTACATTTGTTTCAAGAAATATTCTGTTTTTTCTTCAAATTAAAATAAGTAAATATTAAAATACCAAATAAAAACCAGAATGGTGAATCTGCTGTTATATAACCATAATAAATCAAACCAATTGCTTCAAATAATCCTCTTATGAACAATGCTATTCCGACTGCAATTATACCCAGGATTATAAAGTAAATTTTTTCACTCCCACTCTTTGGCTGCCTACCTGGCAAACAGATGAATAAGTATTATTCCCCCTGTTAAAATTATTATAAAATTCTTGTGAACTAATTTCATTTTCCACATCGAATTTGCTTTAATATTATGAGGTGTCAGGAGTGTTTCAATTCTAATACTAACATCATATTGGGTCGGATCCTATTTGGAGAAGCCAAAGAGAAAAACCTCAATTCCTTTTCGATGAAGAGAATTAATCCACTTAATTGCATGTGGGTTTGAAGGGTCTGCAAGTATTAAAATCTTCATAGTTCTATTAATCAAATGTACAATTTCAAATTATGATATCCGTACCTTTCACTTCATCAGAAGTAAAATATTCTTTAAGCTTTTGGTAAAAGAATATCAGGATACTAAACATCAACCAAAATGGAAGATCACTAATAATAATTCCATAAGTAAGAAATCCAAGTAAAGAGAAATTAGTTATATGAACAAACAGTCTTAAAGTACTGTCAAAATCACTTACTATTGTAAGTAGTGAAACTATTATCAACCCAATCAGGAATCTTTCGCCGTAAACCACAATCAAAAAGCTTATTACTATAGCGGCAATACCAATAAATAAATAATTAACTAATAATAAGTAATTGAAACTGATAAGATTATCAAAGGTATAAGGATTAAATTATTTTCTACAATTAAGTATGAACAATTTATCTGCAGCATATTTCTTTAATTAACATTTACCTGATTATTGTTCTTTTATTCTTTTTTCCTAATAACCACCTCGATAGAAAACTCACCATCGCTATGTATGTCCGGATCAGTAATAGTATGTCCTTCACTGCATTCTTTAGCGTAAATTATTTCAAAATCATTCAAGGTTCTTTCAATCAAAGGCACTATACCGATTGTATCTGGTAGCTCATCTCTAACAATTAAGAAAAAATGACGATGGTCGTGATTAAACCTTGATGGAAGAGTTTTTTTCTTTTCATATAAATCTCTGTGAGGTAAATAGAGTATCATGTAACCTCCCGATTTTACAACCCTGAACCAATTCTTAATACCCTCAGCAGGATCAGGTAAATGTTCTATAGTATGTGATGAATAAACAAAATCGTATGAACTATCTTTCATCCCTTTTAGATACTGTGCATTACCATGTTCAAAATCATAACCTTTAGCGTTTTTGGTTACTAAATCGCTGCCAAAACCAATGTCTAATCCTACACCTTTACAATAATTTTCAAAGAACCCTTCTTTTAATCTCCGCGAATAAGCTTTGGTGGTTTCTCCCGGAATAAATGGTCTTCCGATAATCCTGTACTTAAATGCTAACAGGTTTCTTTTTCCCCACTGTAAAATATTCCATATTCTTCCAGGTAATAAATTCTTCAGTTTTTCTTTCTTCAATATTAGTTCCATTTAAAAGCTCAGATATTAAATTACAAATAACTTTAATGCATCAGAAATGCTAATCAAGAAACAAATTCTTTCTTGAATTTTATACTTTTTTCATCAGACTCTATTTGAACAAATTTGTTTTTCAAATAAAAATCTATGGCTTGCTGATTATTCTTTCTAACTGATAAAGTATAACTTTTTTCACTATTTCTCTTAACCAATTCTTCAAAGTGGTATATAAGTTCCTTCCCAATACCTTTTCTTTCCAGTCTAGTATCAACAGCTATTAAAAATAAACTTATCTCATTTACGATGTTCTTTTTTTTTGATGAGAACTTACTGAAAAGTTCTAATATTTTTTCCGGGATGAATCGAGGATTACGCAACAAATAAAAAAATACTTGTAGAAAATTTGCTTTTAGAAAATTGTTAATAATATGCCCGACATTTTTACCAGCAAACAGGTAACCTATTATATCATCATTATCTTTAATAACTATCCCATACTTCATTTTTGCAACCAGGTTCTCGAAATATTTCGAAAGTAAACTGATAGAAAAACTTGTTGTGAAATGAATTTTACCGAATGCAAGTTTGTGAAGCACTGCTAGTGATTTTGCATCTTCTATTTTTGCATTATTAATAACCATATAGTAAAATCTTCTTCCAATTAACAGTAATTTTCTTATTAAACTATGATAAAACCTTTAATTTCTTATTGCAATGTTTCTGTACAAATGGAAGCAATTTATTGTAAACTTCTTCTACTTCCATCGTTTCCATACACTTAAATGCTGGACACCCAACAAGACCGGCGTGTGTAAAACAATATTGTTTATTTTTTCCCGGTGAACAGTGTATTGTTTTAATTATAAAATCATGATCATCACCGTACGGAATTGAATAATCAGGATTCGTCGGACCATAAATTGTAAAAGTAGGTTTACCTAACATATTTGCTATATAAAGTGGGCCCGAATCGTTACCGATGAAAACAGAACACTCTTTAATCTTCTCAATCAAATCAGATATTGATTTTGTTTCTGAAATTAAAATTTCCCGCATATCAATTTCCTGTTTTGATTGCGAGTTAATTAAATTAGGAGGGGCAATAATTTCAACAGAATATTGTTTACCTAATTTTTCTGCAAGAAGAATAAATTTTTCTAATTCCCATTCCTTTGCAGCCCAGCCGCCAAAAGGATGAATAAATATTTTTCCGTTCATATTAAAATTAATTATGAATTCTTTTATCCTATCTTCATTTTCAATTTCAAACTTAGTTTTTACTACATCAAGGTAACCATCCATAAGATGAGGAGTTTTTCTGATAGATGTAAAATGAGTATAAATTGCCCTAAAATGTTCTTCATTTGAACCAATTAATTCTTTAGCCGGTGAATTAAAAATAAGAGAAGCTGATTTTACTGATACCGTTAAATCGAATATTGTTCCTGGTTTAAGGTTATTAAATAGTTTACGTGTCTTTCCTTTTGCAATTCTTCCACCTAAATAAAAATCATTTTTATTTAACTTTACGTAATTTATATCCGAGAGAATCTCCTTATATATTAGCCTATTTTCCTCAAAACAGACTATGTAAACATTCTCACCATAATGTTTAATAATCTCTTTAATGGCAGGAATCGTGAAGACTGTATCGCCCAGTCGGTGCAATGATATAATTACAATGCTCGTTCCTTCTTTACTGCGGATCCTTCTCAACATTCGCACTGAATAAAACAATGGATAAACTGCTATATTTAATAGTTTTTGTAATGAAGAAAATCTATTCAATACAAATGTAAATCTATTCTTGCTTAACATCTGGCTTAAACCGCATCCAATTGATTTATAATTATTATTTATTAATAATGTTTAAATGATTTGATTCAAGATTAATCTATTTTATTGAAAAACTAATAAAATTTTGTGTTAGAATTTTTTCAGTTCCACCTGTTTCAATTAAGCGGATACCATTTGAAATTAATTTCACAATCTTCCAAAGCAATAATCGTAATATGCCATTAACATTTTTTGCGTATGGTTCGGTTTCAAAAAATATGATAAAAGAATATGACGTTTCAAATTACAATTTGAAAATTTAAATTCAGAGAATAATTAAAAACTATGACAACAAATATTTTTACTGGGATTTAATTACTTAATCCTTTAAAACTTTTATTACTAATACCTGATTGTTATAAAATAACAGAAATGTAAAAATATTATGTGGCTATTTTACAAAACACTTGAGTATAAAGTCGAACTCTTTTGAAATACAGAAACTCTTGAACATCGTATGTTTTTTGTATAGAATAAACTCTGAGATCATAAAACTATTTAATTATGGTTAAATTAAGTAAAGATATTTAACAATTCTATCCTTAAAGATAGTATATAAATGAGAAAAATGATAACCTAACTGTTCACATTCCGATTACTTAAGTTCTAAAGAGTAAAATTTTTTTTCGGTTAATATATTTTTAATAATTAAAAGACCATTGCCAACAGGTTTTACTGATTAAACCATTAACAAAAAGTTATTCACACACCAATGGAAACCTATCAGGCTCTTTATCCTCGGAGGAAAATCTTTTATTAATATAAATAAGACAAATAAAACACCACCAAAAAGGCAAATCATTGGCTATCATACCGTAACTAACAATACCACTCCACTCAAAAAGCCCACTTGTAAAAACAGCCAATCCAGCAGCATTTAATCCTATTACTATTGAATAATATTCATTTTGGGGATCTTGAATTTTCTTCAATGTATTGTAACCAAGTTTAAAAAATACAAAAGGAATAGTTATAGAAGCAATGAAACCTAAAATACCAAGTTCCGAAAGGAAGAAAAGATAAAAGTTATGAGCATGTCCCATCCCAATCGAGTCAATATGCCGGTTAAGAAAAAACCAATCACTACTTCCTATCATAAATGGAATGTTTTTACCCATCTCGATTTTTACAACTGCCGGACCAGTCCCGAATATTGGGTTATCAGCAATAATCCGATAAGTGGCATCTACTATTAAATCTCGACCAGTGAAAATATTATCCAGGCGAAAATATAATTCAATTGTATCACTTATCGGTTCAATCAATAGAACAGGTATAATAATTACTATTCCAAATAATAATCTGTAAAATATTTTTTTATTTAAAACGTAAAAAACAAAACTTGTGCTAACAATTAAAGAAAATATTGCGGCCCTTGCATTTGTAATGACCAACCCAATAATTAACAAAAAAATTGTCAGTGCAATCACTCGTTTACGAGTACTATTCGATTGACTAAAATAATATGCAAGAATTATCGAGATTGCCATCACAAACAATAAACCAATAAGATTTTTATGAATATAGTATTGTTCCCCATCAATTAATAAATATTGTTGAAATTGTATAATATCAAAGTTTGCCAAATAAAAGAGATAAATGACAAGAAAGAACAGCGAAATTGCAGTTATAACAAAGACCGATATATACAGCTTCAATTCTCTTTCATTTTTTATTAACGAATAAAAAAGATATACTATCAAAAAAAATAAACTTGTTCTTAGTATTGGTATAATTCCTGTCCACGGATAATCCGAGAACAAAATTGAAACTATCATTGAGGTTAAGATTAGCAACACAAGAAGAATAATGGATCTTGGTATTTCAGGATATCTTCTATGATCTATTTGATAAGTTCTGAAAAAAAAATAAAACAAAAGAAAAATATTTACTAATTGTACTAATAAACGAAGTGATGCACTTAATCCGGTAGTGAAAGTTATAAGTGTAAAAAAACTAAATATTATAAAAAAGTTCTTTTGATAAAGTAAAAGAATAACTAAAAACACTATCCCTAGTATGCCCATCCAAAGAATATCAACAAATAGTACAGAAGTAGTAAATCCTACTATAGTCAGCAATATCAATTCATTAGTTCTCTGTATATAGGATTGAGTCATTGGTTTTCTGTTTTTTGCATTATTTTATTTTTATGATTATCCAATAAAATCATATAGTTATTTTCATAGACGATTGAATTCATGGCTAAATCATGTCGCTTATATACCTATTTCCCTTTTTTGCTAACAGATGTGGAATCTTCGGGACAAGGATTATTAGCAGGAAATACTTCATATTTATTTACCAGTTTAATTAAATAATATAAACATTTAACGACAAGAGATGAAAGAATATGAAAGTGATTATATAAAATAAGCTCATAAAAATTATTTTTTTTTAACTACAACTTCTATTGAATATTCCCCATCACTATGTTTTAAAGGATCAGTTATAGTGTGTCCTTCATTACATTCTTTAGCATATATAATTTCAACTCCTGTTAATGATCTTTTGATCAATGGAATTATTCCAATTGTATTTGGTTCGTCATCCTGATCAATTAAAAAATAATGTATGTGATTGGGATTGAATCTCGAAGGCAGTTGTTTTTTTTTCTCATACAAATCTCTATGAGGTAAATAAATAATTAAATAGCCACCATGTTTTAGTACTCTATACCAATTTTTAATAGCCTCAGATGGATCTGGTAGATGTTCAATTGTATGGGATGAATAGACAAAATCGTATGTTTCGTCTGCAACGCCTTTAAGCATTTGTGCATCCCCATGTTCAAAATCAAAACCAGTTGAGTTATTAGTTACTAAATCACCACCAAATCCAATATCCAAACCCTCTCCACTGCAAAATAATTCGAAAAACCCTTCCCTCATTCTCCTGTTTCGGGCTTTAGAGGTTTCTCCCGATGTTACAGGCCTTCTCCAATATCTGTAAATAATAATTAATTTAAATCTTTTAATAACTCTTAAAACATTCCATAACCATGCTGGAGTCAATTTTTTGACTTTCTCTTTCATCATCATTTTATTTCCATATTTATTAATACTTTAATTCCATTTTAATTCTTTTCAATGCCATTATCATCTAAAAACGTTACTAGATTATTGTAAACTTCATCCACCCCCAATAAATCCATACACTGAAATGCTGGACATCCTCTTCTACCTGCATTTGTAAAACAATATTGGTTATTTCCCGATGGTGAACATTTTAGAGTTATATTAATATATTCGTGATGATCACCAATGGAAGCAGAATAGTCAGGATTAGTTGGCCCAAAAATAGTGAAGGTATGCTTACCCAATAAACTTGCTATGTAAACAGGCCCGGAATCGTTTCCGACAAAAACTGAGCTGTTACTTATTTGTCTGATCAATTCCTGTATAGATTCTGGTTGTTCGAAGGATAGATCATTATACTTAAATTCCTTAATAATATCACTGGATATCTGCTGCCTGGGTGCAAGAAAGCAAACATTGTATTCGCTTTTTAGTCTCAATGCTAATTGTATAAACTTATTTAGATTCCATTCTTTAGCCTGCCAACCTGCAAAGGGATGGATTAAAACCCTATCCATCACATAATTTCGATTATTAAAGTTTAGTATTTGTCTATTATTTTTAAACTCATCTTTTGAGTGTACTGCATCTAAATACATTTCGATAAGGTGAGGTGCTTTTCTAACGGGCGAATAATAATCATAGATTGATTTAAAAAGTTCTGAATTCATTCCTATTATTTTTCTTGCTCTTGAATTAAAAATTAAAGTTGCAGAAGTGATTACTCCAGTTATATCATAAATAATCTCCGGCTTTGTTCCTTCTAATAATTTTCTAGCCTTACGTTTGGCAAACCGACCATTAAAAGAAAAATGTCCATGTTCAATTTTGCAATAGTTAACAGATGAAAGATCAATTCTATATATTGGAATAGATTCAGAGAAGCAAACAATAGTAATTTCATTAGATTCAATTTTTTGAATTTCTTTAATGGCGGGTATTGTGAAAACAGTATCGCCCATTTTATGTAAAGAGATAACAACTACATTTCCTGTCCCTGCAATTTTGGTTCTCATTAGATATCGTATTACAGAAAAGAATAGGTGCAGGCATAAATTCAATGAAAAAATTAAAATTTTATGTCGGTTAATAAATCCTGTGGTACTTTTCATCACTAATCAATCATAGATAAGATTTGTAAACTATATTTCATACAAAATTTTAAAGTATTCTTTAAAAACTAAATAAAAATTATAATTAGTTATTCAGTTCAATTAATCAATTTTTAACGTTCTTAAATTGGTACCGGTTATTCGATTTATCACTTCATAAATCAGTAGAAAGGATTTATGTTTAACTAAAAAAGCATTAATAAGATAGAAGAATAAAAAGAGACTTAAATTAATTAAATCAACGATCAATTCTGTATGAATAACCGATTGTACTCTACAAAGATAAACCAAATAGTAAGAGAATAAACCATTGAATCCTGAAAACAGTAACTCTACTAAAAATGTATTGCTACTCTTGAATTTCAAACGGTTAAATATTACCAAATAACTAACTATAAAAAAGAAAAAATAGGTGAGACTTGTGCTTAAAGCCAATCCGTCTTGCTTATAGGTTGTTACAAGTTGAAAACTAAGAATAACCTTAATCAGTATCCCCATGATTGTAATAAGAAAAAGAGATTTAATTTTTTTAATACTGTAAAACAACTTATTCAATACAAAGTATGATGACAAGAATACATAACTAAGAGAATACAATATCAAAACGTTGTAAGTCATGGATGTAGCACGTTGATCAAATTTACCATGCTCAAATAAAATTTTTATTAAGAAATCCCCATAGAAAATAATTACAATTGAAATTGGGATAAAAACAAACAAATTAATACTAAAAAAATTCTTTAGGAGATTCGATATTTCATCAAAGGATTTCTCACCAGATAACTTTGATAAAGTTGGGAACAATACTGTAGTTAGTGCGAATGCTATTATGGTGATGGGAAGGTTAAATAAGATAAATGCATAGTTCAATGCCGCTATCCCTCCTTGATCTATTTGCTCGAAAAAGTATCTATCAATTATCGAATAAGTTTGACCAAGTATTTCGATAACAACAAGCAAAAAAAATGTCGAGCTAAAAAATGCAAATTTATCGGAGGTAAAAAACTTTTTGAAATCAGGGATAAGGAATCCCCGGACTTTAGAGTACAAATATAGCACCTGAAGAATGGTACCTGCTAAATAACCAACTGGAATACTAATAATATTTAGTTGGCTATTAAAGAAGAATACAAATATGATAACTATGAAATTTAACAACAGTTGAGAGAAGATTGGATATTTGAAATTAAACTCCGCTTGAAGTAGAGA
>SMUY01063707.1_pt1 | contig 14767 bp, 14 predicted proteins | sample 2456441 | NCBI WGS metagenome assembly SMUY01 (sample SAMN11095931, study PRJNA526329) | marine sediment metagenome | biome: Marine sediment; feature: Surficial sediment; material: Deep marine sediment; isolation source: Hadal surficial sediment | place: Pacific Ocean | collected 2014-11 | depth...
GGTTAACATTAACCTTGACGAGAAAACTATAGGTTCAGTTGATGTTTGGAGGTGTGTTAAATGCAAAAAGAAATTTTGTGAGGAAAAACAACTAGGAATTGAAGAAATTGCTGAAACGGTTGGCATGCCAAAAATAGAGCCTGATGAAAAATGGGCAGTATCAGTATGTAAGCTTCAACAGAGTAGATACAAGTGGAGATTAGTGAAGTTAAAAGAAAATGATGAAATCATACATGAATGTCTCGATGAGAATGTCATCAAATTAAAAGTCAAGGATTTCAAGGTTGAGGATGATAATCACTGGAGCTTTTTGGTAAATGATCACGTCAACAAGGCAGTGGAAATTTAATTTTTATCATGAACCTTAAAGTTAATATAAATAATCTTCATGGAAGCCAAATGGCAGCAAAGATAACAGGAAATTTTACAATTGATGATCATTCTTTTAGATTCACTGCCATTGCTTTTGGTAGAATTGGAGGACAAAACATAGGAGCAAAAATATCAAAAACTACTGAAAAAAAATTAGAATCACTTGGATACAATGTTAATGATGTAATAATACAATTGCAGAAAAATCTTCTCCATGGTGATCTATCCCTTCCAGAAGGGTTGAAAAGAGAATCTTTTGTTGATGACTAAAATTCAGCCTCTTCTAGAGCTTTGGAGCAATCACATTCCCTTGTAGTGGGAATTTTTTCAATTAAATTCATCAAAATTCTTTTTGTTCTTTTAACATTTTTTGCAAGGGTTTCTAATACTTCCTTTGCAGTAACGGATTTTTCTGCCCATACATCATAATCAGTTACCGTAGATATTGATGCATAACACATTTGAGCCTCTCTTGCCAGCTGACATTCAGGAACCAAAGTCATTCCAATAATATCCGCATTTGTGGTTCTATAGAATTTTGATTCTGCTTTCGTCGAAAACCTTGGACCCTCAATGCATACATAAGTACAATCCTTGTGGACTCTGTCACCTTGTTCCTCTACTACTTTTTTAATTGATTCCTGTAATTCTGGACAAAATGGATCTGCAACTGAGATATGAATAACTCTTCCCTCTTCAGAAAAGGAACCTATTCTTGATTTGGTGAAATCCAAAAATTGTGTTGGTAAAGCAAAATGACCAGGCTCAATCTCTTCTTTCAAACTTCCAACAGCTGACGGTGCAATAATTCTTGAAATTCCTAATTCCTTGAAAGCCCAAATATTTGCCCTATAGTTTATCATGTGTGGAGCAATTGTGTGTTTCTTTCCATGTCGTGGTAAAAAGCCAATCTTTCTTCCTTTAAAAATTCCTACTGTTATTGAATCTGATGGCTTTCCATAAGGCGTGTCAATTGTAATTTCTCGGGGATTTTCAAGCACTCCTGAATCATAGATTCCTGTTCCACCAAAAATTCCAATCTCCACATCTTTTTCCATTAGTATTTCACCAATGACTTACACTTGTATTGGCTAATCCCTTTCATTCCCCCTAACTCTGTTAATTCAATAATAAATGCAAAACCGGTGATCTTCCCGCCTATCTTCTCAATTAATTTTGCAGATGCTTTTGCAGTTCCGCCTGTGGCAAGTAAATCATCGCAAATAATAATTCTTTGACCTTTGCTGATTATACTTTTTTGAATTTCAATTGTATCTTTACCATATTCAACTTTGTATGATAATTTGCTTGTTTTCCCAGGTAATTTTCCCGCCTTTCTTATCATAACCATTCCTTTATTGTATCTAGCAGCAAGAATACCTGCTAGTAAAAAACCCCTTGATTCAATTCCTGCAAACAAATCAATATCCTTAGGATGGAAAAATTTTGAAAATTCATCGGCAATATATGATAATGAAGAAGGATCCTTCAAAATGGGACTAAAATCACGAAACAATATTCCTTTTTTAGGAAAGTTTGGATATTCTGAAATTTTATCTCTTAGATTCATTCTTTAATTCGAAATTAGGTGAAATAAAATTGTTTTACGTTACTTTAATTCAAATATTGTTTCAGCAGTATTATAGGCATCCGTTGCTTTGAATGTATAAGGTCCAGGTTCAATTTCTGGAGGTATGATCCAAGGTATAATTATTTTTCCTTCATCTGATGCCACGAATGATAATTCAATTATTTCTCCTTTTTCTGGGATAATTTCGATATTTACTGTCTGTTTAGCACCCAGTACCCTAATAGTGATAGTTTTTCCTACTCCTGGAATTGATTCACCGTCTTCCACCGTTATCACCATCCCTTCTATTGTGACTGTAGTTACCTCGATTTCTACCACATCAAAATTTGAACCGCTTTTGGCATTAATTTTCCACATTCCTGACTTTGCCTCAGAAGGTATTCTAAAGGAACTTTCGGTAATCTTTCCATTTTTGTCCGAAAAAGTGTCTTTTACTTTTACTTCATTTTCATCAGGATCTATCAACGTTAATGTAAGAAGAATATTCGGTTTTGTTTCACCCAAAATTAAAATTGATTCTCCAGGTTCATAATCTAATTTGGTTGTAACTATACTGATTTCACCTGACCCTGTTTGGAGACCAACGGTGAAAGTTTCGGTACTCTTTGCATTTCCCTTGCTGACTATTGCAGCATAAACTCCTGAAGAGAATCCGTCAAGGTCCAAAGTGTATCTTCCTCTTCCATCAGGTTCCAAGGTTATCGAAATGGTTTCTCCTATCGGTTTGTCTGAGGGATCAATTATTTCCAACCTTATTACTTCTGATGGTTTGCCAATCATGGTGATTATTGCATCTTCTGTTGATTTGTAATTTAATTTATCAAATTCCAGATTTACTGGAATTGATGGAAGTACACCTAATCCTACATAAATGAATTCTTTGTGTTGACCTTGAGTAGCAATTAAGGTCCAAGTTCCTTCTAAATCCAAACTGGCGGTTGTGCGATACTCAAACTCTACTATTCCTGTACTATCTACTTTGAAAATGTTTGAAATTTTTTCATTGCCCAAAGGATCCTCAAGAATTATCTCTATTGATTGATTAGGTATTGCTGTTCCATTAAATCTCAAAGTCTCACCTGGTAAAAATTTCAAGTGCGTGGGAGCTATTACAATTACTTTAGAGGATTCTACTGTCCATGTACGTAAGATAGTTTCCCTCCCATCTGTAATCTCCACACTGTATCTCCCAAATACTGCGTCAAGAGGTACAATTATTGGTTCAGCCAACTGCCAAATTCCCTTTGCATCAACCTCCGCAGTTCTGGTGTTAATTACCTCATTGTCTGAATTTTTAACGGAAGCCGTTATTGCACTTCCTGGTTGTGCGGTACCAGATATCTCCAAAAAGTCTCCCCTATACATGATCTCTGGTAGCCCTTTAATGGTAAGTTTCACAATTTCTGAGCTAGGTATTTTGGTTCCTTGATTTCCTAAAATAAGACTAATTTTTTTTTCTTCGCCGCTTTTGTCTCTAACAAGAAAATCTACTCTTTCAGATTTTTGATTATCTGGAATTTGAAAAGTAGTTATAAAATGACCCTTCTTATCAGTATCAAAAAATCCTAATTTCTTGGTATCTATAAAAAATTCAAATTGTTGCGACGAACCAAAACTTTCTCCGGTTACTCTAATGGACCCTCCTGCATTTGGTTTATCCGGTATTATTCTAAATAAGGAATTTTCCAGAATTCCCTTACCTGTATTCTTTGATATCGATACATGATCTGCCCAATCATCAGAGATAGATTTTCCGATTTCTATCTGTTCGCCTTTTTTATCTAAAGATTTCCAATTAATTCCAGGTTTTGATTCATTTGTTTTAACGCCAAATTTAACAGATTCTCCTTGCTTAAGTGATTCAGTTGAAGTAAAAATAATCACTCCTACTGTGTTCTTTTCACCAAGCCAACCATTTTCAGTTTTAAAAGACTCAAAATTATAATTACCACCCAACCATATTCTAAATGAGTAGACTTCTTCTTTTCCATCGTTGGTAAATTCTATGATTGTACTTTTCTCAAAAGCGAAACTTTTTGCGATTATCTCATCTTCTGCATATACATTAATTGTAATTGATATTACTGATATTGCAAATATCAAAATTAAAGAAAGGAAAATTCCTCTCAAAGAGGAGTTACTCATAGGCACTATCTGCTTCATCACTCAATTAAACCTTAAAGGATATTTTTTCTTTTTGAATTTTTAATTTGAGTACTTATCATAAGAAAACTTCTTTAATCTCTTTTTTTGGGCTTTTGAAATTTGTCTAAATCAACCGTGATAGCAGCATTTTGGTATTGTCTAATTCTTTCAGCAATTAAGCGATAAAGTGACCGGAACTGATCTTTTGTTTTATCTGAAAGAAAATCAGTCTCCTCCAAAGTAATTTTTTCACAAATATACCTTGTAATCTCTTCATTATCAAATTCATTCCAATCATCGTCTTTGTGTTCCTCCCAAACCGCCCTTAAATTTTCCAATACACCCTTCTTTTTCTTGGAAATCACGTCTTCAGAGGTTAAATTTGAGTATCCTTCATGCCTAAGTTTAATTTCATATGTTTGGTTAACTGCATAAAGATAATCCTCAAGAACAAGATAATCTTCAATGGATTCTATTGTTTTTCCATCTTTTTCAAAAAATATCGTTTGAATTGGAGAAAATTCATTTGATGTTAGTTGAGAAGAAATCTGTCTTGATTCTTCTGTATTATCTAATAAAACGAATGTATTGTATCCATGATTTCTATAGAATATTGCAAGTGGTAATACTGCCATTTTGTTAAAAGCAGATACAATGTTTAGTGGATTCATTGAAATGTTTGGGTCTTGTAAAAACTTGTCAAAAGAATTTAGGTACATGGAATCAGACATTGTTTCTACAATAATAACAGGTCGTGAATTTCTACCAATCTCTCTATCTATAATAGATTCAACTAATCCTCTTGATAATCCATAAAGGATGGGTATGAGAGTATCATCATCAGCATTCCAATAATCATAAAAGATTCGGCTAAGATGTTTTCTTTTATCTAGTTCTACCACTAACAAATTCCCAGGTGTATAATCAAAAATCATGAATGGTGAATGTGTTGCATACAGAACTTGATTAGATCCTGCAAGGTTTTGTAAAAGATCACAAATTCCCTTTTGCTGAGTTGGATGAAGATTTCTTGCAGGCTCATCTAAAAGTAGTATTGCCTCTTTTAGTTCAGCTCTCTGAGTTTCTGCAGCAAAGTTTACAATAAAAGAAAAAGTCCATTTAAAACCCTCAGCTCTTCTATTTAACAAACCAGTGTTTGTTACCGTTCCATCTCTATGAATATCTGAAATTACAACACTCATGATGTTCCCTGGATTGTATCTTAAATCGACATGAATTGGGTCGCCTTTCCATGTGGGGTTTAGCTTTTTAGTTAATCTAATACTACCAGCATTAAGGAGTTTGATAGTTTTTGATGGACTGTTCTTGACTGCCTCTAATTCATTAATATCTAATTCTGCTAAATAGAAAAGATTTCTAACAGTTTCTGCTTTGTCAAATTCTTCAACATATTCTATTGATTCTACTTTTTCCCCTTTTTCTTCTAGAAGGTATTCATTCAAATTTATATTTCCATAGATTTTTTTATAATCTGAAAAATATACAAATCTTGGATGCAATTCAGCTGAAATAAAATTCTCTAAAGCGATCTTTTCACTACCACCTGAAAGTAAATTGGAAAATTGGTTTTCACTACTAGAGTAAATTTTGTCCCATTCTTCGATTACTTTTGGGTCTTGTATTGCGACTACGTGAAATTGATTATTAAACTCGGCCAAACCGGTATCAAAACTTACTTGATTTTTTGGAAATGGACCTTCAAAGAATTTTGTATTAACTTGTATTCGAAGATGATTTGGAATTGTTTCTAGAAAATCTAACATTCGTTTGGAAAAATTATCCCAAGAATTTAACCCACCGTCAGATTTTTCGCTGATTTTTACATTTTCAAATTCATACTGAACTTTAGGCTTTTTATTTGTCCTAAACAATTTAATTTTCTTTATCTCAGGTAAATTTGGAAATTTTTTCTTAATAATACTAGTCTCATTAGAGTTTAAATCAAATTCTCCCTCTACTAATCTAATCTCTTCTTTAAGCTCTTCAGCCATTTCATCACAAAGATCTAACTCTGAGACGCTTTCATCTTTATTTAATAGAGTAAGGGCCTGCAAGATTGTTGTTTTTCCACTTTCATTTTTTCCAACAAATGCTGCCAAATCACCAACAGTTATTTCACTTGAATCATGAATGCAACGAAATGCCCTAACTCTAAATTTTCTAAGTCGCATCTAGCGATACTTAGTTGACTACGATTTAACTCATTCGTCAAATTACTCTCAACTTTGAATTTTGCTAAATAGATATAGGGCAATCACCCATGAGAAATCAAAATGGCCAAGAGGTTAACTTATGTTGTGTTTGTCTTACCAGTAGTTTTTTCTGTAATTTTTGGTTCTGTAGTGATGGTAGATATTCTTCAAGATCCTGGCCGTGAACTAAATTTATTGCAAATTGGTTCAATTGGAGAAATCTCACCTAACGAATCAATTAAAATTATTGGATTGAAACAACAATATTCAATTTCAGAACCCGTTCAAATTCAAGTAATAGTTGATGATTTATCGTTTTCATGTGGAGATCTTTATGTTACAATATACACTTCTGGAAAAGAAAACGCAATAACTCAGAGTGGTTATTTCAAACAATGTTTTGATGATAATAATCAATTTCTTCCCAATAAGGAAAGATTTTCGGAAATAGTTGATACTCCTGGTCAGTATGAATTAGTAGTAGATATGCTTGACAAAAACCAAAAGAATAGTATAACTACAAGTGAGAAATTTACTGTTAAATAGGAATGAATTGTATTATGATGAAAATTAATAAAATTATTAAAAATCGGTGACTTTATGGTAAAGAAAAAAGATACTCCAATTGAACAAGCTGCAAAAATCAAAGCAGAATTAGATATTCTAAAGGAAAAAGCAAAAATTCTAAATGCTAAACCATCCAAACCAAAAAAGCCTACAAAGAAAGCAGAAGAAAAACCATCCAAACCAAAAAAGCCTACAAAGAAAGCAGAAGAAAAACCATCCAAACTAAAAAAGACCACAAAGAAAGCAGAAGAAAAACCATCCAAACTAAAAAAGCCTACAAAGAAAGAACTAGAAGAAATTAAAAAACAAGAAGAAAAAACATTAGAGGAAGAATTAGAAGAACAATTAACAGATAACGAAATTGAGAATTTTCAAATTGAAAAAGTGGACATGGATAGATTGACCGCACGAGTTTGTGATATTTTAGCTGAAAAAGAATCAGATGGAATGTTCCAAAGTGACCTCTGGAAAAAACTTAAACTTAGTAGTAGAGATGGTTCACGTCTTGCATTAAAACTAGAAAGAATGGGAACAATATATCGTGAAAAAATTCTTGAAAAAGAACGTTGGACTTACAAACTAATTTTAAAGAAAACTCCGATTAGCACTCAATCAATTGTTAATGCACCATGTCTTGTTTGTCCCGTAGAACAGAAATGTTCACTTGAAGGAGAGATCAGTCCTAGGTCATGTCAATTAATTGAGGATTGGGTAATTGCTGAAATGAAAAAACCTTTGAAAATCAAATGAGATTACGAGACGCAAGACGAGACTATTATAGAAATCTAGCTCACGAGCAAGGATTTCGTAGCAGATCTGCATACAAACTCAAAGAACTAAATCAATCCTATCGTCTTATTGGACCTGGTTTTTATGTACTTGATCTAGGATGCGCTCCGGGTGGATGGACTCAAATTGCAGTCAAACTAGCAGGAAACAAAGGAAAGGTAATGGGAGTTGACCTATCTTATGTTGAAGAAATACCTGGTGCCCATATTATACGAGGTAATATTGAAGACGAATCAATAGCTGATGAAATCTTAGAATATTTTGGACGAAAAGTTAACTCAGTAATTTGCGACCTTTCTCCAAATGTTTCTGGAAATTGGATCATTGATCACTCAAAACAAATTTCATTGAATTATGACTGCACAAAAATTATGGATAAAGTACTTGCACATAAAGGAAATGCGGTCTTCAAGATATTTGATGGCCAATATTCTTTGGAGTTTAGAGATTTTGTAAAGAAGAAATTTACACGAATAAATCTCACAAAACCCCCTGCAAGCAGAAAACAAAGTAGTGAATTATACTATGTTTGTCTAGGATATACGGGTTAATCTGAAATTACGGTAATTATTTCCTTAATGGTTGCATTTGTTCTAAAGCCAGTTGGATTAAATGAAGTAGAACTTGCTATGAATCCATTATTTTGTAATTTATTTATTGCCTCTTCCAGCTTAGGTGGTGATGATTTCATTCTGGATGCAATTTCATCCAGTGTAAAATAAATTCCAGGCATATCTGATTCTGCTAAACACTTCCTCAAAGTTTTTTCACACCTCTTGTCTACAGTTAATTCAGAAGATTTCAAAATCATTTGTTCTACAAATTCTTTATCAAAAATTTTGTCAATCCATAATGTTCCTGCAATATTATTTTTGGATTCACATAATTCACAACGAATATTTTTTTCTAGCATTATTTTTCGATGACCGCAATTTTTGCAATGTGTAACATATCCTAGATTTTCTTTTTGATCTGGTCTTTTATGCACTTTAACGTAAGTTCTGTAATAATGCATATTACTTTCAACGTAAAGAGGAATAATCTCTAGTCCCAATCGACCTGCAACTAATCTAAGACATCCAAGAATTAACCTAATTGCAATTTCATTTCCATATTCTGTTCTTATAGGAATTCCTCCGTATTTTCTCTTGCAGGAATTTTGAAAAAGGCCATTTAATACTTGTAAATCTGTGGCTGTACAGGACAAAATTCCACCATGCATGGTAGCTCTTAATCCACAGTCAAAAAATGGAGAGGGAGAACCAAATGGGTCGATATCAACAATTGAACCTCGGTTATCTTTTTTTGAGTACTGACTGAAAAATCTACATATCTCATTTTCAGAAAATTCAACATTTCGTAAATTATTTAATTTCCCTGAATATTTTGCTAATTCTAAAGCTGAGGGATTTAAGTCATTTATGATAACATTATCTACTTTTAACTCATTTGCTACACGTAATCCTCTAGCTCCAATTCCTGATAACCCTTCAAGAAAAATTTTTGGACCTTCAAAATTTTTTAAGAATGCGCCATATACAATAATTGAAAAATCTCTATTTAATTTTGCTTTTGGATTAAAAAATGCTGGTTCCTTTGGTGGCACTGTATCTGTCATCGACTTTTTTGGAACTATGAGTTTTGTTTGACCTTCTATAATTTCTTCAAATGAATCATCCGTAATTTGCAATTATTATTCTAATTCTATTAGATGTATAATGGTTTAATACTTGTAGTCTTTGACAAAATTCATGCAAATTTGTGGTGTTGATGATGCTGGAAGAGGTTCTTTGTTGGGGCCTCTTGTTATTGCAGGTATCTTAATTGAAAAAACAAAAATTCCCAAACTTTCGGCATTAGGAGTTAAAGATTCAAAAAAACTTACAGCAAAAACACGTGAAAAACTCTACAAGAAAATAATTTTAATTGTGGATAGTTACTATGTCGCAAAAATATCTCCCAAATCTATAGACAACAGTGTTAAAAAACACGGTTTGAATAAACTTGAGGCAAAATACATGGCAAAAGTTATATCAAAATTAAATCCTGACACATCTTTTGTGGATTCATGTGATGTGAATCCAAAACGATTTGGAAAAGAAATTTCCAGATTATCAAATAATAATAAAATTCGTTCTTATCACCACGCAGATTCTAGGTTTATTGTAGTTTCTGCCGCTTCAATAATCGCCAAAGTTACCCGAGATAAGGTAATTACTCGTCTCCGAAAAGATCATGATCTGGGAAGTGGATATCCTTCGGATCGTAAAACCATTAATTTTGTCAAAAAATATTACAAGACTCAAAAAATCATGCCTAATTTTGTGCGTAAAAGTTGGAAGCCAGCTCAAAAAATTATTGATAAAAACTAGACTTGAAATTTAGCAATTACCATTGCATGATCCTTATCATAAGGATGTAAATCGACTGTTTGTAAAATATCAAAATATCCTTTCATTTTTTGTATCTCTTCATAGATGATTTGTTTGGGTGGTTTTGTTACATCTATGCTTCTAGTCTTGATTACCAGAAATAAATAACCATTTTTTTTGAGATACATTTTACAATTTGTAATTGCTATTTCAGTTTGATCCGGTTGAGCAATATCTACATACACTACATCTACTTTCCCAAATATAGAAAAATACTCTTTAGGTTTTCTTGCATCTTGTAAAATTGGAATAATATTCTTTCTGTATGTTGCTACTCTATCTAAAAAATCTCTTGCTACTCTACTTGCATGCTCAATACCAAAAATAATTCCATTGGGTCCAACAATATCTGAAATATGACTAATAGTAGTTCCTGTAGATACACCGAGATATAATACTGTTGATTTATTTTGAAACGGAAATACTTCTAGTCCATTCATAATTGCCGCAGCTAATTTACTTCTAAAGGGTTCCCAGAGTCTGTACTCTATTCTTTTTTTTGTAATTAATTTTTCTTTGTAAACTTGATTTCCCACCACTAAATTTTCAGTGGCTAATTTTCTTTCTCCTTCTGATTTTATCCAGAAAAATCCTTGATTACCTTCTTCCAAATTTCTTTCTCTTTTTATTCTTATTTTGTTTAGAGTTTCTTCTTTCGTTATGAGGTTTGTTATCTTTTCTCTTAGAGTCAATTCGGCCTCCTCGCGAAAATCCATCACTCCTCCTATCAAAATCTCTTTTATCTTGCCATGAAGAATCAAATCTTTTTGTTTCTCTCTCAGGAGGAGTTTCGTATTTTTCACCAATTTCTTTTATTCTGACATTAAGTTTTTCAAGAAGGGATTCATTAATTCCCTCTCCATAAACATCAACTCTTCCTGCTATTACGGCCTTTGCTGCAATTGCTCTTGCAATTTTTCCCCTTTGCCATCTAGGTGCAGCATGTACCAATGTATGTTGGAATAATATTCCATGTTTTGGGGGCTGAGCTCCTGTCTTCAAGGATCTAAACAGTGCTTTTTCAGCACCTATTACCTGAACTGTACTTGCAGGCATAGATGCAAGTTTTACTAAACTTCCAGCTCTTCCAAGAATTCTTGCACCTACTGTAGCCCCCAATATAGCTGAAAGGTTTGGTGCAACGATTCCCATCTCTGACTCAACATGTTCTTCTAGATTTTTTCTAAGCTCATGAAGGTCCAACATCTCCTGTGCCATAGATTGAACAATTTTCAAATTTTTTTCTGAAATATCTCCTCCTCTGCTTTTTGATGCAATCACAGATAACATTTCTACTTTTGAATCTGGAAATCCTGCATCTTCAAAAACTTTTTTTGTTAAAGAGTCTCGTTTTCCTGCAATAACAATTTGGGCATATCCATTAATGCTATCAATTACGTTTTCTAATTCTGGAAAATGTAATCCATACCATTCTCTTAATCTTGAACTGAGAGCGTTTGCAATTTTATCAATTTCATCTAGTGATCCAATTGCTTGGATAATATGCAAGTCTGGACTTTCAGATATTTTGGTAACTTTGGAGGAGGATAATCCAATGGCAAACTCTCTTAATTTACTGAGGGTTTCAGGAATATTTTCAGCAAATCCTGAATCTACTATTATCTGAGGTTTGGAGGATTGAATTCTCTCTAATTCTACCTCTTCCATTAGTTGAATATCAATAGAATTTTTTTTTAGTAAATGAACTAAAGACGAATCATTTGTTGTAAATCCGCGTTGAAGTAAACTTAGAAAATCAACCAATTCATTTAATTTACTTTCTTTATTTTTAACAGAAAGGTAATCCTTTACTGGTTCTGAAAATGGAAATGTTTTTTCAAGTTTCTCTTCATTGAAAACTGAAATTCCAAATTCTGTTAAAATTACAGAATACATGAATAGTTGATTCAAGGTCACCTTTAAAAAAGGTAACAGATAAGATCCGACTCAACTGTTATATTCGAATCTACATGTATGATCCAAAGTGGAAGCCAGTTTAGCTACTTCAGTGGGTCAAATTCATCTAGAACGTCCAGTTATGCTCGCGTCTGGAATTTTAGGTATTTCTTTAGATGTTTTTAATAGACTTTACCGCTCTGGAGCTGGAGCAATAGTTACCAAGTCTATTAGTAAGGAACCATGGGAGGGATACCCAAATCCAACTATTTTCAGCGTAAATGGAGGTGGATGGTTAAATGCGATAGGTCTTTCAAATCCTGGGGCACCCACTTTTGCAAAAATGATAGAACCTAATAGAGACATTCCAATAATTGTTAGTCTAGTTGGTTCAATCCCTGAAGATTTTGAATTGATGGTAAAGGAGTTTGTTAATTGCAAAGTTGCAGGTTTCGAATTAAACTTATCATGTCCTCATGTGGCAAAAGTAGGTTTAGAAGTTGGAGATGATCCGGAATTGGTCAAAAAAATTGTGAGGATTGTAAAAAAATCTACAAATATTCCAGTAATTGCAAAGGTTGGTTTGGGAACTACACATTATCTAGATACAGTAGGTACAGCCATAGATTCTGGAATTGATGCAATAACTGCAATTAATACCGTTAGAGCAATGGCAATTGATGTGGAAACTCAACAACCTATCTTAAGCAATAAATTTGGTGGACTTTCTGGAACACCAATTAAAACAATTGCCCTTCGTTGTGTTTATGAAATTTCATCAAAATACAACATCCCTATAATTGGATGCGGAGGTATATCTACCTGGAAAGATGCCATTGAATTTTTCCTAGCGGGAGCATCTGCAATTCAGGTTGGAAGTGCAGTTGGAGATAGATGGATTGATGTTTTCAAGGAAATCAATAATGGAATATTGCAATACATGGAAAAAAAGAGTATTTCCAGGATTGAGGAGATAGTGGGACTTGCAAAGAAATCATAATTATACCACAATTTGTAAAATCGAAAAGGTAATCGATGAAACTCCAACTGTTAGAACTTTAGTGTTCTCTGACGAAATAATGTCAAATGTCCTACCTGGACAATTTGCTATGGTATGGATTCCTGGAATCAACGAGTTACCCATGAGTGTAATGATATCTCAAGAAAAAGGAAAAGCAGCCTTTACCGTCAGAAAACATGGACCTGCATCAACTGGTCTGTTTAATCTTAATGTGGGACAACCAATTGGGATAAGAGGTCCATATGGTAATTCATTTGATTTGAAACGCGGAAAACTTTTGCTTGTTGGTGGTGGAACGGGTCTTGTCCCAATGATGAGATTACTGACTTTTGTAGAACCAACTGATAATGTAACCTTCTTAATTGGAGCAAAATCAAAAGGTGAAATCTTTTTCGAAGATTTAGCCAACAATTTGTTGAAAAATAATCCACATGACGTCATTGTAACAACTGATGATGGATCTTATGGAGAAAGGGGCTTGGTTACTGACATGGTTGAAAAATTGGTCAACCAAAGCGGATTTGATGCGGTATATACTTGTGGTCCTGAAATAATGATGTTCAAGACAGTCCAACTTGCCCATTCAAAGGGATTGTTTGTCCAAGCGAGTCTTGAGCGTATGATGAAATGCGGCGTGGGAATTTGTGGAAGTTGCTGTGTTGGTGAAGATTTAGTTTGTAGAGATGGCACTGTTTTTGATGGCGATCATCTTTTGTCTAATAAAGAATTTGGATACTTTTACAGAAATAAGGCTGGAATTTTAGAAAAATATTAAGCTAAACCAGCAAGGTTTAAAATAAATCACGAAATTATTGCCTTAAAGGTAATGGGTAGCCCAAAAATTGTTTTAACAGCAGATAGGACTCTAATGTCCACATATCGTGGTTTATCTTTGGCTACCTTTTTTGGGTGTGCGCCAGCAATTGATCCTCACCGAAATAAAAACAGCTTTTGGTACAAAATTCTTAAAAATCAAGTGACCCCAAAAATTCTCTTTGACTTTATCTGTAATTATATTCCTCATACCAACGGTGTTGCAAATTATGCTCCATACGGATTAAGAAAACTAGAAGCAGGATTGCTTAGAGATGGTTTTCGAAGAGATGAAGTCGTTGTTGCTCATCCTGACCATATTGAAAAATTCATAGGTCCCGAAACTCAAGTAGTTGGAACGTATGAAATGGATCCCCTTGGCATGGGTCCTGTAACCATGACCTTTACTTATGGTAGAAAACAAATTTCATATGATGAATTATACAACACAGAATTACACCATAGAATAAAGACTGCTAAACAAAAAACCGGAAGTAAAGCTAAAGTAATTTCAGGCGGATCTGGCACTTGGCAATATAATTATGATCCTGAAAAAATTGAAGAATTTGGAATTTATGCTATTTTAGAAGGAGAGCTAGGAGGCATTGCTCCAGAAATAGATGGACATGCTGGTAGATTCTTCAGATATTTGATTAACGGCGATTTTGAAAACATGGATCCTTTCAGAAAACGAAGTGATTTCAAAGTAAACATTAAAGAATTTGAAAGAAACGAAAAAAAAATTCACGCAAGATTTGTTAATTTCTGGGACAGACCAGACATTGAAGAAATTCCAGATATCATTGAACCAAGTATGCATGGAATGGTCGAGGTAATGCGAGGGTGTGGAAGAGGTTGTAAATTTTGCGATGTAACTTTAAGATCATTAAGATACTATCCCCCAGAAAAAGTTAAGAGAGAAATTGAA
>SMUY01317772.1_pt1 | contig 14764 bp, 11 predicted proteins | sample 2456441 | NCBI WGS metagenome assembly SMUY01 (sample SAMN11095931, study PRJNA526329) | marine sediment metagenome | biome: Marine sediment; feature: Surficial sediment; material: Deep marine sediment; isolation source: Hadal surficial sediment | place: Pacific Ocean | collected 2014-11 | depth...
AAACCGTCATCCTGGTAGTCGCGCTTGTGGTTGCGGTGGCTGCGATGAGCGCCGTAGGCATGTTTACGAATCGCGTCAGGCAGGCCGTCACCCAGCAGGCTGGTGAGGTACTGGCCGCGGATCTACGCCTGGAATCCGATTTTCCGCTAACACCCGAGTACCAGCGACTGGCGGTTGAGCACGAAATTCAGACCGCCGAGGTCGTGCACTTTCGCAGCGTTGTTCTAGCCGGAGAGGCGAGCGCACTGGCGGATGTGCGCGGTGTGACGGACGGCTATCCGTTGCGCGGCGAAGTGCGTATCGCGGACGAACTTGCGGGGCCGCCTCGTGTCGCTGACGGAGTGCCGCAGCTCGGCGAAGTCTGGGCGGAGCCGGGCCTGCTCGCTCGATTGGGCGTCCAGGTTGGAGACGAGCTTAAGATCGGCAGCCTGAGTCTGCGCGTCGGGCAGACACTCGAATTCAGACCGGATGAGGGCTGGCGCTTCATGGAGATCGCGCCGACGGTTCTGCTCAATCTTGCCGACTTGTTCAATACCGGTCTGATCCTGCCCGGTAGTATCGTCGAGTACGAACTATTGTTTGCCGGTGATCAGCGCCGCGTGGCGGAATTCCGTGAGCAAATCGAGCCGATGATCAATTTCGACCAGGAACTCGACGATATCCGCGACGGTCGTCCCGAAGTACGCCAGTCGATCGTGCGTGCCGAGAGATTTCTTGTGCTCTCGGCGCTGGTCAGCGTCCTGCTCGGCGGTGTAGCTGTGGCGATGGCAGCCCGCCGCTTTATGGCGCGTCACCTCGATACGGTCGCGCTCATGAAGTGTATCGGTGCACGACACCGGGACGTTCTGCGCTTGATGCTTACACAGCTTCTACTACTTGCCCTGGCGGCAGGCGTGATTGGCAGCTTGCTCGGCTATCTGACTCAGTATGGGTTAAGTTTGATACTCGACGATCTCGTCGAAGCGCAGTTACCCGCGCCGAGTTTGCGTGGCGCGATAATCGGGCCCATCACAGCGTTGAGCGTAGCGATCGGTTTTGCGCTTCCGCCGCTGTTGCAACTGCGTAATGTGCCGCCTGCCCGAGTCTTACGCCACGATCTTGAGCCGCCGCCACTCGGTTATTCCGTCGTGTATGGCGTTGCGGTAGCCGCGGTCACGGCGATGATGTACTGGCAATTTCGTGACTTTGAGCTGATCGCGTATGTACTGGGCGGATCCGTGTTGACGTTCGCGGCGCTCTACGGAGCCGGGCGGTTGCTGGTGATCGGCCTGCAGCGTTTTCGTGGTCGTGTGGGCGTCGCATGGCGCTACGGGATCGCCAATGTCGCCCGACGCGGTCACGAGAGTAGTGTACAAGTCGTCGCGTTCGGTATCGGGCTGATGGTCCTGCTGTTGTTGACAGTCGTTCGAACGGAATTGATGGCTAGCTGGCAGGCGGCGTTGCCGGCTGACGCGCCCAATCATTTCGTGATCAACATTCAGCTGGACGAGCGGGCGACCGTAACCGAGATACTGGCCGACCATCGAATCGCGGCACCAAGCTATACGCCGCTGGTGCGTGCCCGTATCAGCCACGTCAACGGAATTCCGCTAAGCGAGTATCAGGCGAAAGACGAAAGGGCAGCCCGCGAGCTGGGAGATGATCTGAATCTCACCTGGGCTGCGACGATGAATCCAGCCAATGAGTTGATCGACGGTGAGTGGTGGCAGGAAGGCGATACCTTGCGACAGGTCTCGATTGAGGAACGAATCCTTGAGGAGATTGGTTTGCGGCTGGGTGATCAGCTGACCTATGCGGTCGCGGGCGATAGTGTCACGGTGACGATTACCAGTGTCCGGCGCATCAACTGGGATACTTTCAGCCCGAATTTTTTCATGGTCGTCAGCCCGAATACGCTGGAGAACTTTCCGCAGAGCTTCGTCACGAGTTTCTATGTCGAAGCGGACCAGCGGGCAGCTACCGTGGACCTCTCACGGGCTCTACCGACCGTGTCGGTCATCGATATCGGTGCCGTGCTCGATCAAGTGAGACGTGCGATGACCCGCGCGGCGCTGGCTGTGCAATACGTCTTCTTGTTCACGTTTGCAGCAGGAATTACCGTACTTCTCGCGGCTATTCAGGCGACCCGCGATGAGCGAATGTATGAGAGTGCTGTTCTTCGGACACTCGGGGCACGGCGATCCGTCATCCTGCAGGGCGTTGCGGCGGAATTCATCGCGCTCGGCTTACTGGCCGGTACGCTGGGGGCGTTTGGTGCGGGGCTTATCGGCTACGTCGTGGCCAACGAATTGTTCGAGCTTGACTACCTCCCGGGGCCGACGTTGTTGCTGGCCGGTCTAGTCGTGGGCGGGGTCGTCGTCGGAGTCAGCGGCACGCTGGCGGCTCGCTCGGTAGTGAACGAGCCGCCGGTATCGACACTGCGCAGAATTTGAGAAGGACTCAGCCGGCACAATACTGCGTTAAGAATTGGCTCGAAATGCTCTCGTACGTCGTTTGTACGTTGCGCTTTCTCGCCTTGCCTTGCGCTGGCCTGAATCCTTCTCAGTAGCCTGCTAGTGAAAGTGGCCGTGCTCGGGCGACCAAACGCGCCCGGATGGTGCGCCGGGCTCGAAGTCGTCGATCTGCGTCAAGATCAATATCAGGCCACCCATCAGGCAGACGGCGACGGCTGCGACGGCGAAACGCATCGACATCGACATTCTTGTGGCCTTGTTGACGCAACAGTGTTTGTATTTTTTGCCGCTGCCGCATGGGCAGGGCGCGTTACGTCCTACGGCTGACATAGATGTTGACTCTCCTTCAAGCCTCCTAGTGTTGAACTTCTGAAGATCATCCGCAACCGGCTAATACCGTTCTCATATACCACTGTACGTTATCATATAACTGTGTATGATTGATGTCATGGGCCTGAAACGACCTAGACAGAACGGCGTGCAGCGGCGTAGCCCAAGGATCGCGCGCCGTCAGCGGCGGATGCGGACGGCGTTATTGACGGCGGGTGCGCGGCAGTTCGCCAGCCGCGGTGTCGCCCGCGTCAGCGTTGAAGACCTGCTGGCCGAGGCCGATGTTTCCCGCGCGACTTTTTACGCAATCTTTTCCAGTAAATACAATCTTTTAGAGAACATACTTAATCCGATTTTCGATATGGCGATCGCATCCATCAGCGCACTGAGCCAAGAATCGGCGCGAGCCGGCCTGACGGGGATTTTCAACACCTATCTCGAACTCTGGCGCGTCCATCGGGAGGGGCTGCTGCTGATCACGGCTGTGGATGCGGCGACATTTCGGCATTTCGAAGCTCGCCATCGGGCGCTGAATGACGCGATGTTCGCGGTGCTGACGGTGGCGGAAAGAGCCAATCTGCTGCGCAATGGCAGCGCTGAGTACTCGCTGAAGGTCATTGCGCGAACGGCGATCCCGCTACTAAAGGTCTATGACGAGCATTCGTCCGGCGAGGCCCTGTTCGCCGACGCGATGCAGGCGTTGCTGGTGCGAAGTGATTAGCCTGACTCGATGGAGCTGAAGCACTCGAACGGCCACGAATCAGGGAGGGTCTTACCCGTTTTGTTTGCCGGCGTGCTGATGGCGGCTCTGGATATCGGCATTGTCGGTCCTGCGCTACCGGCGATCCAGACGACCTATGGGGCTGACGAGCGCGGTCTGTCCTGGGTCTTCGGCATCTATATCCTGTTCCAACTCGTCGGCGCTCCGGTCATCGCGAAGTTCTCTGACCGGCAAGGGCGCCGCGCCGTCTACATTGCATGCGTGGCCGTTTTTGCGGCGGCATCGCTGCTGGTGGCGATGTCCCCCACGTTCGCTGTGTTGCTGACCGGTAGAGCGATCCAGGGATTCTGTGCGGGAGGGATCCTGCCGGTTGCCATCGCCGTCATCGGGGATACCTTCCCAGCCGAACGCCGTGGGCGTGCACTGGGTCTTATTGGTGCTGTGTTCGGGATCGCGTTCCTGCTTGGGCCGTTATTGGGCGGAATCTTGCTGCGTTGGGGCTGGCAGTGGTTGTTCCTGATGAATCTGCCGCTCGCCGCGGTCGTTTTATGGCAGGCGGCCAGGCTATTGCCCACCGAGCGGCAGCCAATGAGGTCGCCGATCGACTGGCTCGGGATAGGACTCTTGAGCGTCATGCTGGCTGCGCTTGCGTGGGCTATCAGCGCAGTGGACGTCGGTGCACTGGCGACAAGCGCGGGCTCCCCGCGGGTTTTACCTGCTCTGCTGCTGGCAGCGGTCTGTCTGCCGGCGCTGATGCTCGCCCAACGACGGGCAGCCGACCCGGTATTACACCCGGAGCTGCTGCGATCGGCCGAGCTCAGGCTCGTCGGCGTTATTGCACTGGCTACGGGTCTTGCAGAAGCTGCAATGGTATTTCTGCCAGCGTTTGCCGTGACCGGGCTACAGGTGCCCGAGACGACTGCGAGTTTCATGATGATACCGCTGGTACTCGCTCTGATTGTCGGCGCTCCGGCGGCAGGGCGCCTCGCGGACAAGCTCGGGCCGAAGCGCATTATCCAGGCGGGGCTGATCATGACGGCCTCGGGATTACTCGTATTCGGCCTTGCGGTATTGACGCGCGCCAGCTTCTTCACGGCAGGCGTGTTGGTTGGGCTGGGTCTGTCCGCGTTGATGGCACCGCTGCGGTTGGTGGTCATTCGTGAGGTCAGCGAAGCTCAGCGCGGTGCGGGACAAGGGTTGTTGGCGACCTGCCTGGGAATCGGGCGACTGACCGGCGCCGCTATGGTCGGCGGCGTCGCGGCCTCCAGCGCGGATCAGACGACCGGTTATCAGGATGCCCTGCTGTTCGCGGCCGGTCTGCTCGGGGTCGCCACGATCGTCAGCGTAGCCCTGAAAAGCCTTTCGCCCGCAGGCAGGCAAATGGAACAGAATCACGGCCCATGAAACAATCGCTGCGCCAGCCGGGTCATAATGGTTGGCAATCTGGAGACAGATCACGGGATAGGCTGTGCGAGAGTTCGTCCAAAAGTACTACGGGGAGGTGCTCGAACAAACCGGGGACCTGAAGACCAACGCGTGCTGCACTTTTGAGGCCGCGCCCGAATATGTGACCGCCGCGCTGGCCGAAATTCACGACGACGTCAGGGCACGCTACTACGGTTGTGGCCTCGTGCTGCCAGATGCGCTGCAGGACTGCCGTATCCTCGATCTGGGCTGCGGGTCGGGACGTGACTGCTATCTGTTGTCGAAGCTTGTCGGTCCTGATGGTGAGATCGTCGGCGTGGATATGACCGAAGCTCAGCTCGCCGTGGCGGAACGCTATCGCGAGTATCACAGCGCCCGGTTTGGCTACCCAAAGCCCAATGTCCGGTTCTACCATGGCTATATCGAGAAGCTCGATGCGCTTCCGCTAAAGCCCGATAGCTTCGAGATCGTGGTCTCGAACTGCGTCCTCAATCTCAGTGAAGACAAGGAAGCCGTGCTGGCAGGCGCCTATCGGGCATTGAAGACCGGTGGTGAGCTCTATTTCGCTGATGTCTATGCGGATCGGCGTGTGCCAGCTGAGGTGGCGAACGATCCTGTACTCTATGGCGAGTGCCTGGGCGGTGCCCTGTATTGGAACGATTTCGTCGAGTTAGCGAAGCGCGCGGGATTTCTCGATCCGCGCCTGATCACCGACCGGCCGATCGAGATCACCGATCCGCGCATCCAGGAAGCCGCGCAGGGCGTCCAGTTTTTTGCCGCGACCTACCGGCTTTTCAAGCTACCGGGTCTTGAGGCGGCCTGCGAGGATTATGGCCAGACGGCGACCTACACCGGCAGTATCCCGTACCTCCCCGAGCGGTTCACGCTGGACAAACACCATCAATTCGAAACCGGTCAGGCCTTACCGGTGTGCGGCAATACGTTCGATATGCTGCACGGGAGTCGCTTCAGAGCGCACTTCGACTTGCACGGCGATAAAAGCCACCATCGGGGTATCTTCCCAGATTGTGGGACGACGTTGCCATTCGATGCGAACGGTGTCGCGACGCCAGGCGGCTGTTGCTAGGACGCCTGCCGCGAGTTATTCGCGCTCCTGCCTGTACACATCGGCACGCATGAGGGCAGAATAAAGCTCTCAGTCATTGGGGTTCTAACATGCGTGAGTACTGGATTGCGCCGTCAATCCTGTCGGCGGACTTTGCGCGTCTTGGCGAAGATGTGGACGCCGTCATCGAAGCGGGTGCGGATCTGATCCATTTCGATGTGATGGACAACCACTATGTGCCGAATCTGACCATGGGCCCCATGGTTTGCGAGTCGTTGCGCAGTTATGGGCTAACGGCACCCATCGATGTCCATCTGATGGTCAAACCCGTCGACCGAATCATTGCCGACTTCGCCGCGGTTGGTGCGAGCTATATCAGCTTCCACCCCGAGGCTAGCGAGCATACCTATCGGTCACTGCAGCTGATTCGCGACGCTGGATGTAAAAGCGGGCTGGTGTTCAACCCGGCGACGCCGCTGACATGGCTCGAGCATGTGCTTCATAAAGTCGATATGGTGTTGCTGATGTCGGTCAATCCGGGGTTCGGCGGGCAAGAATTCATCGAATCGACCCTGGAGAAAATTGTCGCCGCGCGTCATCTGATCGACGAATCCGGGCTGGATGTGCGGCTCGAGGTCGATGGCGGCATCAAGGTGGACAATATCGGCCAGATCGCCCAGGCCGGCGCCGATACGTTCGTCGCGGGATCTGCGATCTTCGGCAACGCCGATTATGGCGCCACGATCGCGGCGATGCGAAGTGAAATCATTGCCGCTGGCGCCTGAGCGACCTCTGATTCAAATTTGAACGGCTGACCGGCGCGCTGGCGAGGCGAATTCCGGCCGTAGTGAAAGGATTTCTGTGACCTGGACGGTACATAAATTTGGTGGTACGAGCTTGGCGGATGCGGCCTGTTTTAGACGGGTTGCAGACATTATCGTGGGTCAGCCGGACGGCAATCTTGCTGTCGTCGTTTCCGCGATCGACGGCGTGACCGATCTGCTGCTCAGGCTCATCGAGCAGGCGTCCAATAATCAACCGGTGGAGGCAACCGTCGAGGTTCTGAGATCACGCTACGAGCCCATGGTCGTTGAGCTGCTCTCGAAGAACCGCGCCAACAGCCTGATACAGCAGTTCACAGACGAATTAGAGAATATCGACAGCGTGTTGAAGGCGCTGTCTCTGGTGAAGGCTGCCTCCCATCGCAGCCGGGATCTGGTCGCAGGGTTTGGTGAACTCTGGTCGGCACGATTGCTGGCCGGCTTGCTTGAGGAAGACGGCCGCCGCAGCGGGGCCGTGACCTACGTCGATGCCCGCGACATTCTGGTCGTAGAGGCCGGAGAGATGGGGCCGATTGTCCTCTGGGAGCTGACCCGCGAGCAGTGCCAACGAGTCATCGCGGATGATTATCGGGGCGTGATCGTCGTGACGGGCTTTATCGCCCGGAATCGAGAAGGCTTACAGACGACGCTGGGTCGAAACGGCAGCGATTACTCCGCCTCGATATTCGGCGGTCTCCTAGGTGCCGGTGCCGTGCATATCTGGACCGACGTCGAGGGCGTGATGAGCGGTGACCCGCGCCGTGTGCCCGAAGCCAGGGTCATCGATCAGATTTCCTACAACGAAGCCATGGAACTCGCCTATTTTGGCGCGAAGGTCATTCATCCGCAGACGATGGCTCCGGCCGTGGCCCACGGGATTCCGATCCGTATCCGCGGTACGTTCACTCCGGAACGCCCGGGCACCGAGATCACCGCGATGCCTGGGCATCGCGAGGCCCTGGTCAAAGGCATCAGCGGTATCGACGGCATTGCCATGGTGAACTTGGAAGGTGCGGGCATGATCGGTGTACCCGGAACCGCCGATCGGCTGTTCGGCGCACTGCGCGAGGCAGCGATCTCGGTCACGCTGATCTCTCAGGGTAGCTCGGAGCACTCGATCTGCTTCGCTGTTCCGGACGATTCCGCAGCTCAAGTCAAGGCCGTCGTAGAACGCGCCTTCGCCGTGGAACTCTCCGAGGGCCAGGTGCAGAGCATCGAAGTCACCAAGGGCTGCGCTGTAGTCGCGGTTGTGGGTGATGGCATGGCAGGGTTGCCGGGTGTCGCAGGGCGTTTCTTCCGGACCCTCGGTAGTTCCGGCATCAACGTCCGCGCCATCGCGCAGGGCGCTTCGGAGCGCAACATCTCCGCCGTGATCGATGCCAAGGACATGACGCGGGCCTTACGCGCTGTGCATGGCAGCTTCTATCTATCGGCCAAAACTGTCTCGATCGGGCTGATCGGGCCGGGTTCGGTAGGCAGCGCGCTCTTGGATCAGATGGCCGGCGAAGCAGAGCGGCTACGGCAAAGCTTTAACCTGGATCTCCGGGTTCGCGCCGTCAGTAGCTCCACCCGCATGTTGTTGGCCGACCGCTGGATCGACCTCGGCAACTGGCGTGAGACGTTCGCAGCCGGTCAGGATAAGGATCTGGAACGTTTCGTCGAGCACCTGCAGGCTGATCATCTTCCGCACGCCGTGCTGATCGACTGCACCGCGGAGGACAGCATTGCCAACCTCTATGGTCAGTGGCTGGAACGCGGTATCCACGTCATCACGCCAAACAAACGGGCGCATAGCGGGCCGTTGCACTACTACGCCGATCTCAAGCGCATCAGCCATGACGCGAACACCCACTTCCTCTACGAAGCGACTGTCGGCGCCGGTTTGCCGGTGATTCAAACACTCAAAGATCTGGTCGAGACCGGCGACGAGATAACCAGCATCAGCGGGATCTTATCCGGCACACTGGCCTATCTGTTTAATGTCTTCGACGCCACCCGGCCGTTTTCCGAAATCGTGCGCGAGGCCAGGGCTCGCGGCTATACAGAACCCGACCCGCGCGATGATCTGTCTGGTATGGATGTCGCAAGAAAGGCCGTGATCCTGGCTCGAGAGGCAGGCCTTGCGCTGGAACTGGCCGACCTGAAGGTCGAAAATCTCGTCCCGGCAGCACTTGCCGACGCTTCGGTCGACGAGTTTCTGCAGCGGCTCGTCGACTTCGATGCACCGATGGCGGAGCGCTATCGGCAAGCGCAGCAGAGTGATCGGGTGCTGCGCTACGTCGCCGAGGTCGATTTGGAGCAGGGCACGGCCGACGTGCGGCTGGCAAGTTATCCTCGCGATCACCCGTTCGCCAATATCAGTCTGACCGATAACATCGTGCAGTTCGTGACCCGTCGCTACTGCGAGAATCCGCTCATCATTCGCGGCCCGGGCGCGGGTCCGGATGTCACCGCTGCAGGCATTTTTGCCGACCTGTTGCGGCTGTGCAGTATGCTGAGCGCTAATCACGATTAGCCGCCTGAGTCATTTTCAGAAGTCGGCTGACGAGCATTGCCTATGCGCTATCTGAGTACCCGGGGTGGCCACGAAACCGACCTGGTTGGCGCCATGCTGCAGGGTCTTGCGCCCGATGGCAGCCTGTATGTTGCTGAGGAGCTGCCCCGCTTCGATGCCGACGAGATTCACGGCGAAACGGTTGCGGAGATCGGTACCGAGCTATTAGCCCCGTTCTTCGTCGACTCAGCGCTCGCCGATAGCCTCGCAGCAATCTGCGACGATGCGTTGAACTTCCCGATCCCATTGGAGGCGCTGGCGGTCGAGCAGGGAGACCTGGCGGTCCTCGAGCTGTTCCACGGACCGACGCTGGCGTTCAAGGACGTGGGCGCCCGCTTTCTGGCGGCCGCGATGGAGCGCGCGCTACCGGACCTGGATTCTAAGGATAGCCGGCCGCTGACGATACTGGTGGCGACCTCTGGCGATACCGGTGCCGCGGTCGCCGCCGCTTTTCATCGGCGTCGCGGCATCCGTGTCGGCGTCCTGTTCCCCAAGGATCTGGTCTCGCCACGGCAGCAGCACCAACTCACCTGTTGGACTGGAAACGTGCGTTCCTTCGAGGTTAGCGGCACATTCGACGCGTGCCAGGCGATGGTGAAGGCGGCCTTTACCGACGCGGATCTGAACACGCGCCACCGGCTTAGCGCCGCCAACAGCATCAATATCGGCCGGTTGCTGCCGCAGGTGGTCTACCACGCTGCAGCCAGCCTCTGGCACTATCGTGCGCACGGCACGCAGGCCAACTTCATCGTGCCGACGGGTAATCTAGGCAACGCGCTGGGATGTATTTGGGCAAGGGCGATGGGGATGCCGATCGGCGATATCATCCTGGCGACCAATGCCAACCGAACAATTCCGGATTTTCTTGCCACCGGCGACTGGCAGCCTCGGCCGAGTATCCAGACACTCGCTTCTGCGATGGACGTCGGTGATCCGAGCAATATGGAGCGTCTTCGCGACCTGATTCCGGACTTCGGCGAGTTACGCCGCGCGGTGGAGGTTTACCCCGTAGACGACGCCGCCATTCGTCAGCAGATTGCCAAGGACTATCGGCGGTTGGGCCGGGTCTGGTGCCCGCACACGGCGACCGCAGCCTGGGCCTACGATCAGCTGCCCCAGGCCCGTCGCATCGGGGAACCCTGGATCATCGTTGCGACGGCTCACCCGGCAAAGTTCGACACTATCGTCGAGGAAATTATTGACGCGTCCGTACCGGTTCCGCCTGAGCTTGCGGTACTGCTTGAACTGCCAGCACACTGCGAGGCCTTGCAACCGCATGCGTCAGCGTTAGCCGGGGCTCTGGACGACTGGTAAAAACATTAAAATACAGTAATTTATCACAAATATTTAAAGTGAATTATAACTACCTGATAGCGCTCGCCGTAGCCATTGCTGCCGCCATCCTTGTGCTGGCCCTGGTTCATCGCTGGCGTCATCGTCGCCGTGACCTGGAGGAGACGTTACGCTCGATCGCTGTGGACTCGATGCAGGACATTCTGTTGCCCGACGGCATGGGCGGTCAGATCCACCTTCAGCACGTGTTACTGACGGCCAAGGGCTTGGTGGTTGTCGAAATCAACAGTATCAAGGGAGTGGTATTCGCGAGCGATCGCATGGATGAATGGACCGTGATCAGTCGTGCACGGCGTTTTTCGTTCCACAATCCGCAACCGGCACTTTACGACCGGGTCGCAGCGCTCAAGGTGCAGGCGAGAGACCTACCGGTAACTGGTCATATCCTGTTTTCTGAAGAAGCTGACTTCAGCAAAGGTCGCCCAACACACGTGATCTTCCCGGACGAGCTTCGAGCTCGTTACCGAAAACCTGCGAGAGCGGAGCTGGATCGCTTGATGGAAGCCTTCTATCCGCACTGGGAAAAAGTCCAGCAGGTCACCGAGCCGGCGCCGCGGTAGGCTAAGCCAGTCTGAACAGGCGCTCGGTGTTGAGGCGCGTGGCCTCAGCGACGCGATCGACGGGCTTGTCGATCGCAGCAGCAAGTCGGTGGAGAATATGCGGCAGGAAGCTGGGCTCGTTGCGCCGCGAGCGAGGTTGTTTCGCCAGGTCGCGCGGTAAGAGGTAAGGCGCGTCGGTTTCCACGAGCAGGCGATTGAGCGGAATCGCCGCTACCGCTGCGCGCAGTGCGTCACCGCGTCGCTCATCACACAGCCAGCCGGTGATACCGATGTAGAGATCCAGATCGAGCAACGGCCGCAACTCGTCGATCCCCCCTGTGAAGCAGTGCGCAACACCGCCGGCAAGCCGGTTTCGGACAGGGCGCAGTATGTTGATAAAACGCTCTTGGGCACCACGCTGGTGCAGGAAGACAGGTAGGCCGGTCTCCGCCGCGAGCTCCAAGTGGGCGGCGAAGGCCGTTTCCTGAGCCTGCTGCGGTGAGAAGTTGCGGAAAAAGTCCAGACCGCATTCGCCGACCGCGACGACCTCCGGGTTTTGCAGCAGCACGCGAAGCGCGTCGCTGCTGTATTGATCGAACTGCTTGGCATGATGGGGATGAATTCCGGCGGTCGCGAAAAATTTGCCGGGCTGAGACTGGGCGAGTTCCAGCGCCCGGGCGCTCTCAGTCACCGATGTGCCGGTGATGATGAAGCGCGCGACACCCGCCGCCTCCGCCCGCTGAATCACTTCGGCACGATCCGCGTCGAAGCTATCGTGGGTGAGATTCAGCCCGATGTCGGTCAGCGGCTCCATGGCCGCGGATTGTGCCAGCCCGCGGGCGTCCGTGCCGACAAAAAGTGTAATAATCGACCGCGGAAGAACGAGCGGGCGGAACCGGTCTCATGACTCGAATCTTGACTCTGTTAGGGGCATTGGCCGTGTGCGCCGCTGCGGGCGCACATCACTCACCCAACGTCCATTTCGACCGGAGCGATATCGTTGAGATCGCCGGGACCCTGACCGAGATCGAGTGGCGGAACCCCCATACGCTACTGATTGTTGAGACGGTAGGGGACGACGGCAGCACCGTCGTCTGGCTCGGCGAGACGAGGGCGTCCACGCAGCTAGCGCGTGCCGGCCTTGGGCCCGACATCTTCCATGTCGGGGACGCATTGCTTATGGCCGGCTTTCGCGGCCGCCGCAATCCGCACGCAATGTTCGTGACCAACGTACTCTTGACCGATGGTCGAGAGCTCGTCGCCGAAAATTTAGCCGCCCCGCGCTGGACACAGACGCTGGCGGGAACAGCGCTCGCGGACTACCAGGCGGAGAAAATACACAGTTCGAGCGCTACGGTGACCGGCCTGTTTCGAGTCTGGAGCCGGGATGGCTCGGTATCTGGAGCCGACGATACCGAACGCGCGCTGTGGCGCGACAGCTATCCGCTGACCGAACAGGCTCGGGCGGACCAGGCGACTTGGGATCCGGTGGCCGACAACCCCTATATTCATTGTCGTAACGGGATGCCGGCGATCATGGATCAGGGTTACCCGCTGGAATTCGTGCGGGACGGCGACGACATCCTGCTGTATTTGGAGGAGCTGGATACGATGCGCCGAATACACATGGGTGCTGACGTTCGTGCCGGCGGTGCGGATTCGAGCCCGTACGGCCATTCGGTCGGGCGTTGGGACGGCGACACGCTCGAGGTCACGACGACCGACATCGATTGGCCGTGGTTCGATCAATCCGGAATTCGGCAGACCGATGCGCTGCACCTCGTCGAGCGCTTTACACCGAGCGCCGATGGCCGGACCCTAAACTACGGACTCACGGCGACGGACCCGGCGATCTTTACCGAGCCGGTCGAGCTGGGGAGGACCTGGATCTGGGTGCCCGGCGAGGCAATCAGACCGTATAACTGCGAATGGGATAGGGAAGATTTGTAGAGCGCCGATGCCAGTAGGTGGTCGCCGTTCGTGGGGGTGCACTGCGTTAGCCGCACTGGCAGCGGCCGTGGTCTTGCCGGCCTCAGGCCATCACAGCGAAGCGGGCTTCGATACCGATGCGGTCGTGGCCTTTCAGGGCACGGTCACTCGTTTTCTCTGGCGAAATCCTCATGTCTACATCGACGTGGAGGGCACCGATGCCCTCGGCGGAGTCGTGGCATGGGAAGTCGAAACGGGCGCGACGCCGATCATGATACGTAGTGGCTGGACGCCCGACTCGCTACAGCCCGGGGACGCCATTACGGTCAGGGGCCATCCCGAGCGAGCGGCGGGCCGCAACTATGTTCTTTTGCTGTCGCTCGAGAAAGAAGACGGGACGACTCTGGCGCAACGCTCTGGCGATCCGCGCTCGAGCGCCACGACGATGGACCTGGCGGGCCTCTGGAAGGGGCGCGGCGCAACCATCGATCCGTTCTACGAATTTCTGAGCGAGGTCCCGTTGACCGAGAAGGGCGCCGCCGCGAAGGCGCAATACAATTTTTACACCGACAGTCCGGCTGCGACCTGCGTCGGGCCGACCTCGCCCGCGATCGTCGCGGTCGGATTGTTCGTCAACGAGATTCAAATCGGCGAGCAGACGATCCTGCTACGAAGCGAGTTTTTTGACTCGGATCGAATCATCCATATGGACGGGCGGGAACATCCGGAGAGTGGTGAGCGGACCCGCCAAGGCCACTCGATCGGCCGGTGGGAGGATGGCGTTCTGGTCGTCGATACGGCGCAATTTGCGGATCTCCGTTCCGGTAACGGCACGGGTGTCCCGTCGGGTGCACAGAAGCATGTCGTCGAGCGATACACGCTCAGTGATGACGGAACGTACGTCGTCATCGATATCTTTCTCGAGGACCCGGAGTATCTGGCCGAGCCGTTCGTCGGTGTTGTCGAGTGGAATTACGCGCCCGAGCTGGAGATGTACCGGTACGACTGTGATGCCGAAACATCCAGACGCTTCCGGCTCGATTGAATTTTACTGAAACACCCGCCCGGGCTGCCGTGGCCTATACTCCGTGTGAACCGCAAAGCGAGGAACGAGGCATGTTGAAGAAGAACCTCTCGATCGTCACGCTGCTGCTCGTCATCGGGATCAGTCCCCGGGTGGGTCTTGCGGATGCGCGTCTGCTGCGTACAACGTACGCATTGGACGACGCGCGCGGCTATTGCATCGACATCGCCGGTTTCGGCGAGAACATCCGGCTCGAAGATCGACTGCAGGTCCACACCTGTAAATATGGGACCCCGCTAGGAGACCAGCTCTTCGAGCGCGTCGTTGGCAAGAGCCAACTGCGGGTGCCCGAGTACGACGTCTGTCTTGCGGCAGGTTCGCTCGAACCCGGCGCCGAGCTGTTCGTTCGATCGTGCACCGACTCGCCCCGGCAACGCTGGAGTTTCGCCTGGGGCCGGCTCACGCCGGAGTCGCGGCCCGATCTGTGCGTCTCGCTCGCCGGGGAGACCGGCGAGATCGCGGGCACCCCCGCGTTGATCACACCGGTGT
>SMUY01312364.1_pt1 | contig 14757 bp, 14 predicted proteins | sample 2456441 | NCBI WGS metagenome assembly SMUY01 (sample SAMN11095931, study PRJNA526329) | marine sediment metagenome | biome: Marine sediment; feature: Surficial sediment; material: Deep marine sediment; isolation source: Hadal surficial sediment | place: Pacific Ocean | collected 2014-11 | depth...
GCCCATGCGCGACCACAAGATGACCACGGTGAGGTCGCACTCCGAGGGCTTGGGCAAGCCACGATTCACCGCTTCCTGTGGCGTCAGGGTGGCGAACATCGCCGCGGGCGCATCCGGGTCGTCCCAACTAACAACGTCGATGTCGACCTTGTGCCCTTCAGCAGAGGCGTCCGCTGGAGGCGCTGCAGCACCTCCCGGGCAAGCGTCCGTTCCTCCGCGACGTCGCCGGGTGAAGAGAGGAAAATCCTCAGAGGCCGACCAGGTGGCTCGTCAGTGGACATCGTCGAGAGACACGCGTTCCCGAGACGGGCGCGTCAGGTTGAGTGAGTCGCTGGAATTGTAGCGCAGGGCGGAACGGTATCAGCCGGGAGGTTCCTCAGATCGGAACAGAGGAGCCCTTGTCGACCTCAGGGTCGTGGCAGGACCTCGAACCGCTTCCTGCCGCGAATGCGATACACCTCGAAGTCGCGTCGGTCGGTGGTCAGGATCCGGTGGGTATCGAGCTCCTCGGCCAGCGTGACCAGGGTCGCGTCGGCGAAATCCATCGGCAGGTCGGCGTAGGTCTCGATCAGCACGCGACACCGCGCGAGCGACTCCCGTGTCGACGGCACAAGGACCGCACCGCCGCGCAGAACGAAATCGAGACAGGCTTCACGGCCGCGGTGCACACGACCCAGCAGGTGGGTCGCCTCGGTGAGGACAGCCTCGGTGGTGACGATGGGACCTGTCCAGCCCCGGAGGCACGCTGCGCACGGCTCGTGCAACACCTGGCTGCGGTCGAGCACGGACACCAGCGCGCCGGTGTCCAGAAGCAGCTCACCGGCCACGTCCGAGCGACTCCAGCACGTAGCGGCGGTGGTCTGCCGCGAGGTCGGGGACGCCGGACTCGAGCGAGCCAATCAGGTCGGCGGCCGTGGGGGCTCCGGCCGTCGGCGATGGCCCATGCAGGAACTGCCGCAATGCGAGTCGCACGACCTCCGACGGCTTCCGTTGCATGCGGCTCGCGGCTCGTTTCAGGTCCTGGTGCAGTGTGCGCGGCAGCCTCACGGTCAGCTGTTCAGTCACATTTCCTCCGAGTGCATTGTAATGCATTGTAGTCGAGACAGTACCCCGGGCGCAGGCGGAAGGGGCTGGAGCGGACACTACAGGAATGGGCCTTGCCGGTCCGCCGAGGCGGTGGCGAAGGCGGGAAGGGCCTTGCTCCGGGGGGGCTATGCGGGCGGTTCGAGAGGATCGAGAAGCTCGAAAAGCTCCTCTTCCTCGTCCTCGTCGTCGGTATCGATTTCCTTCAGGAAATCGTCGCGGGTCTTGTGGACGCGGTTGTAGCTGCCGGCGGAGATGACGTAGTACCACTTGGCGAAGCGGGTGGCGAGCTCCTCGGCGCGAGCCTTCCCGCTCTCGGTGCGGCGCTCCCACTGGTCGTAGAGGTCCGCCCGCTCCTTGTTCTCACGGTCGCCGTCGGTCCACTGCCCCTCCGCCTTGTTCTCGAAGTCGCGGTTCGACGGCCGCGACGGCTCGGGCAGACCGGTCGGATCGAACTCCGCGGTAATCAGCACGTAGCGGTTTTCGCCGACCCCGGTATCCTCGTCGTCGCTGGTCTCGTCGCCGATTGCCACCGCGTTGCCGCTGCCGTAGACGATCTCGCCGAACCGGAGGGTGTAGAGCACCGCCTCTTCGGTCCGGACCAGCAGCTCGCCCTCATTGGACAGCATGTCGCCGGCCTGGGTCGGGTAGAACCCGCGTGACTGCATCGTCTGCAGGTCGGCGTTGGTGATGGTCCGCTCCTGGAACGCCTGCCGCAGGTTGCCGGACAGCCCTTCCGGCTTCGGCCGCACACCGACAATCTCGAGTCCCATGATGCCGCCGATCAGCAGGTTCATCTGGATGTAGTCGACCTCCATCCCCGCCGGCAGGTCGTTGGCGGTCCACACATAGTCCTCGACCCAATCGACGATGAACTCGCCTTGTCGCCGCACAGCGCCGGTCCGCTCGTCGATCTGATACTCGTTGAGCACGGTGCGCTTCACGTCGTCGCGCTCGACCCCGAGCAGGTTGGTCTCGATCCAGTCGTTGAACCGGGTGGAGATGTTGATGTCGGTGCGCGCGGCGTAGACCCGGTTCTGGTCCGCCACCCGCACGAAGTTGTAGCCGGGCCGGTCCGGCACCCGGTTGCCGATGATGAGGTCGGCCAGCACCTGCTCGCTTGCGCCCTTGAAGGTCACCCGCCGACCGCGGCCACGGAGCGTGCTGACGCTCTGGTCGAGCGGGTCGATCACGCCGAACGACTCGTGTTCGGTCACGTTGTCGGAGCGGAACTCGTTCTTGATGATCGCGATGACGCCGGCGGCGGTATTCGCGAGCCGCTCCTCGCCGTCGGCCGGATAGTCATGGTGCGTCGGAATCGTCCACAGCGCGTTCCGGTTGGTCACACGGAAGACCGCGGCCGCCGCGGTGTCTTCGTCGAACTCGACCACCTCGAGGCTGGTGGCGGTGTTCGGGTCGGTGAACTCGGGGAAGAAGGTCTCGCCCACGTCGGAGAAGTCTTCGGGGACGGCGCGTCGCGGCACGGTCACCAACGCCAGCGCGACCAGCAGTATCGCCGCACCACCGAACACCGTGGTCTTCCTTAGTTCGCTCATGGTCTTCCCAAGCGGCCCCGAAGAGCCGTGCTACGTTTCCCGGCGGCCCGAAAGAGCCGTGCTACCAGCGATCACGAAACGGCCCTGAAGGGCGTTGCTATGCTCTGAGACGGCGGGCGGCGGCGGCCCCTTCGCGTTCGCGCCGCCGGCGTCGCACGAAGATCCACACACCCCACGCGAAGACCGGGACCGGCGGCAGCAGGATCGCGTAGGTCTTGATGTTGTTCTGGATCTGCCGAATCTGGGTCTCCATCCGCTCGAGACTGGCCTGGTTCTTCGTGTCCTTCTCCCTCTCGATGTTGGCTGACTGCACGCTCAGGACCCGGTTCTCGACCTCTTCGAGGTTGCGGGCCATGATCTGCTTGGCTTGCGCGTCGATATCGGTACGGTTCTGCACCTCGGCCACACGCTCGTTCAGTCGGTTCTGCGCGTCGGTCAGCGCCTGCTCCGCCTCTTCCTCCGCCTGTTGCTCGTCGAGCGTTCGCTGCTCGACGAACTCGGCGGTCCGCGCCTCGACCCGCTCCAGCGTCCGGTGGCGGGCACGGCGACTGCGGAGCCCGATGAACGAGTCGTCTTCGAGCAGCGAATCCATCGCGTTGAGGAAGAAGGTGACGTTGTCGAAGTTCAGGTTGCCGGGCGCCACCTCCCGAATCTGGAAGAACTGCTCGCTGATGAAGTCGATGTCGGCAACCACCACCAGATTGAGCGGGCCCTCGGTGGCCCATGGCGACTCCGGCGTGTCGTCCTCACCCTCCTGGGACTCTTCGTCTTGGGTCTCTTCGTCTGCGGTCTCTTCCGCGGCGGCGGTCTCGTCCACCTCGGTGTCGTCCACTTCGGTCTCGTCCACCTCGGTGTCGTCCGCTTCGGTGTCGTCCACTTCGGTGTCGTCCGCTTCGGTCTCAACCGATTCGGTCGGTGGCTCGTCACTGCTTACCGGGCCTGCCGAGCGGACCCGCGCAGCGAGGATGTAGTCCAGCTCGTCCTGCTGCCGCCTCGGGTCGGGCACCATTCTCGGCCCGAAGAAGCTCTGCTGGACCAGCGTGAAGTAGCCGCTCTGTCCCGAGACGACACCGGACCGCAGCAGCGGCTCGAATTCGACGTCTGTGTCGTCGTCATCCACCGGCAGCAGGAACCCCGGATACAGGAACACCAGCTCCTGCAAATCCTTGGTCACGTCCACGTCCGGGTTGAACGTCGCCTCGTTCTCGTTTCCGGCACCCAGGAACACCACCTCGAACGGCATGTGCGACAGCTCCGGATGCGGGTTGTAGCTGTCCCAGACGATCCGGGTCGGCTCCCAGTCGACGCCCAGATCCCGTATCCACTGCCGCACGTTCCCGCGCGGACCGGGGCGCGGGCTGCCGGGCGGGTAGGTGAACGGGTTGCCGTCGCCCACCCACTCGGTCGGCGACAGGGTCGGGTTCACTGCGGGCAGCGGGTCGACCAGGATCATCGCCGGCCTGCCCTGCCGGATGTACGCGGCAACATTGGTCAACTGGTCGGTCTGCATCGACGACGGCAGCGCGACCAGGATCGCGTCGATGTCGGGGGGAATCGGGTACTCGGCGTCGACCTCCACCACCTCGTATTGCTTGCGCAGCTCGTTGACCACCGACCATTGCGGCAACTGCTGATTGCCGACGAGGGTCTGGCCGCCGAAGATCTTCACCATCGTGTCGACCACGCCCACCCGTTTCCGCTCGCTGCCGGCGACGACCCGGATCGTGCGGACGATCTCGTACTCGGTCGACAACCCGCGGTCGAAGAACGGGATCACCTGCTGCTCGGCGCCGGCGGTGAACGCCACCCCCAGAAACACCTCGACGATCGACGACTGCCCGCCACCGAGGTCGCGCATCGCGCGCGGCTGGATCCCGAACTTCTCGCGCGCGCTGACGGCGGCGTCGGTGAACGGCTCGGTGTCCAGGATCAGCACCTCGACTTTCGTCCCCCCCTGCGCGTCGATCTCCTCGAGGATGCCGATGAGGTTCGACCGCGCCTGCACGAACGGCTCCGGTACCACCGGGCTCAGGAACGCCTGGATGAACACCGTCCGGTCGTCGGGCAGCGCGGCGAGCAGCCGGCGGGTTTCGTCGCTGAGGGACGACAACCGCTCGGCGGTCACGTCGAGTCGCAGGAACGTGACGCGCGCCACGACCGCATTGGCCGCGACCAGCGCCACCGCCAGCGCCACCGCGCGCACCGTGTGGTGCGACCACATCGGGTAGCCATCGGCCTCGCGCGGCCAGTGGCGCCGGCTGGCCATCAGCGTGTTCAGGTAGAGGAAGAACCCGGCCACCGACACGAACGTGAGCAGGCCCGAGAAGGTCAGCACGCCCTTCGAGAAGTCCCAGAACGGGGTGAAGACACTGAGCGGCGCGACCAGCCGGCCAGCGTCGACACCGAACGAGCCCACGACGGTGTCGATGAAGATGACGGCGCCGCACAATACGGCGCCCAGGATGAAGGCCACCGTCACGTTCGCCGTCAGCATCGACGCCAGCATCCCGACCGGCACCAGCGCGGCGCCCACCAGCCAGTAGCCGGCGTAGTTGCCGAACATCAGCCCGAGGTCGGGGCTGCCGAGGAAGAACAGGACGAACACGTGGCTCAGTGACAGGACGAGCGCCGCGCTGTAGATGCCAAGTGTCGCGGCATACTTGCCGAGCACGATCTCGAGGTCGGTGGCCGGCAGCGTGAAGAGCAGCTCGTCGGTGCCGAGTCGCTGCTCTTCCGCCCAGACCGACATGGTCAGTGCCGGAATGAACAGCAGCAGCAAGAACGGAAACAGCCGGTTGAGCTGGTCGAGGTTGGCCAGGTTGTCGAGAAAGAACCGGTCCTGCCAGAACGCGGCGGCCGCGCTCAGGAAGATGAACAGCGTGATGAAGACGTAGCCTGACGGGCTGCTGAAGTACAGGGAAAAATCCCGCTTGGCCAGCGCCCGCACGAACGCAAAGTTGATCTTGGTACCCATCGTCCGTTCGTCGTCTCCCGTTAGTGACCTGCGGCGTCGGCGTCGTCCGGTGGCGTCGCATCGCCCGATGCGGCCGGCGGGGTGCGGGTGTCAGTGCCAGGCGCCGCGTCCGCCGCCAGCTCGCGTGTCAACCGATAGAACGGCTCCTCGAGCGACCCGTTCTCCTCGAGGTCGACGCGGGGCCCATCGTAGAGCAGACGCCCGGCATGGATCAGCAGGACCCGGTCGGCCACCGCCTCGACCTCCTGAAGAATGTGGGTCGAGATCAACAGGGTCTTGGTCCGCCCCAGCCGCGTGATGTTGTCGCGGAACTGCCTGATCTGGTTCGGGTCGAGCCCGGCGGTCGGCTCGTCCATGATCAACACGTCGGGGTCGTGCAGCAGCGCCTGCGCCAGCCCGACCCGCTGCCTGTAGCCCCTGGAGAGCTTCCCGATCGGTTTCTCAAGCGCCTGCTCCAGCGCACAGATCTCCACCACCTCGTCGATGCGCCGTGTCAGGATGGCTGGCGGCAGCCCCCGCGCCTCGCCGAAGAACCGCAGCAGCTCGAGCGGGGTCATATCGGGATAGAGCGGTCCGCTTTCCGGCAGGTAGCCGAGCCGCTTCGAGGCCTCGATGCGCTGCTCGCGGATGTCGAAGCCGGCAATCGTCGCCCGGCCGGCGCTGGGCGCCAGGAACCCGGTGAGCATCCGCATCAGCGTGGTCTTCCCGGCCCCGTTCGGCCCGAGAAACGCGACCACCTGCCCCTGAGGAATCGTGAACGAGGCGTCCTCGACCGCGACGAACGGGCCGTAGTACTTGCTGAGGCCGTGCGCCTCGATCATCGTGACCGGCTGCGCTGGCGCGGGCGCCGGCTGGACTTCCGGATCCGTACTCACCGCGGTACCCTGTTCCACGTCGATTTGCCCTGCTTCCTGACCGCCCTGCCTGCCCGCCGAAGCCTCGTCGAAGGCGGGACGGGCCTTGCTCCCGGTCGGCCGGTGATGTCTCCAGACCCTCCGCCCTCGGCCCGACCCTCTCCCACAGGAAGAGGGAGTAGCTGGAACGCCGTGTTCACCAGCACTCTTTGGACGCGCCGCAGACGCACAAGGCCGGATGACCTCGACGGCACCCGGCCCCGGGGCCCATCCGGACCCACGGCTACACGCCCGGAACTCGGATGGATGCCGCTCCGACACAACGAAACAAACTTAGAGATTAGCCAAACACCCGGGGTGGCATCAAGTCACCCGCACGCACGCCGCCCGCAGCCCGTCGCCTCCTGAGACACGATCGAGGCATGCAGGACCCTGACGCGGGTCCTCGGCATCTCTCTGCTACGTGGTCCCGGTCATACTTACGGTAACGCACCGAGGGTGGCGAGGCGCCCGGCTGGCAAGGCGCGACGAGGGAGCAGATTGGGGGATTTGGGGGATTTGTGACCGAGGAGCAACGCCGTCCAGGCGGGATGCATCGCCAGCCGAATGCTACCGTAATCATGACCGGGGCCACTAAGCTTCGAGACATGGGCACCACAGCCATCGACCATGCAGGGACGACACCTGGCCGACGCCATCCGGTCGCCGTGTTGGTGGCGACCATGGCCATGCTGGCGCTGTCGGCCGTGGGACGCACCCAGTCGGACACCGCCATGAACGACCTCGCCGAACGCTACGTGAAGCTGGTGCTGGCGATGGGGCAGCACGACGGCGACTACGTCGATGCGTACTACGGTCCGGAGGAGTGGCGCGCCGACGCCGAACGGCGACAGCTGACGCTCGACGAGATCGGCTCCGAAGCCGACGCGCTGATCACGGAGCTGGAGGGGACCACGACCGCCCCGGAGCCCGAGGAACTGGTGCGACTACGGCGGCAGTATCTGCGGCGGCAGCTCGAGGCGCTGCGCGCACGGGTCCGGATGCTGGACGGGCGGGCCCTCGCGTTCGACGACGAATCGAGCGCGCTCTACGACGCGGTCGCGCCCAGCCACCCCGAGTCGTACTTCGAGGACACCCTGACCAGACTCGCCCGGGCGCTTCCGGGGCAGGGCACGCTGATCGAGCGGTATGGCGTGTTCCGCGCCGACTTCGTCATCCCCCCGGACCGGCTCGACCAGGTGTTCGACGTCGCCATTGCCGAGTGCCGGCGGCGGACGCTCGAGCACGTCGAGCTGCCCGCCGGCGAGAGCTTCACCGTCGAGTACGTCACCGACAAATCGTGGAGCGGCTATAACTGGTATCAGGGCGACTTCCGGAGTCTGATCCAGGTCAACACCGACCTGCCGATCTACATCGACCGCGCGATCGATCTGGCGTGTCACGAGGGCTACCCCGGACATCATGTCTACAACGTGCTGCTCGAGCAGCACCTCGTCCGCACGCGGGGATGGCCCGAATTCTCCGTCTACGCGCTCTTCTCCCCGCAGTCGCTGATTGCGGAGGGCACCGCCAACTACGGCATCGAGGTGGCGTTCCCGAACGAGGAGCGGCTGGGGTTCGAGCGAGCGGTGCTGTTCCCGGCCGCGGGGCTGGACGCCTCGCGCACCGCCGAGTACTACCAGGTGCAGGCACTTGTCAAACAGCTCGACTACGCGGGCAACGAAGCGGCGCGCCGGTACCTGAACGGTGAAATCGACCGGGCTGCTGCCGCCGACTGGTTGACACGCTACGCCATGATGGCGCCGGAGCGGGCCGAGCAGCGCACCCGGTTCTTCGACCAGTACCGGAGTTACGTCATCAACTACAACCTCGGCAGGGATCTGGTCGCGGCGTTCATCGACACCCGGAGCGGCGGCCGGCCGGAGCAACGCTGGGAGGCCTTCGCCGATCTACTCACCTCGCCGCGGCTGCCGTCGGGGTTGCGGGACTGACCCGGGCCGGGCACGGGCGGACTCAACCTGACGCTCACCCAGGTTGCCTCCGTGGCGCAGGCTGTCAGGCCTGGGCGGCACGGCTGAAGCCTGGCCCCCACGGATGTCTCTCGGTGTCCGCTCCGGGCTAGTGGCCGATGTCCACGAGGGCGACGCGGTTCACGGCGCTGCAGGCCAGCACGAGGTTGCCGTCGGCCGTGGCCATCATGTTGCGCACCACGCCGCCGCCGGACGGAATCGCCCAGGTCTGAAAACGCTCCGTCTCGGTGTCGAAGCGCACGAGCGTGTTCGGTCTCACCGCCGATTCGCTGTACCACACCACGGTGCCGACCGTGGCGATGCCGTAAGGGCGGGACTCGGGCCCCCCCGGAGAGGCCCACTCCTCGACCTCGCCGGTCTCCGGATCGAACCGGCCCTGATAGCCACGCGCGTAGTCGGTGTACCAGAGCACACCCTCGGAATTTGAGACGATGCCATACGGATACGTATGGGCGCTCGGCGTCGCCACGATGGTTATCTCGCCGGTCGCCGGGACCAGCCGGCCCACCATCCCCGACTGCAGGGTGAACCAGAGGGTGCCGTGCCGGTCGAAGACGGGGGTGTGGGGACCGCGCCCCTCGGGCAGCGGGTACTGCGTGACCTCGCCCGTCTGTGGGTCGAGCATCCCGATGTAATTCTGCGAGATGCCCGTGAACCAGACGTTGCCAGCGGCGTCTTCAGTCAGGCCGTGAGGCCCGGAGTCGGCCGGCAGCGGGTACTCCACCATCGTGCCTGTGGACGGATCGAGGCGAACCGCGCTGTCCAGCCCTCCCGGGTATACCCCCACGAGTTGGCGATCAGGTTGAGCCGATGACACTCGGTACAGGCCGTCTCGACCAGCGCCCGTCCCGCCCCGTCCGGCAACTGGACCGCCTGTCGGCCCCGCTGCGCGTGCACCGGCGCCGGAAGCACCAGGGCGAGGCACGCCGCCACCGTCAGCGCCGAAAGTGTTCGGTGTCGCATCGTGTGTCCCTCCTGTCGGCAGACAGCACCAGCCCCCGGCGGGCCTCAAGGCCCGTGCTACTGCAGCTGGCTTCGTGTGCCTTGCGGCTGTGTGAACGCGCCGGGTTAGGGCGTGAAGGTGACGCGCTGCACGCGCCAGTTCGTCATCTCTCCGAGCAACAGCTCGTTCGGGGTGCGGCAGTCGATCGAGTTGACCACTCCGAATTCCCCTGGCAGCTTGCCGGCCGACCCGAACGTGCCCACGACGCGGCCGTCCAGCTGCACCTTGTAGATGGCCGCATCCTCCATGCCGTCGGGGTCGCCCGAGTGCGAGACATACAGATACTGTGTGGGGCCGGGGCTGATGCAGATGGCCATCGGCGTGCCGACATTGCCGAACTCGGACTTGAACGTCCCGTCGGCGTCGAACACCTGGATGCGCTTGTTGCCGATATCGGCCGCGTAGACGTTGCCCTGGGCGTCGATCGCCAGACCCTTCACGCCGTTGAACTCACCCGGCCCCGAGCCCGTGGAGCCCCAGTGGGTGATGAAACGCCCCTCCGGGTCGAACTTCGCGATGCGGTTGTTGGTGCCGACGCCATCGGCAACGTAGATGTTGCCGGCCCGATCCCACGCGACATCGGTCGGTCCTCTGAAGCTCGAGCCGGGGGTGCCGGTCCCGGGCGGAGGTCCACCACGGCCCCCGCGGCCGCCACGACCGCCTCTGGGCTCGGCGGGACGCACGCTCATCGTCTCCGGTTTTCTCCCGAGGACCAGCGCGACGCGACCGTCGGAGTCGAACTTGACCACTTGATTGGCACCGGCGTCGATCGTCCAGACGTTGTCCTCGGGATCGACCCGCAAACCGGTCGCCGCGTTGAACCCGTAGACATCCTGCCCGAGCTCTTGCACGAATGTGCCGTTCCGGTCGAATTCGAACAGCCGCGACCCGCCGCGATAGAACGTCCGGTTGTCGCCCAGCGTCGCGTAGGGGTGGCCCGTCCGGGTATAGACGAAGATGTGGCCCCGCGAATTTGTCCCGACCCCCGCAACTTCACCGACATGGATGTCGGGCGGCGTCCTCAAAAAGTCGGCGTCGGTGTCGAACGCGATCTCCGGAACCGATGTCTGGGCAACGAGCGAGGACCCGACGGCCAGGAGTACCGCCGCCATGACAGCCGTGCGTGTGCGTGTCATCACCGTCTCCTAGTTGCCACTCGACGTCATGGCCTCTGGATGAAGAATGATCTTCTGCGACCGCCAGTTGTTGATCTCGGCCGTGAAGATGATGTCCGGATTGCGACAGTCCATCTGGTGGAGGGTCGCAAACTCGCCGAGCGCCTTGCCGGCGGTGCCGAACTTTCCGATGATGGTGCCGTCCAGCTCCATCTTGTAGACCTCGCCCGTGTAGTCGGTGGACCCCGCCGGCGCGCTGTCCGACCACGAATTGGACGTATACAGATACTGCGTCCCGGGGTTGTCCGGCCCCGGCCCGCCCGACACGCAGACCGCCCACGGGGCGCCGGTCTCGGTGTAGTTCGCCTTCCAGTTCAGGTCGTTGTCGAGCACCTGCACGCGGCGGTTGCCGCGGTCGCCGACATACACGTTGCCCTGGAAGTCGGTGGCGATCGAGTGTGGCGTGCTGAATTGCAGGTTGCCGTTTCCACGAGTTCCAACCGCTTTCACGAACCGGCCGTTCTTGTCGTACTTCACGACGCGCGCATCGAAGTACCCGTCGGACACGAAAATATTGCCCTGCTGGTCGAACGCGACGTCGGTGAGCCGTCCGAATCGATACTTCTCGCTGCGTCCGTGGAAGCTGCCCCGACCCGGCATGTTCAGCAGCATGGGCACCGGGTCTTCCCGCCGCCCGATGACCATCAGGACGCGGCCCTCCGGGCTGAACTTGACGAGCATGTCCGTCCCTTCGTCGACCGCCCAGATGTTGTCTTCCGCATCGACACGCACCGAGTGGGCAAACGCGAACCCGTAGTTGTTCCGGCCGATCTCGCGCACGAAGTCCCCGTCCGGCGTGTACTCGAACAGGCGTGTCTCGTACGCGCGGTGATAGATGTAGATGTTCCCCTTCGAGTTGGTGGCGATACCCATGTTCTCGCCCGTGTAGATGCCGGGCGGGTTCTTGAAGAAGTCCGGCACCGATTCGTGCGGAATCACCGGCACGTTGGTCGCCGTGGCTCCGCGCTGCGCCGAGAGCGGCGGGGACACGAGAGACACGACGCCGATGAGCGCGACGACGGCGAGCGAGTAGGGGATCCAGCGCCTCATGGCAGCCTCCAGAAACAGGACCGTATCGATCGGATGGTCGCGGCGAATCTCACGAGAATCTATACGAGTGGGGTGTCCGGTTCAATGATTGTTCCAGGCAGTGACGCCTGGGACGTGGCTGACCACGGCGTGCCGATGTGTCGACGGGAGCGTGGGTGCTCGTTGCGCCTCGGGCTTGACCGGTCCACCCTCCGGTAATACCATAGCGTCAATCTGGTAATACCATGAAAACGCTGTCGTTGAAGGTGCCGGACGCCCTGGATGCGAAGCTGACTGCCCTCGCCACTCGCCTTGGCACAAGCAGGTCGGCTGTCGTTCGCGAGGCGATCGAACGTTACGTCCCCGAGGCCCCCGGGGACGCCGCGTCCCTGCTGGACCTGTCCAGCGACCTGGTGGGATCGGTGTCAGGACCCACGGACCTCGCGACCAACCGGAAGTATCGCGAGGACTACGGGCGGTGAGCCGCCGGGTGCTGCTCGACACCGGCCCACTGGTCGCCTTTTTCAACCGGCGCGACCGCCATCACGAATGGACCGTCGACCAGTGGTCGCGGCTGACTGCACCGCTCCTGACCTGCGAGGCGGTGCTGTCAGAGGCGTCCTTCTTGCTGAGCCGTCACACCGCTCACTCCCCTGTGCTCGAGCTCGTCGAACGAGGTCTCCTTCAGGCTCCGTTCCGGCTGGAGGACGAGGTGTCCGCCGTCCGGCGTCTGGTGGGGCGATACACAGACGTGCCGATGTCGCTGGCCGACGCGTGTCTGGTGCGGATGAGCGAACAGCACGCCGATTGTGCCGTCCTCACACTAGACCGTCACTTCACGGTGTATCGGCGACACGGGCGGCAGCTCATCCGAACGATCATGCCACCGGGTCACCCGCGCGGCGGCGCCTAACCCGCCGCGCGGACGATTTACCGGAACACTCCGGACTCGCCGTTGGCTTCGATGAGCTTGGCGATCTCGTCCGCCATCCGGTCTCGCCGCTCGAGGATCGCCCGAATCTCGCTGCCGTTCAGCCATTCCCCGAGCGCCGCCGTCAGGCTCTCTTCCGTCAACGCTCGCATCCTGGTCCAGAGCCCGAGAATGATCCGCGTCATCGACATGTCGTGCACCAGGTCCGTGTCGGTCGTGAAGGCGCGCGAGTGGTCGATCAGGATGATGTTCCACGCGGGATCGACGAGCCAGTTGCCGAGGTTCGAGTCGGTGTTGCAGATGAGATTGTCGAACATGACGGCGCTCCGGAGCTGATGGTTCCACATGCGCCGGAATTCGTCGGGTGGTGTGGGTCGCCCGCCGAGGTCCTTGAAACTCTGGGCCGGCGCGACCCACATGGCAGCCGCGCCCAGGTCGCCTCGCACCCGTTTTTCGACCGTCACCGGAACCATGTTGAGCTGCAGCAGCTTGTCGAGCTCGTAGGCCGCAATCTCCGCCTTGTAGCTTTCCCAGAAGCCTTGGTAGGTCCCCGGTGTGATCGGCTTCCAGGCAAAGGCCGCCACCGGCCCACCTGGCGGCAGCTCGGCGCGTTGCGGTTTCGTCACGCCGATCGGGATCTCATCGAGGCTGACGATCTCCACTTGCTTCAGGTAGTCCTCGATCTCCTCGGCACGACCAAGCCAGGTGCGCGCATCGACCGCGTCGCTGGGTGCCGCCGTCTGGCGTGGCGTCTGTCCCCACACGCCGGGCAGACCGGTGAACAGCAGCACGGCTGCCACAATCGACGTCATTCGACACAGGCGCATGCAGGCCCCCATCAGTACAGCACGCGGTCCTCGCCGCGCTCGGCAATCAGCTGCTCGAAGTGTGCCACCAGTCGGTCCCGCCGAATCATCACGGCGCCGATTTCCAGCGCGGTCAAGTAGTCGGCCGCCACCTCCTCAACCTGCTCCTGCGTCAGCGCACGCAGCTTCGCCAGCAGGTCGCGGTCGCAGCGGACGAGGCCGTCGAGGTTGTGCAGCTCGGGCGCGAGCCGAAACGCCCGGGTGAAATCGATCATCCAGACCTTCCACGCGTCGGTGATCAGGGTATTGCCCGGGTTGCGATCCGAGTCCTGTACCAATGCCGAGAAGACGAACAACCGACGAACCTGCTGGTTCCAGCTCCTCGAATCGGGCGGGTCCACGCCGAGGTCCGTGCGCTCGCCGTCGTCGAATTGGGCGTCGATCCACCAACTGACCGCCCCCCGCTCACCTTTCCACCGGCGCTCGACCGTGACCGGGATCATGTCGCCGAGCCCCACAAGCCGGGCCAGCCGATAGGCGGCAATGTTGTAGGCGAACGAGTCGACGAAGTTGAGCTCGGCACCACCGCCACGGAAGCTCACGTTGTTCCGTCGCATGTTCACCGACTGAAAGGACGCGTCGTGGGTCATCCGGCCGTCGCTCAGCGTGAGACGCCACGGCTGCGTCAGCCCCTTCCGGGTCCGTTCGCTGTTCACGATCTCGGCGGTCCGCAAAAACTCCCCCATTTGCTCTGGGGTCAGGGCACGCTCCTGAGCCGACAACACCGTGACGGTCACGGCGATGACCGCCACGCCGCCACACGTCAATAGCCGACTGCCACGTCGCATATGCCACCCTCTGTGTGAGCTGTCGCCAGTGGCGGGAGCATACCAGGTTCCGGCTGGACGGTCACTCGACCTCGGGGACCGCAGTCCGGGCTCGATTTGAGCCGTGGAACAGCGTCCGGTCGAATGCAGCTGGACTGTTATGACGGAGTGCTCGCGCCGGATCTGCATCGGAGGCTGCACCCGAGCAGGGACTCGCGGGGCGCTGGCGACGTCCCCACGGCGGTGTCCGAGACCGGGCAATCCCGCGCATCCGGCCTGCGTCTGTCGCACAGGGCGAATTACCGGTGATACATCACCCGTCCCCCAACGATCGTGTAGACGACCTCGGTGAACGGAATGTCCTCTGCGGGAACCGTGAGGATGTTCTTCGACAGCACGGTGATGTCGGCCAGCTTCCCCGGCGTCAGCGACCCCTTCAGGTCTTCCTCGAACGCGGCGTACGCCGCGTTGATCGTGTAGGTCCGCAGC